>Ga0247762_1000011_pt1 | contig 152718 bp, 134 predicted proteins | sample UWRJL081202R4_FD_181016 | JGI IMG/M metagenome (GOLD analysis project Ga0247762, IMG submission 181016) | Plant litter microbial communities from Arlington Agricultural Research Station in Wisconsin, United States - UWRJ-L081-202R-4 | ecosystem: Environmental > Terrestrial > Plant litter >...
GTAAGTGAGCGAGTCAGCGAGGCAGCGAGTCAGCGAGTCAGCGAGTCAGCGAGTCAGCGAGTCAGCGAGTCAGCGAGTCAGCGAGTCAGCGAGTCAGCGAGTGGTGGGACGGGGAGGTGGGTGTTGGGTTGCCTCCCGTCCGTGGGTTCGGTCAGCTTTCGCGCCACTTAATGTTGCAGCCGAGGGCAGGGATTTGGTTTTCGACTGGTGGCTGGCGAGCGAACATGTTCTGTATGGCGAAGCGGAGATCGGCGCCGTCCGAGGGCTTGCCGTCGGAGATGTCGGCATACTGGTTGGGTCGTGTGCCGTCGATCTGGCCGTGGTAAGCGAGCTTGAGTTCGCGATCGAAGAGATAGACGTCCGGTGTGCAGGCTGCATGGTAAGCGCGGGCAACCTCCTGTGTTGGATCGACGAGGTAGGGGAAGCTCCAGCCGCAGCGGTCGGCCTGGAGGCGCATGAAGTCGGGCGCGTCCTGGGGGTAGGCTTCAATGTCGTTGGAGTTGATGGCAGCGATGGCGAGCGGGCCTTCTCCTGCGAGGCTGTTGAAGTCGCGACCGATGTGAGCGAGCTGGTCTTCCACGTGTTTCACGAAGGGGCAATGAACGCTCGCGAAGATGATGAGGAGGCCAAGGCGCGGGCATCCCTGCGGGTGCGAAGCGAAGATGTCGTCACGGGAGAACATCTTATTCGAGCGGACATCGAGGAGCTCGAAGTTGGGAGCGATGGTGCCGAGGGGAAGTTCGGAGTTCGATTCTGTGCGAGCCATATAGCGATGTTATATGTCGGGCTCACAGAGTTGAGATGCAAACAAAAGAGAGGCGGCCCGTTGTGGGCCGCCTCAATGGAGACGGGGTTTTGTTTTTATACGGTTTTGATGTTGCCGTTCAGACCGGCGGGAAAAAATCCGCCAGACGTGGTGCCTGCCGTTGCGCTGCCATACACGATGGCAAGGACCTGTGAAGTGGTGCGCTGATAGGCAGAGCCGGGGAATGTTCCGGTCTGCGTCGTGGTTGCTCCTGACGCTCCTGCGGTGGCAAAGAAGCCTCCGTTCGCGGTGGTGGGACCAGGAGCCGCAAGTGATGCACCTGGGTCAACAGGGTTGACATCGTAGTTGTCCGGGGTTGTACCGGAGTACGCTGTGCCGTTCTGGATAGCGAGGAGACGGAGGGCTTCGGCATGAAATGCTTCGACGGCGAGGATCTGAGCAGCCGGCTGGATGTTCGCAGCAGTAGGAAGAAGAGTCACGGCACCGGTATTAGGACATCTGCTTCGGCGACGCCTGCTGCCTTGACGACGGTGGTTGCTGCGTTATCGCCGCAACCTGTAAGAAGGCCCGCTCCAGCAATCGCCGCACTGGTGATACCGATACCAGCCATGAAGTTGCGGCGGTTTAGAGAGCGTGCAATATTGATGTGATGGTTTGCTTTCTGCTCCGCGGTGGGAGCAGTCGTAATTTCTTCATGAGCCATTGGAGTGGCCTCCTTGTGAAGTGGGAACGCACAGGGAGGGTGGCTGGATTGGACATTAGATAAAGATCTTTTCTATGGCCTGATATGACGTTGCTTCCTGAACGAGAACCAAACGGAAGGCTTGCGTTGAAGCGTGCTCTTGGTCAACGTGACGATCGACGGGTGCGCCATCTTCCGCGCAGATGCAGATGTTCTCTATTGAACGCTTCACTGAGCGAAGTTTTTGCAACTGACTTAAGTTACTTTGATCGAGCGTTAACCGGAATGGTTCCTCTTGCGAAAACGGTCCAATTTTAAGCGACTAAAATGGTCGGCCCGTTTTGGCGTCCCGCACGCGGTGCTCCCTTCCGGATAAGGGAATCTAAACACCATAGGAAGTGTTGTATGGGGAGAGGGTGATCGTGCTCCCTCGTGTATGAAGTGTCAGATTGCCGCGCATCACGGAACGCGGGTAACAGAAGAAGGAGTAATTCAGAATGAAAAAGAGGCTGATAGCATTAGCCGCTGCCTTCGCAGCGGTTGCCGGGACGACCTGCGCTCAAGCGCAGTTTTACAAGATCCGCGGATTGGAAGCGGGCGCCAGTGCAACGGGACGTTATGTGACACCGATCTCGAATGAGAACAGCGTGACACCGCAGCCAACCGAAGGAGTAGGTCTGCTGGTGACTCTTCGCGCAGCCCCGAAGTCTTGGCTTGGCCTGGAGGCAAACTACGGCTTCAATCATGACAACCAGCGTTATCAGGTCCAAGGTACGAAGCAGACCATTAATAACTATCAGCACGAGGCGACGCTTGGATATGTCCTGCATGTGAAGACGCTGTACGGCATCCAGCCGTTTGTGGTCGTCGGCGGCGGTGCAACGGACTTTGCCCCGAGCGGCAACGGACAGAACCAGTGGCGCGGTGCAGGCATGTATGAAGTGGGCTTCGATTACATTCCGAAGCGCTCGCCAAATGTTGGTTTCCGCATTCAACAGCATGCGCTGCTTTACAAAGCGCCGGACTTTTATAACGATTCGCTCCGTTCGAACACATGGGTTCACCAGTCGTCTCCGGCGGCGGGTGTCTTTGTTCGTTTCTAAGAGCATCTATAATAGAGATAAGGCGGCGACCGGTTTTTCCACCGGTCGCCATTTTTAATTTTTTTATTTAAGTCGAGAGGCAGGATGAGGAGAGGGGAGAGGCACGGTAGAGTTTGAAGAGCGGCCACATGGCGAACTTTGGCGCAGTTGTTTTTCCTGGAGGCGTTATGAAAGTAGTGCTCGACCAATTGAAAGACGGTATCCGTAAATTTCAGACGGAGGTTTTTCCGGAGAGGGCTGAGGCCTACCGCGTAGCTGCGACGACACCACAAAAGCCGCATACGCTTCTAATTACCTGCGCCGATTCACGGATCGATCCGGAGGCGATTACGAGCAGCGTGCCCGGTGAGATCTTCGTGACGCGCAACGTGGGCAACATGGTTCCAGCATACGGAGAGATGCTGGGTGGTGTGAGTGCCGTGATTGAGTATGCGGTCGAAGCTCTCGGTGTGCAGCATGCCGTGGTCTGCGGTCATTCTGACTGTGGAGCGATGAAGGGTCTCCTGGGTTCCGCGAGCGCACTGGAAAGCATGCCGACTGTTAAGAGTTGGCTACGCAATGCGGCGGCGGCCTTAACAGTGACGCAGGGGCTGGCGGGGGACGATGCCGAGCCAAAGGCTCTCCTGCACTCTCTAACAGAGCAAAATGTATTGCTGCAGTTAAATCATCTGAGAACGCATCCTTCGATTGCGGGTGGAGTGGCGAAGGGGACGCTGACGGTGTCGGGCTGGGTCTATGACATCGAGCATGGCGAAGTGAAGATCTACGACGAGGTCTCAAATAAGTTTGTGCCGGTGAGTTCGGGGCATTAGATCTACGCTGCGGGGCGCAGGCGCCATTGCACGAAAAATCATCACTACAAAAATAACCCCATGCCTCATCCGAGAGGCATGGGGTGCCGTTGTTTTGGCTAACTGACAGACTCGGAGACCGGTGCCTGATAGCGCCGGTGAAGCTGCTCTAACTCAATGTGGACGACGTGGCCCTGGTCTCGCCAGCGTTCGACCCACGCTTCGATGATCTCGATGCAGGCGTGATCGACATAACGCAGACCAACGGCATGGATGTGAACGGGAATACCGGGGCGGACCTGATCGAGAGTCTGAGAGATCTTCGGAATGGCAAGGAAGGTAGCGACCCCGGAGAAGTGAATGACTGTCTTGTCGGAGGGCTCGATCACTTCGGCCTGAAGATGCGTGAGCTTCCAGAGAGTCCAAAGCAGCGAGAGGCCTATTCCCAGAAGAACGCCGGTGAGGAGATTGGTCGCGACGATGGTGATCATCGAGAGCATGTAAACGATCACCGGTGCCCAGCCAAAGCGGCGAAGGTGAATAATGTCCTTCGGCTTGACCAGCTTGATGCCGGTGATCACAAGCACGGCACCGAGGGAGGCCATCGGAATCAAACGAAGAACGCCTGCGAGAAAGACGACGGAGACGAGGAGCCATACGCCGTGAAGGATCGTGGATTTGCGCGTCTCCGCTCCAGCCTGCACGTTGGCGGAGCTGCGCACGATGACGCCGGTCATCGGTAAAGCGCCGAGAAATCCACAGAGCATATTTCCGATGCCCTGTGCGCTGAGTTCTTTGTCGTAATCCGCGCGAACCTTGGCCTGCATCTGATCGACGGCCGCGGCGGAGAGGAGCGTCTCCGCACTGGCAATGAAGGCGAGCGCTGCGGCGGTACCCAGCATGCTGCCCCAGCCGATCGTACTGAAGCTGGCGAAGGTGGTGTAACTGACCATGTCGCCCAGAGAGGCAGGCACCTTGATGCGATTGATGTCCAGGTGCATGAACTGTGCTACGCCTGTGCCCGCGCCGATACCGAGCAACGCCGCGGGGATAAGTCTGAGTTTCTCCGGGCGAAAGCGGTTCCAGAGGAGCATGACAACGAGGGTGATGAGGCCGACGAGGAAGGCAAGCTCTTCGCGACTTCCGTTGAGAGGAAAGATGCCACCAAAGATGGCCTCGCCCATAGCATAAATGTTTGCGGGGCCGTTGGCTTTTGGAGCGCGGTCGAGAACAACATGGAACTGCTGAATGACGATCAGGACACCGATGCCCGCGAGCATGCCGTGAACGACTTCGGGAGAGATGGCGCGGAACCATCGGCCAACCTTGAGCAGGCCTGCGGTGAGCTGCATCGCGCCCGCGAGGATGAGGATCGGACCGAGTGCGTTGATGCCATGATCCTGAACGAGTTCAAAGACCAGAACTGCCAGGCCAGCGGCTGGGCCGCTGACCTGCAGGGGTGAACCGGAAAACAGGCCAACGACGATGCCTCCGATGATGCCGGTGACAAGACCTCGAGCCGGTGGCATACCGGAGGCGACAGCGATGCCCATACAGAGGGGAAGTGCCACCAGAAAAACGACGAGCGAAGCAGAGATATCCTTGATCCAGGTATTCTTTGCTTCCATCTGACTGACCCGTGTTTTGGGGGTTCTAATTTCGGTGATCATTTCAATTTCCTCGCTCCGATGGGAGAGGGTTACGCGATTTTGAGTTCGTTTTGATGGTCGTCCAGATCGAGAGGCTTGAAAGAGCCGCTCTCGTTGTCCAGGGCGAGAATGTCGCCGGTAGCGATGTCGTAAACCCAGCCGTGGAGGCGAAGCGTTCCTTTAAGCATTCCTTCCGCAACACTGGCGTGCTGCGCGAGATGACCGAGCTGTGTCATTACGTTGGCCTGTGTGAGAAGCGAGAGCTTCTTGTCGTTCGAAATGCCAGTGTCCTGAAACATCGCCGAAAGCCACTTCGCGGAAGGGCCTGCGTGCTGCAGCCAGGAGTGAACCAGTGGAAGATCTTCGACGTGCGCGCGTTCGAGAATTTCTTTCATCGCACCGCAGCCTGAGTGTCCGATGATGACAATGTCAGCAACCTTGAGCGCGCGAACAGCGTACTCCACGCTGGCCGCAACGCCACTCTGGGATTCTCCGGGAGGTGGAACGAGGTTTCCGGCGTTGCGGATGGGAAAGATCTGTCCGGGTTCGCATTGGAAGATCATCTCTGGCATGACGCGGGAGTCGCAGCAGGTGATAAGTGCGACTTCGGGCTTCTGGCCATGGGCAAGTTGCTGAAAGAGCGAAGAGTGGTGCGGAAAGACTTCACTGCGAAAGCGGGAATATCCCTCTAGTAAACGCTGCATATTTCGTTCTCCTGGTGCGGACCGACGAGGGTCTACGCGACCTGCAAATGATTCTGGTCACACGTGCAGCCATGCTCCGGGCGAAGCCGGGCAGAGTACACGCCAGATTTTGCGGGGGGAAGAACTAGGAGCGTGGAGGGCCGCGGGAGTTTCCCGGTGCGCGCGGAGCCGAGCCGAGAGCAACGACGCTGACGGCAGCGAGTGGTTCCGAGGTCAGATTGTTCTGCCACACCAGGCCTGCGGGGAGCAGGACGCCAACGTGCATGTCTGTGATCGGGTGTGTGGACTTGGATCGCGGAGCAATGCTGCTCGCTTCGAAGTGATCCGAGACGCTGTGCTCGGAAACGCTCAGCCGTTGCGAACGTGTACCGCGCCCTGTGGGGCGGTGAGGACCGTGCGGCGGAAGATGCTCGTAGTTCGAGCGCGAGTATCTGGAGGAGTGGTGCCCGTGTGCTACAAGATAGCTGAGCGTGTTCAGACCCAGACCTACGGCAAGCAGCACGAAGATGCGTCCGAGATGTAGAGTCTTTGCCATCTTCTTCGAGAATGCCACAATTTTGCTTCTTGCGTATGAATAAGTTCTGGGGGTTGGACTTGCGGGGTTTACGAAAGTTTGCGCAGAATGAGCTATGGCTTTGATTCGCGCGATGAGTGTTCTGTGTGTGGCTTGCCTCGGTTTGTGCGTCGGGCCGGACGTTTTTGCAGCTGAAATGGATGATAAGGAAGGATTTTTTGCTGGCTATGAGCGCCGTGCGACGGCCACACAGTCAAAGCAGCCGGGATGGGCTGTGCCGCTTTTCGCTCCCTACAGCGGTCTGATTCAGTCGATCCGCCTGGACTTTACGCGCCAAGTGAGTAACACCGGAGTAGAAACCTGGAACTACGGGGGAGGAAAGGGTCTGAACTTCATCCCGCTTCCCAATACCCAGATCGACATCAATTTTCCCGCGTATCATCAACGCTCCAGTGAAACCGGGGATGGCGCGGGTGATTTTGCTTTTGGCGTAAAGTATCGTCTTTTGACGGCAAATGAAAAGAAGGGGAATTACAGCCTGTTGGTGGGCATGGCGACTAGTCTTCCAACCGGAAGCTACAGCAACGGTGCGAGCCACGCCATGATCACACCTAACATCGCGATCGGCAAAGGCTGGGGCCGCTTTGACGTGCAGACCGTAGCGTCGATCAATTTACCGACGGGAAACACCGGTAGGCTGGGGAGGCACGTTACATGGCACACGCTGGGACAGTTGCATCTCGGAAAATATTTTTGGCCTGAGATCGAAAACACGACGATTTTTTACCAGGGCGGAACGAACGACGGGCGGGTGCAGAACCACATCTTGCCGGGGTTCATGTTTGGCAAAATCAAATTTAAACCCGAAGATCCAAACAGCCGCACCGGGATCTCAGTCGGTGCGGGCATGCAGTTTGCAACAACGCACTTTCACGTGCATGACCATATGCCGATTTTTTCGGCGCGCGTTACGTTCTAAATCCAGACCAAGAGACGGAGTACCTTCGATTCATGATCGTTCCTCGTTCCCCTCAGATTCGCAGAATGGTGGAGTACGTCGGCAGACCTTTGCTGGTGCTCTTCGGATATGACCTCGCCATTGTTGTGGCCTACAAGGTGATGCACTGGGACTGGGTGGCCTTTCCGCACGTGCCGCTCGCGCTCTTCGGCTCCGCGATCGGTTTGATCCTGGGCTTCCGTAACAACTCGGCGTATGACCGTTGGTGGGAGGCGCGCAAGTTGTGGGGTGTGATCGTCAACAATTCGCGCAGCTGGGCGCGTCTTGCAGTTTCCAGCGTGGCTTCGCGGGAGCCCTCCGAACAGCAGGAGGTGCGTGAGATGCAGGTGCGCCTGGTGCATCATCAGATTGCTTATGTTCATGCCTTAAGGCAGCATCTGCGCGGTCTGGCGCCGTGGGAGGATATCTCGTCGCTGCTCCGTGAAGAGGAGCTTTCGGCGCTGCAGCATGAGAAGAATATCCCGCTTGCCCTGCAGGTGCAGATGGGACACATGATGCAGGAGTGTTTGCATCGGGGGTGGATCAACGATCTGCAGTGGTCACTGATGAATACGAATCTGGACGATCTCGCGGATGCGCAGGGCGGAAGCGAGCGCATCAAAAACACGCCGATGCCGAAGCAGTACGACTACTTCCCGAAGTTATTTGTCGAGATTTACTGCCTGGTACTGCCGCTCACCCTGGTCCTCAATATGCAGTGGTACACGCCCCTGGGATCGACGATGGTCGGCTTCATCTTCCTCGCTTTGGACAAGATTGGGCGGGACATGGAAGACCCGTTCGACAACACCATCTACGACATTCCTCTCACGTCGATCTCGCGGAATATCGAGATCAATCTGCGGCAGGTTCTGGGTGAAGAAAATCTCCCTGCGCCCGAAACCGCAGTGCGCGGAGTGCTCTGGTAGCGCTGGATTTTTCGCGTAGTGGATACTTGAGGTAGAGGGTCTGCCATGGCGCGTGCGATTTCACGAAGCTGTCTGGAGTGCGCGGTGCGTGGGGGCGACTGTTTCTGCACCCTGGAAGATGATGCCCTGCGGACGTTGGAGGATCTCGGCGAGCATGTAGAAGTGCCGCAGGGAACGCAGATCTTTCGCGAAGGCTTCAATCCGGACAAGGTCTTCATTGTTTGCAAAGGCCAGGTGAAGCTCACCGTCACGAGCAAAGACGGTCGCCTCCTCATTCTGCGCATCGCTGCTCCCGGCGACGTGTTGGGATTGGCTGCGGCGTTGCGACACGAGCAGTATGAAGCGTCCGCGGTAGCGATTGAGCCGTGCCAGTTGAAGTGGATGGGACGCGCGGATTTCTTCGAGTTCATGAAGCAGTTCAGTGAGGTGGGTGAAAACTCCGCGCGAGCCCTGGCGGAGGAGTATCGCACCACGGTGATGAGCGCGCGGCGGTTGGCGCTCTCCGGAAGCGCCGGTGGAAAGCTGGCGAGCGTTCTTCTGGAGTGGGCGCACAGGGCTTCTCTCAACAAGACGCAGTTGAAGTTTGTGATGCCTCTGACGCACGAGGAGCTGGCGAGCATGGCTGGCATCTCGCGCGAGACCACGACGCGTATGCTCACGAAGTTCAAGAACGATGGGCTGATTACGATCCATGGATCGACGATCGTGATCGAGGATGAGGCTGGCATGGAGCAGATGTTCTCCTGATACACGAGTGGGCGAGAAGCAGATCCCTTCACTTCGTTGCGGGATGACAAAAGCTGCGCGGCTATGCTGTGACTTTGTGCGCCGAGGCTGTGCCGTCGATCACGTCGTAGGGATAAGCCTCCGTGGTGATGATCGGCGTCGTGCTGAAGTTTTCGGTAGGGGGTGGGGATGAGATCGTCCACTCGAGGCCTGCCGCGTTCCATGGATTCGATGTGGCAATCGGTCCGTAGCGCAAGCTCCACAAGAGGTACGCAGCAGTGATGAAGTAGCCGAGGGCCATCACGGTCGCGCCTGCGGTCGACATGACATTGAGCACCTGGAACTCTTTGGGATACGTGGCGTAGCGGCGCGGCATACCAAGATAGCCGAGCATAAACTGCGGTCCAAAGGTGATGAAGAATCCGACGAAGATGCAGATGGCTGCGACCTTGGCAGGAGCTTCGGGATACATGCGGCCCGTGATCTTGGGCCACCAGAAGTGCAGGCCTCCGAGGTACGCCATGATGACAGAGCCGACCATGACGAAGTGGAAGTGGGCCACGATGAAGTACGTCTCGGTGAGCGAAATGTTCATGCCGAGCGTGCCGAGGAAGACGCCGGTGCAACCTCCGATGACGAAGAGACCGATGAAGCAGAGTACGTAGATCATCGGAGTGTTGAACGAGATCGATCCCTTGTAAAGAGTGAACGTCCAGTTGAAGACTTTGATCGCCGAGGGGACGGCTACGAGCATCGTGAGTAGAGAGAAGACGAGGGCGGAGTAGTTGGAGATGCCCATGATGAACATGTGGTGCGCCCAGACGAAGAAGCTGAACGCAGCGATGGCGATGGAGGAAAATGCGACAGCGGTGTACCCAAAGACACGTTTGCGAGTGAAGGCACTGACGAGCTCCGAGATGACTCCCATGGCGGGAAGAAGCATGACATAGACGGCTGGGTGTGAGTAGAACCAGAAGAGATGCTGGAAGAGGAGCGGATCGCCGCCCATGGCGGGATCGAAGAAGCCGAAGTGAAAAAGACGCTCAATAGCGACGAGGACGATGGTGACCGCGACGACCGGGGTGCCGAGGACCATGATGATCGAAGCGGCGTAGTTGGACCAGAGGAAGAGGGGCATGCGGAACCAGGTCATGCCTGGAGCTCTCATGCGGTGGATGGTAACGATAAAGTTCAAACCGGTGAAGATGGACGAGAAGCCTGCGACGAAGGCCGCCAGACCTGCGGAGACGACGTTGGTATTCACGAATCGCGTAGAGAGTGGCGTGGTGAAGGTCCAGCCGGTATCGACCCCACCTGCGAGCACGGTGTAGAGAAGAAGGATCCCGGCGACGACGTAGCAGTACCAGGAGAGCAGGTTCAGGCGCGGAAAAGCGAGATCCTTCGCGCCGATCATGATGGGCAGGATGAAGTTCCCGAGGATCGCCGGCACGGCTGGAATCAGAACGAAGAACACCATGACGATGCCGTGCATGGTGAAGACTTTGTTATAGGTATCCGCTGCCATCAGGTCCCCTGTGGGCGTAAGGAGATGGATGCGAAGCACCATGGCGAGCAGGCCGCCGATGAGGAAGAAGAAGGAGATCGAGCCAAGGTAGAGCAGCGCGATCCGTTTGTGATCGACGGTGAGCAGCCAGCTTTTGAGACCGTGGGTTTCGTTGAGATAGTGACGCTTTGGAGCAATTGCCGGAAGAACTGGGACTGTCGCGGTACTCATGCGCGCGCCGTTCTGTAGTTTTCGCTCAAGCTGTAGTTCTTGCTCAAGCTGTAGCTGCTGCTCCTGCTGCCAAAGGAGGGCAGAGTCGCAGCAGCGAGCGAACGCAGTGCGGCTTCCACGACCGCAAGCACAACCAGGGGTGGGCAATTGGGGGTCGTGCCATAGCCGACGCAGGCGGAGTGGCCGTCGCAGTTGCTCTGGTTGCGGCGGACGTTAGGGCAGTTGGGGCAGGCTTTGGTGCAGGTGGAGGATTGCAGAACTTTGAACATGCGGCGATCTCCCGATACCTGAGGATCGGGTAGATCGCGGCATGAGCGCTGTGACAGCCGTCACAGCGTGTGTCAGAGTTTTGTCGCCGCTTCTACGGGCTTGGGCTCCATGAAGAATTTACCCACAGCGATGAGGATAACGACCAGGATCGCGCAGAGAGCGAAGACGTGGCGTGTGCCGGTGTGCTGAGCCAGGACTCCCGAGAGCAGCAGACCGCCGATCTGCGCGGCGAAGACGGAAGACATCACCGTGGAACCGACGCGGCCCATGAGGTGCTGGGGTGTCTCCTGCTGGATGAGAGTCTGCGCGGGAAGGATGATTCCGGCGACGGAGAAGCCGATGAAGAGATTTCCCAGCACCGTCGTCCACAGATAGGGGAAGAACACCAGGACCATGAGGCCAGCGGCGATGCCACTCAGGCCCCAGTAGACGAGCGTGGTTTCGCGCAGGCTTTTGCCGAAGGCGTTCAACACATTGAGACCGAGCAGGATGCCGATTCCGATGGCGGCGGAGGCGAGGCCGAAGGCGCGATTCGTCCCATGGAGAACATCGCGCACATAGATGGCGATGAGCGGGCCGAAGCACCCGAGGACGAACATGCCCGATGCCAGCGCGAGGATGACGAAGAGCAGGGCGGCGTGATGGACGATGAAGCTGAAGCCCTGCTGCATGTCATGGCGGATACGCGCAAGCCCCGTGTGCGTCGTCGCCGTCTCCGGGCTCGCAGGCGGACGGGAGATGGCGACGGTGGCAATGAAGCAGGCGGAGGCCGCGAAGCTTGCGGCGTCCACAAGATAGCAACTGCGCGGACCGAAGGAGGCAACGAGCACGGCAGCAAGGGCGGGACCGAGGATACGCATGACGAACATCACCTGCTGCATCAGCGCATTGGCGGAGCGCAGGCCGTGCAGGGGAACGACGGATCGAAGAGCGACTCCCTGTGCGGGACCGAAGAAGCTGGATACCACGCTGATCGCCGCGAGGACCACGTAGAAGTGCGAAAGATGCGTGGCGAAGAGCAGAAGAAGTGTCAGGCCGGAGCGAAGGGCGTCCGAGAGGATCAGAGTTGGCTTAAGAGGCCAGCGGTCGACAAAGACTCCTGCCATAATGCCGAGTACGGCGATGGGAAGGGAGTAAGCGATCTGTACCCCGGTGATCTGTTGCGCGTTCGCGTGCAGGCCGAAGGTGAGCACGGCGATGACCGCGTAAAGGGCGAGAAAATCTCCAAAGGTCGAGACGATCTGCGCATACCAGAGCCGACGCATGGAGCGAATACCGAGGGCTTCGCGCATGGACATCGGGATGGGCGAGGTGGCCATGGAGACTCCCTATCGTTTGGGGGACAGGTTTACTGTAACTGACTGTCTCTCTTGAAGGCTGGAGCGCGCGAATGTTTTCCTGTGCCGACGCTGCTTCCAACACCCCGTGGCAAAACTGCCCGCAGGTAGCTAAAAGAGGGAGGCTGGCATGGCAAGGATCGCGGATGACATGGAGCTTTGCCATGGCTTTAGGCAACAGTTTTGGCCCTCTAGTACATGGTATGTTCGATATGATCGGCAGCTTTGCCTGCCACGATGCGCTGGACACGGCCATCGCGCATGGTGATGACGCGGTCGGCGATCTGCGCAGCTTCCAGGTTGTGGGTGATCATGAGGACCGTCTGGTTGAACTCGCGGGCGGCATGACGCAGCATGGCGAGGACGGCATCGGAGTTTTCGGTGTCAAGATTGCCGGTGGGTTCATCCGCGAGAATGATGGCCGGGCGAGTGATGAGGGCTCGGGCGATCGCAACGCGCTGCTGTTCTCCGCCGGAGAGCTCCGAGGGGCGGTGCTGGAGGCGGCCGTCGATCTTGAGCAGCTTGGTCAGTTCGGCGAGGTAGGCGGAATCGAAGGACTTGTCTGTCCCGGCGATCTCGTGCGCGAGTTCGATGTTGCCCTGGGCGGAGAGGGTGGGAAGGAGATTGAAGCGCTGGAAGACAAAGCCGATCTTCTTGCCGCGCTGGCGTGTGCGTTCGGCGTCGGAGAGTTGGGCAAAATCGACGTCGTCGATCAACACAGAGCCGGAGGTGGCGTTAGTGAGACCGCCGAGCAGGTAGAAAAGGGTAGATTTGCCCGATCCGGAAGGACCCACAATGGCGACAAACTCGCCTCGGTCGATGGAGAAAGAGACGTCGCGAAGAGCAGCAGTTTCGATCTTGCCGGAGCGATAGGTTTTACCGAGGTGAGACGCGTTGATGATAGGCATGAGGTCGCTTCCAGTGTATCGCGGTCAGGAAGGAACCTCCGGGGGACGACGGATGCCCGCGTTCCCAAGAAACGAGATATGCAGGCAGAGCGGGATCACCTGGCGCTGGTCTTCCGGTGAGGTGAGATGTTGGCGGCAGGTGCAGCGTTCGGCAAGGGCGAGATGGCTCCAGCGCGTGAGTTCCACGCCTGCGGAGAGCATGGCGGCATAGAGGTCCAGCATGTCGCGACTCCGTACTTCCACCCGAAGCACGGTACGGCGCACGGAGAGCGTCCTTTTTCCCAGAACCCATCCACCGGAGCGCCCAATGGCGAATTTCAGGGAATCAAGCTGGGTAATAGGCTCTCGATAGGAGAAGCCCTGAAGGACGATGGGGCTCATCGGGAATTGGGCAGAAATGCCCGGGTCTGCGAATTGGCCTCTTTGATTCACAAAGGAGATATCGGCGGCCACGCGAGCAGCTAGAGCGTGTGTCGATTTTGCACGGTACCGGCAGGGTCGTGATAGGTTCGGCAGAGGAGTGGAGCGGATGATTGTCGGCACGGGAACCGATCTGGTGGAGATTGCGCGAGTGGCACGATCGCTGGAGAGGTTTGGGGCGCGTTTTGAGGAGAGGGTATTCACGGCGGGGGAGATTGTGTACTGCCGGAGGAAGATCAAGACGGCGGCGGAGAGCTTTGCCGCGCGGTTTGCGGCGAAGGAAGCCGGCGCAAAGGCCCTGGGAACCGGGATCAGTCGCGGTGTAAGCTGGCAGGAGATTGAAGTGATTCGACTACCCGGTGAGCGCCCGGAGCTTTTTTTCCACGGCCGCGCCGCCGATTGGGCTGCCAGGCTGGGTGCCAGAAGGGCACATCTGAGCCTGACCCACGGGCGAGACAGTGCCATGGCCGTGGTGATCCTGGAGGGCTGATTGCCCTGCAACTCCCAGAAGATGAAACCGATGCCGAAACTTTCGCATCCGATAAGGTAGAGATTTCAAAGACATCTGTTAGGAATTGAATGGTATCGGCAGAAAGACGCGCCGGTACATCAGGAGCGGAACGACGCATGCCCAGCCAAAGTGATGTGAAGTGGTCGCAGTTGAAGGTGGGCGTAATCGTCGCCGTATCGCTTGTTCTTTTGACCACGCTCCTGTTTTTGATGACGAGCGCTTCGGGAACTGGATTTTTCTCTAAAAAGATCCAGGTGAAGACTTATTTTGAGAACTCCGCCGGTCTAAAACCCGGAGCCGCTGTAAATCTGCAGGGAGTGACGGTAGGAAATGTCGACAAGGTAAAGGTCGTCCCGGATCCGGCGCGCAAACTGACCCCGGTCGAAGTCACCATGAAGCTCGACACCAAATATCTGTCAATGATGAAGAAGGACTCCAAGGCAGCCTTGAGCACGGTGGGTGTGCTGGGCGACACGGTGGTCGATATCAACTCCCAGTTTGCGACCGGACCCACTCTTGCCGACGGCGACGAGTTGAAGACGCTGGAGAGCCCCAATCTGCAGGATGTGGTGAAGGCGAGCCAGGGAACAATAGAGAGTCTGAATGTGATTCTGGCTAAGATGGACCGGATCGTTGAGGCTATTTCGCAGGGTAAGGGTGCAGTGGGTCAGCTGATCTATGACGATTCCCTGTACACGCGGGCGAATGCGACGGTCGGAGAACTGCAGAAGCTGAGCGAAAAGCTGAACTCCGGCAAGGGTTCTATCGGAAAGCTGCTTAACGACGACGAGATGTACAACCACCTGAACGCGACGACGGCCAAACTGGACCACATTGCGACCGAACTGGATGCGGGCAAGGGTTCTGCGGGTAAGTTGTTGAAGGATGACGCACTTTATAACAATCTGAACGAGACCCTGAAGCATGCCAATTCGGTGATGGCGGACGTGGATGCAGGCAAGGGGGGGATCGGTCTACTGGTCAAGGATCCGGCGTTCGCGCAGAAGTTGAACGACACGATCACACGTCTGGACAATGTGATGACGGGCATCGACAAGGGTGAGGGAACGGCGGGCCTTCTGATCAAGGATCCTGCGCTATATCACAACCTGGACAAGCTGGCAGTGGACTCACAGAGTCTGGTCAACACGATCCGGAGCGATCCGAAGAAGTACCTTACGATCCATTTCAAGATCTTCTAAAGATTTTTTGGTTTGAAACGGCGTCCTTCGGGACGCTGTTTTCCTTATTGTGTCTCGTTTTGGGAAATCTTCCTGAGGATTGCATTTTTTCATAAAATTCGGAAGATTTTCTTTGCAAATAGGTACGGGAAAGGAATAGCCTCCATTTCGTTGAGTTTTCGACTGTAGTACTGAAGGATGACTTCTTTGAATATCTCGTCTGTGGTAATCGGCTATTTGGTTCTCTCGTTGGTGCTTCCCGTGCTGGCGTTAGGAGTGGCAATGGTGTTGCGATTTTTTCGTGAGAAAGAGCGCGGTATTCGGAGCTGTCGTTGGTGCGGAACTGGTGTGCGCTCTGCGAGCCAGATGGTCTTCTGCAGCGAACTCTGCGAGACAGGCTTTCTGGAAGCACGCGCAGAAGCGCTGGATCACAATCTCAGCACTCTCTCTAAAGCGAGCTAAGCAGGGTCCGATAGATCGTTTCAGCCTGTGCGCTAAAGCAACAGAAGACGACACTTTCAGGGTCAGCCTCAGGGTTGGCCGCGAGTGTTTGGCGGACGCTGCGTACAGCGATCGTTGCTGCGCGCTCCAAAGGAAAATGATAGACGCCAGTTGAAATCGCAGGAAACGCGATGGATGTGCAACCGTGCTCGAATGCCAGTTCGAGCGAATGGCGATAGCAGCTGGCGAGAAGTGCATCTTCATTTTGCGTCCCGCCATTCCAGACAGGCCCAACGGCGTGAAAGACGAACTTTGCGGGAAGCCGGAAGCCTGGAGTAGCTTTTACCTGACCGGTGGGGCAGCCCTGCAGTTTGCGGCAGGCTTCGAGCAGTTCTGGACCGGCCGCGCGATGGATGGCTCCGTCAACACCGCCCCCGCCGAGGAGTGAGCTGTTGGCGGCATTCACGATGGCATCCACTTCCAGGGTCGTGATGTCAGCGAGGATGGCTTTGAGATGCATAGGTGGTTGGATGCACCGATGCACCTTCCGTTTGGAGAATCTGGCGAAAAGTGGCGAAGGTCCACGGTACACTTGGAAAATATCCCACGAACTGAGCGAATCGAGAGCATGAGCCTTAAGTCGAAGATCGAAGCTGTGATTTACGCGTCGGAAGAGCCGGTGACGCTGGCGCAGTTAGCAGGACTTCTGGGGGAAGAGGCCCAGGCGGAGATGGACGCCGAGCGCGCACGGCAGAGCAACCTCCCCCTCGACGACGATCAGATGGGAGATTCGGAGCCTCAGTCCAGCGATACGGAAGAAGAGGCTGAAGCCGAGATAGAAGAGGACGCCGGTGTCGGCGATCAGCATCCCGCTCCTGCTGAGGAAACCGCTGGAGCCGAAGAGCCAGTTTCCCTCCCCGAAGCTGCCGTAGGCCAGGATGATGACGAAGCCGTCAAAAGTGTGAGTGTCGAGGCGGAAAAGAAGCGGCAGCGGGAGACTGAGCGCGCGGTGCGCGAGTATCTTCGGGCTGAGGCCGAAAAGCTCATCCGCGAGTATGCGGATTCGGAGCGCGGCATCGAGGTGCGCGAGGTCGCCGGTGGATACCGGATGGGCACCAAACCCGAATATCATGACGCGGTGCGCGGCTTTGTGAAGAGTCTGAAGCCCCCGTTGAAGCTGACGCTACAGGCACTTGAGACTCTGGCTGTTGTGGCATACAAACAGCCAGTCACGGCGGCGGAGATCTCGGAGATTCGCGGCGTGGATTCTGGAGGTGTGTTGGGCGGTCTGATGTCGCGCAAGCTGATCGCGACGGCGGGGCGCAAGCAGGTAGTGGGACGTCCGATGCTATACAAGACGACGAAGGATTTTCTGCTTCGCTTCGGCCTGAAGGATATTGGCGAGCTACCGTCGATGGAAGAGTTTGAGCGCATGGCCAGCGAGCTGGAGGAGCAGGAAGATCTGCCCATGGAGCAGACCGAAGTGGATGCGATGGTGGAGCATGCCAACGCGCGCGGGGACGCTGAGCACATCGCCGGCGAGACCGCAGTCGAGGCTCAGCCGGATGGCGCGGGTGAGTCCGTCGACGATTCAGACGGTTTGGACGAAAAGGTTTTGCCGATGGCGGATCCTATTGACCCGACGGGCGAGAAGATGCCCGAGGGAGGGGATTCGAGCGAGCCTTTGAATGAGTTTTTGAAAGAAGCAGAAGAGTAGTTGCAGATCGACCTTCGGGAGAAGGACAGGAGTAAAGACATGGCGAAGAAACTTGAAGTAAAGGCTGCACCGGAGGGTGTCCGGTTACAGAAGATCCTGGCGGATGCGGGGATCGCATCGCGGCGAAAGTCCGAGGAGGTTATCCTCGAAGGCCGCGTGCAGGTGAACGGCAAAGTCGTGACCGAACTGGGAACGCGGGCCAACCCTGAGAAGGACCATATTCGCGTCGACGGCAAGCTATTGCAGGGACCGGAGGAGCACCGTTACTACCTGGTTAATAAGCCTCGCGGGTATGTGACGACGATGCACGATCCGGAGAAGCGCCCCACGATCGTGGATTTGCTGATCAAAGACGGAAAGATGCCGGATGTCCGACTGTACCCGGTGGGGCGACTCGATTACAACTCCGAGGGTCTGTTGCTGATGACGAACGACGGCGAGTTGGCGAACGCGCTTTCCAAAGCGTCGAACTCGGTCGAAAAGACTTATTTAGTTAAGGTGGCCGGGCAGCCGAGCGAGCAGGCGATCGATCAGCTGCGGCGCGGTGTGATGATCGAACGCGGACGTCTGCAGGAGAGTCAAGGCGCGCGACGCAATCGCGTGATGACGGCACCCGCGAAGGTGAAGCTCGTGCGCGCAGGGCTGAACCCCTGGTTCGAGGTCTCCCTAACCGAGGGCCGGAACCGCCAGTTGCGCAAGATGTTTGAAGAGATCGATCACCACGTGGAGAAGATCCGGCGTATCGGGTACGGAGCGTTGGTTCTGGACGTGGCTCCGGGTGAGTTTCGGGAACTGAAAGCCGGCGAAGTGACTGCCCTGGGACGCGCGGCTACAGGGAAGAAGGTCGAGCGACGGCGAACGCTTCCGGAGGCTGCGAAGCTGACGGTTCCCGGCAAGAAGACGGGATCGCGGAAGGCCTACAAGCGTCCGCGTAAAGGAGACTAGGGCCTGGCTTCACAAGCAGATTCCTTCGCTACGTGACGGGATGACAAAGGATCATGAGGGATGACGTGGCTATCCGCGAGGGTACTGTCAGCGCTGATCGTACGCGATGGCCTTGTGGCTTGGCGGTCACGTCCTCTTACTGGGCAGCGGCGGCGATGGCGCACATTCCTGCGAGGCCAATGACGAAATCACGGACGCGATGGCTCTGATTCCAGGAGTGGCGGCTTGCTAGAGTCGCTCGGTCGCCCGAACCATTCTCCAGATGCTTATTTGTATAGAGGAAGGCATAGACTGCGAGCACGGAGGCCCCGAAGACGACAAAGAGAGCCGGTAGCCATGCCAGGCACTTCTGTACGGCCAGAACAAATAGGTGAAGTTCGTACATACCTTATGCTCCCTGCGGCGCGAAGTGGTGGTTGCGGTTCCGGAAAGCGCCTTCACGCGACACCATTAGGGTGTCACTAAAGCCTCCGTGATGTGTGAAAGCCAGGTGAATAAATCGCATCATTTGGGAGATTTCATCCCATGAAATTCCCGGGATGAGAAATGGCGTTACCTCCCTTGATGACAAACGTAGGTCAATTAGCATCCAATACGAGTTGCAGCGGATCCTCCGCGGCAGACAGTAGCACAAGGAGAACATTTCCGTGGCGACAGAAAAAGCAACGTTTGGTGCAGGGTGCTTCTGGGGTGTAGAAGCGCGGTTTCAAGAGGTTCCTGGAGTTCTGGAGACAGCAGTAGGATATGAGGGTGGAGAGCTGGAACGGCCCACATATAAAGACGTCTGTACCGATACCACGGGCCACGCCGAGGTAGTGGAAGTGACGTACGATCCGAGTCGCGTGACGTTCGAGACGTTACTGGACACCTTTTTCCTTCTTCACGATCCGACGCAGTTGAACCGTCAGGGGCCGGATTGGGGAACGCAGTATCGTTCCGCGATCTTTGCCCACAACGAGGCACAGGCGGAAGAGGCGCGGAGAAAGATTCGGGAGTTGAACGCGGAGGGTGTTTATCGCCATCCGGTCGCAACGAAGGTGGAAGAGGCACAGACGTTCTGGCGTGCAGAGGAGTACCACCAGCGCTACCTGGAAAAGCGCGGCATGGTCAGCTGCCACATCTAGTCCTGCGCGGACGGCGATACGCGCTTCGCGCAAAAGCAAAAACAAAAGACCTGGCCATGTGCCAGGTCTTTTTGTTTATGGCGAGGGAGATCTACGGAGCGGATTCTACGTGTTGGAGACGGACGCCATTGTGAAAGACGGCGACGATGTGGGTTGTGTCCGAGATGGTGGTGGAGGGATCGCCATCGACGATGAGTAGGTCGGCGATCTCGCCTTCGGAGACGACGCCTTTATTGCCGAGGTGGAGCGCGGAGCTGTTGTGGCCTGTGGCTGTGCAGATGGCCTGCAGAGGCGTGAGCCCCGCGGCGACGAGCAGCTGCAGTTCGCGATGTTCTGAGTAGCCGGGGACGCGTCCGAGCATGGCTCCGGAGTCTGTGCCGAAGCCGATCTGAACGCCTGCATCGTAGAGCTTTTTTACATTGCGTGAGGCCATGGCGAGGTCCTGACGATGCACTGCTGTGGACGGATCGGCAAGTGTCTTCTGGCGGTACTCACTGCTGTTGAGACGAGCGAGGGTCTCCGCCGGAACAGCGTCGCGGAAGAACGGCGACTGCGTAAGTTCGGGGTGATCGGCGAAGACGAAGAAGCTCTCGTCCACGGTGAGCGTGGGGATGTACCAGATCTTTTTGCGCTTGAGAAGCTTGATGAAGCTGTCGTCGACTTCTTTGTCGCGGACGGAGTGCGCGAGGATATCGACGCCCATGTTGACGACGCGGCGCGCGTCTTCGAGAGCGTAAACGTGGGCGGCGACGCTGAGGTGATTTTTGTGCGCCTCGGAGATCACCGTGTGGATCACAGCGTCGGACATCTCGGGGAACTTATTGTGATTGGAGTCGATCCAGATCTTGATGAGGTCGGCGTGGTTGGCGACGGTTTCATCGACGGCACGGCGGGCTTCTTCGGGAGTGGCGGGGCGGTAGATCTGATCCGTTGAACCGTTCATGGGAGGGAAGCCATCGGGAACGCCGATTCCACGGCCCGCTGTGAGTAGTGTGGCTCCGTCAAACTGCCCGGTATGCTGATGCGCCCGCACGGAGTAGACCAGATCTTTGTTGAGACCGAGGGAGGTCATGGTAGTGACGCCATAGCGCTCGTACTGTTCGAGCTGGCGGAGGACGTTCCTCTCGGTGTACCGCGCCGGGTCGAAGTTCGATTCTGCGTTGAGCAGCGCCAGGTGCCCGTGCGCGTTGATGAGACCAGGCATAACCGTCTTGCCAGCCAGGTCCATGCCGACCGCTGTGGCGGGTGTGGCACAGAGGTGAGCATCGTCGCAGATCTGCTGGATGCGCCCGCCGGAAAGGACGATGGTGACGTGGTTTCGCGGTGGTGCTCCTGTACCGTCGATGAGGCGCATGTTTCTCAGCACCGTAAGGGGCGCATTGGTGATGGTCTGGGATGGCGCTTGTGCGGTGAGCGCGGCGGCGAGAGCGAGTGCAAAAAGTGAAATCCGCATAGGTATCCGATGCTATCGAAGTTCCTCCGGACGATATTTTTGCGCGACTACAGCAGACCGAAGGCCGCGCGTAGATCGAGCAATGCAAATTTTTTATCAGAAAAGCGCAGCGCGTGTACTGCGGCTTGGCGCAGACAGCGGAGTCGATACCAGAGCCGTGTAACGGGATCGCCGAATTCCTGGTGGAAGGTGCTTTCTGCCTGAAGCATCAGGAGATAGCGTTCGCGGCTCATGCCGGTTCCCAAAGCGGTGGTGGAGAGTGCATGGGGTAAAGCAGAGCTTAGCAGCCATACGCGTCCGCCGTTGCTCTGGAGTATGGCGAAGAGGGCGTGGTCGAGGAACTCCATGCTGTAGCGCAGGGGGAATCCACCGACGGCTTCGACGGCTGAGACGCGTAGAAGAAGGCCCGAGTTGAAGGCACTGATCTCCTGTTTCGCGATGCCCGTCAGGGTGCGTGGAACGGGCCTGTGACGCAGCCGGGGAAGCAGACTCGGGGAATGTACCTTCGTCCCTTGAACGAGACGAGGGGCTGCAAGGGCTATCTTCGGATGTAGCAGAGCGGTGTTCTGTAGGAAGGCAAGAGCCTCGTGAAGGTAGGAAGGGGTGAGTTCGGTGTCGTGGTCGAGAAGAAGAAGCCATGGAGCCGCCTGCTGACGTGCCAGATCCAAAGCGGCGTTGTAGGCCGGAGCGAGGCCGCGGTTGGAAGGGTCTGAGTGATACGTCAGAGGGAAGGAGGCAGAGGGGGCGGTATGGGCTACGGGGGAGTTGTCGTAGAGGAGGACGTGAATCTTTTCGCGCAGGCTCGGTTCCTGTCGCAGAAGAGCAGAGAGCGAAACGAAGGCTTCACTCTCCTGGGGTTGCCGCTGGTAAAGCACGATGACTGCGATCAGGAGCGGCGGTTGCATGGCTTTAGGATACGGTCTGCGCGGCGTGCGCCGCTGCGGATTTCGTATACGGACTGGTAGACTGAAGGCCATGCCGAGGGGCTTTCTCCTTCGTGCCGACGAGAGAAATGCCAGAGAAAACGGGAAGAGATCTCGTGCGGATGGATGAGGAAGCGGCGATGGTGTCTGACCTGACGCCGGTGGCCGACGGTCTGCCTCTGAGCGGGCCTGGGGTGAGACCTTCCCTGTGGCGACGCACGTTCAAGCGAGCAGGAATCGACCGTGCCATTGGCTACACCATCCTTGCGCGTGGATGGTCTTCCTCTGCGGGTCTGGTTACGGTCGCGCTGATTGCGCATACGCTCACACGGGCCCAGCAGGGCTTCTATTACACCTTTGGATCGCTGGTCGCTCTGCAGATTGTGTTTGAGCTTGGCTTTTCCGTGGTGGTTCTGCAGATGGCTACGCATGAGACCGCACAGTTGCAGATTCTGGACGATGGGCGGGTGTTGGGCGATCTGCGTGCGCGTCAGCGGCTTGCTTCCGTTCTGCAAAAGGCGGTGAAGTGGTACACGCTGGCTGCGGTTCTGATGGGCTGCGTACTGCTGCCCGTGGGCTGGCGTTTTTTTTCGGGAAGCCCCGGAGCGGGCGATACTGCATGGCGGGGTCCATGGATTGCGGTTGTACTGGCGTCGTGCTTCACATTTCAGATCGATCCGATCTTTTCGTTCCTCGAAGGCTGTGGGATGGTTAGCCGCGTGGCTCGGACGCGGTTTACACAGTCGATCCTGGGGTCGTCGCTGGCATGGGGGACACTGCTCCTGCATAAGGGGCTGTTCGCACCTTCTCTGCAGATCGCCGGGCAGGCGATTGCCGGGGCGTACTTTCTGTGGACGCGCCGCAGGCTTCTGATTGGTTTGCTGCGCATGACGGTGGGGGAGCATGCGATCGAGTGGGGCACAGAGGTGTGGCCGTTTCAATGGCGGGTGGCGATCTCGTATGCTTCGGGCTTCCTGATCTTTCAGCTCTTCAACCCGGTGCTGCTGCGCTTTTACGGACCGGTAGTCGCCGGGCAGATGGGTATGTCGCTCAATATCTCTAACGCGCTGGCGGCGGTGGCGGTGGCGTGGATCAACACAAAGGCCGCGATCTTTGGGAACATGATCGCACGGCGCGAGTACGGTGCATTGGACCGACTCTTCTTCCGTTCGGTGGCGCAGACGATGTTGCTGTGCGTGACCGGTTCGGTGGTTGTGTGGTCGCTGGTGATCCTGATGGGGCATGAGCATATCAAGTTCGCGCAGAGACTTCTGTCTCCGCTTCCGTTTGCGCTGCTGCTGGCGACGATGTGCCTGAACCTAACGGTGTCGTCGATGGCTCTGTATCTGCGGGCGCACAAGCAGGAGAAGTTTCTGCTCAACTCCGTTCTGGGAGGAGTTGTGGTGGCGACGTCGACGCTGACGCTGGGGCGTTGGTATGGACCGACGGGTATGACGGCGGGGCATCTGACGGCGACGCTCCTGATCGGCATCGGCATGGGTTCGTACACGTTTGTGAAGTACAGGCGGCTGTGGCATGCCTGAGAAACAGCCTCTGCTTACGATTGCTGTCCCTACCTATCAACGCGCGGAGTATCTGCGTGAGTTCCTTGCCGAGTTGCTGCCGCAGCTCGAAGGCGTGGACGACGTGGAGCTTCTGATCTCCGACAACTGCTCTCCGGACGAGACGCCTGCAGTGGTGCAGGCTGCGGTGGATGCAGGGGCGCAGCTGCGTTCTGTGCGGCAGACGGAGAACATCGGTTCGGACGCTAACTTTGTCTTCTGCTTTCGCGAGGCGCGGGGCAGATACTTCTGGCTCTGCGGGGACGATGACATCCTTCGGCCGGGTGCGATTGCAAGCGTGATGGGACACCTGCGTGAAGCGGAGTACGACTTTATCTACCTCTCAGCGGAGGCCTTCTCAAAGGACTGGCGTGCGGAGTACAAGGGCGACGCCTACGGGCGCCAGGCGGAGATCGTGACCTCCGCGCGGACGCTGGCCGTGATGATGAATGTGATGGTGACGTTTATTACGGGCATCGTCAGTAATCGAGAACGATTCCTCCAGCTTGAGGCAGAGGCGCCCGAGGCTTTCCTGGGAACGAACCTGACGCAGTTGAGCTGGACGCTGCCGCTGCTTGATCAGCATCGCCGGAGCCTCATCCTATGGCAGAAGTGGGTTTCCGGACGCGAGATGAACTCCGGTGGATACGGTCTGGCGGAGGTCTTCGGCGAACGCTTTGCAAAGCTGGTGCATCGGTTGATGCCTCGGCATCCGCGCGTGGCGCAGGTGTTTGTGAACTACACACTGCGGCAGTGGTTTCCGGAGACGCTGCTGCAAATGAGGACCGAAGATGCCGGCGATCGGTATGGGCTACGCGAAACAGGTGCCGTGCTGCAGAGAAATTTTGCCGGGAATCCGCGCTTCTGGTTGTTGGTGTGGCCGGTGCTGCGTTTGCCTCTGCCTCTGGCGCGGAGATGGCAGTGGGTCGGAGCGAAGGCGAGTGTTCTGGCGAATCTTTGTCTGCTGCCTGCGCAGACGCTGCGTAAGCTGCGAGGGAAGCGGGCAGGGCGCTGAGGGAGCAGTATGAGATTTTTCTGCACAGATTTGCGGGCACTGTGCTAAAGTATCTCTAGTGGCGAGCAATCGCCCCGGGTGTTTCGGGAACGGCCCTGAGTGGATTGGGGTTGGCCAGAGACTGAAACGGTCCCGTCCCAACTGCGGCTTTCAAGTGCGTTGGTTGCTCTGGCTTTGATGGCCCTTATGTTTTTTGGACCTCGCCGTGCAGCAGCATGATTCATCTCAAGGTGAGATGGCCTAGCTGAAACAAGATGCAATCCATGGTGTGCGAATCAAGCCAGCGACTCGCGACACACTCTGCAAACCGAATGACGATGACTGGCAGGCAGATGCTGTTCGAGAGACGGACGCGTTGCCGCGTATCACCACATAGGAAACCCATACTTTGAATCCAGTTTTTGAAGGCACCACTGAGCCGACGGCAGAGCCCAAGGCAGTTGAAGTAAAGACCACCACCACTCTCCCCCTCGCTACAGAAGTTCAGTTCAACGATTTCAATATCTCAGAGAAGCTGAAGCAGCGTCTGGCTTCGAATAATTTTGTGCACCCGACTCCGGTGCAGGCGAAGGCTATTCCTCCGGCGCTTGAAGGCCGCGATGTTCTGGCGACCGCGGCAACCGGAACGGGCAAGACCCTCTCCTTTCTGATCCCGATGATCGAGCGGATGGATGCGAATCCTCTGGCGGCACTAGTTCAGCAGGTTGCGCAGGAGCAAGCTCCTCAGCCTCCCCAGTACGGACGTCAGCGCGGTGGACGCAACAATCCTCCTCCCCGTGGACCCCGTGCACCGATTCGCGCTTTGATTCTTCTTCCTACGCGTGAGCTTGCGATGCAGGTTCTCGATGCGTACGCGAAGATCGTTCCGAATGCCAAGCAGGACTCCGTTCTCGTCTGCGGTGGTCTGAGCGAAGGCGCACAGCTGGATGCTCTCCGTCGTGGACCGCGTCTCGTGGTTGCGACGCCCGGCCGTCTTGAGGATTACCTCAAGCGTCGCGAGATCAATCTGAACAACGTCGAAATGCTCGTCCTGGACGAAGTCGACCGCATGCTGGACATGGGCTTCCTGCCCGCGATCCGTCGCATTGTGGGCGCTCTGCCGAAGACGCGTCAGACGATGTGCTACTCGGCTACGCTCGACGCCAACATCACGGAGATCGTTCGCGACTACGTTTCGAACCCGATCCGTATCCAGATTGGAACGACATCGAAGCCGAACGAGCGCGTTGAGCTTCGTGCCTTCACAGTCATGCAGGACCAGAAGCTCAGCCTTCTGGATCAGCTTCTCGGTGAGCACGCTGGATCGTACCTTGTGTTCTCTCGCACGAAGCACGGCGCGGATCGTATTGCCAAGAAGCTCGAGAAGCTTGGACATGAGACCGACGTCATCCATGGCGACCGTTCGCAGTCGCAGCGTACCGCTGCTCTGAAGAGCTTTGCGATGGGCCGCAGCCGCGTCCTGGTAGCGACGGACGTTGCTGCTCGCGGTATCGACATTCAGCACATCGCGCACGTTGTGAACTACGACCTGCCGAACGGATCGGATGACTTCGTTCATCGCATTGGCCGTACCGGCCGCGCGAGCGCGTCGGGTGTTGCGACCACGTTCGTCATGCCGCAGGAGCGCAGCGATGCACGTAAGCTGGAGCGCGAACTGAAGATCAGCTTCAAGTGGGCGGAAGCCGACAAGGGGCTGGCCAAGGAAGAGCGCAACAAGCCCGTGGACATGAACGGCGATATGCTGCACATGGAGACGCGTGCATGGCGCACCAATCCTTCGGGAACGGGACACGAGCCGACTTCGGTTCCGTCACGTCGTCCCCAGGGTAACCGCGGTCCCGGTGGACCTAGCCGTCGCCCGAGCGGCGGTGGTGGTGCTGGTCGTCGCGGTCGCTAGTTGCGATTGAGTTAAACAAACCCCGGACTTCGGTCCGGGGCTTTTGTTTTCGGGGTCTCACGAGGAATGAGAAGAGAGTACGGTCGCGCGGAGCGCGCAAACCAGGTCTGTCAGGGGTGCACCTGGGCACCGGGCAAAGGTGACTGATAATAATCAGGCGTGTTTGCAGGTGCAGTCGATGCAGCCGTGTTCCGCGCAGCAGCCGCAGGTGCGAAGGAGTTCTCGGCGGAGGGCGAGGCGTGCGCGGTGGGCACGTACGCCAGCGTTTCCCGGTGTGATGTCGTGGGCGGTGGCGAAGTCTTTGAGGCTTGCGTTGCCTAGATCGACTTCCCGGAGAACTTCTGCGTACGCCGGAGTGAGTTGATCAAGCACCGCCGTGATGCAGGTGCAGACGACGAGTTCCAGGGCGGGGTCCGTGGCGGGGATATGTTCGAGATCGTGTCCCCAAGATTCGAGCAGCCTGTTTTCGGTGGCGCGGCGGCGGTAGTGGTCAATGATGGCGTTGCGCAGGATGCGATAGAACCAGGCGACGGCAGACTCGTTTGCGCGTAGCTCTCCACCATGTTGCAGCGCTCGGGTGTAGGCGGTCTGCAGGATATCTTCCGCCAGCGCATTGTCGGCAACGCGACGCTGCACGAAGCCAAGGAACTGCTTGCGTTGGTCGAGCAGCAGCGCTGGAATCTCCGGATTCGACTTATGGTTTTCGATGAACATTTCAGCCTCGACGACTTGTTTCTTTCAGGCGTGACGACAGAACTGTCACGCAACCAGAACATCCACCCATGCCGCTACGTTCCGCGGCAGGTCATGGTTCTGCAGCGCCCGTTCCCGTCCTGCAGCACCCATTCTTGTTCGTAAAGCCTCATCCCCAGCCAGCTTCAGAATTCCGGCGGCTAGTGCACCATCATCTTTTGGCTCGAAGACGAACCCATTCAGACCGTCTTCTACAAGCTCTGGCAGACCTCCGATTCGTGACGCCACGACGGGCAGGCCGGCGCTCATCCCCTCCGCCACGGCCAGGCAAAAGGCCTCGTGCCACTGCGAACACTGAATCTGAATCGCCGCCGCCGCCCATGCTCCGCTTGCCGAAAGATCCTGCACCTGGCCGCACCAGGTCACGTGGTCGGTAATCCCAAATTCGCTCGCCATCGTGGCGTACACTTCTCGTCCTGCGCCATCGCCGCAGAAGACAAACTGCAGATCCCGCTGCTCGTCCAGCACACGCTTCGCCGCCCGCAGCGCCACATCGATACCCTTTTCCGGTACAAGCCAACTGACCTGCAGGACGATCCGCCGGTTCGCGGGGATGGCATACTTCTCACGGAAAGCAGGTGCATCGCCGAGGTCCCGGTGGTTATCCACCGCGCTGTAGATGACGCGGCTCTTGCTCGCCGGAACGATCTGTTCCCGGTCGGAACAGGCCTTCACGAAAGCCGTTGCGCAGATGGCCTCCGTCAGAGGCTTCATAAGCATCTGCACTTTGCTGCTGGCACGATAGTTGTAACGCGCCGCGGATCTCGAGGTCTGGTCGTAGTAGATCCGCCGCCGAACTCCCAGCAGCGATCCCAGCAGGGGCCACAGACGCACCGGGCCGCCCAGTGTATAGAGCAGGACCTCCGGACGATAGCGCAGAACGAGCTTGATGTATTCGAGGGTATTTTCGAGGCCCAGTCCCTCCTGGATCTTCTGCACGTCCAGCGTCACGTTCCCCGGTTCCAGCAGAAACTCCCGCACGTCACCCTTAGCCTCGGTCTGATAGCAGATCGTCAAGTCCCAGCCTTTGCGGTCCAGCTGACGGGCCAGCTCCGCGGCGAAGCTTTCAATTCCGCCGACACGGTTAGCCGCCAGCGCCGCCAGGAACAAAACTCGTTTGCGCTTCGATGTCGCCATCTTCTAACCGTTTCCTCAGCTCTCAATATATTGAAATAGAGCTTGCAGTTAGAAGTCCTGGCGATCGACATGTCTGTCTGCTGACGCGGATCGGAGTCCACGGTCGGGAAGAGTCTTCCTGACCGTGAACTCCAATGCAAGCGTTAGTCGCGTTTGGGGCAGGTGCAGACGGGATGGCAGGTGCAGACGGGATGGCAGGTGCAGGCAGCGCCACAGGCGCAATCTTCACAGCGTGTCTTGGTGGTCATGTTGTTCTCCTTCGGAGCGCGGTTAGCCGCGTTCACAGGAGCTGACGCAGGGGATCTCCAGACATTACACCTCATCTGAACTTTTCCAATGGGCGAGCGTATCTATCCGTCATGCGACCTTATGCCTTTGCTTTGCTTCTTGGGAGCCTCTTCTGTGCTGCTCAAATTTCCGGTCAAAATATCTCCGGCAAGTGGATCCTCATTGTGGAGAGACAGGGTGAACTGGTGCTTGGTGCTCGTACTGAGCTGCGTTACGAGAATGGAAAAATCTCGGGCAAAGCCGGTGCGTTCACGGTGCAGGGAACCGCGACGGGTGAGAATGTGGACTTGCAGTTGATTGATGGTGGGAAGCCCCAGGCCACGATGAAGGGAAAACGGGTGGGCCAAAGTTATGAAGGAACCGTCGTCTCTCCTGAAGGCCTGCAATTTACCTGGAGAGCGGAGCGTGACCAAGAGAAGAACGCGCCCGCGGTGACACATGTCTTTGCACCTACGGAGTTTCAGCGCTATTTCTCGCCGACGACGAAGCCTGTCCTGCATATCCATTCGGGCGATACCGTAAAGACCTGGAGCCTGGATGCAGGTGGCAACGACGCAACGGGAAAGCGGCAGTCGCGCGGAGGCAATCCCTTGACCGGGCCGTTTTATGTGGATGGAGCTCTGCCGGGCGACACGCTGGCGGTGAAGTTGAAGAAGATTCGTTTGAATCGGGATTTCGCCACGAGTGGAACTGAAATCGTAAACAACGCGGTGTCGCCAGGGTATTCGGCGAAGCTGAACCGAGCGAAGGACTTCAGCGGCCGATGGAAGCTGGATTCTGAGGGCGGAACGGCCTCGGTCGCGGGAACGTCCGAGGCGTTGAAGGACTTTCGTGTGCCGCTGGCGCCGATGCTGGGATGCATCGCCGTTGCGCCACCGGGACAGACAGTGGTCCGGACGGGCGACTCCGGAGACTTCGGCGGGAACATGGACTACAACCGCCTGCGCGAGGGGACGACGGTGTACCTGCCGGTCTCGCAGCCCGGAGCCCTGCTCCTGTTGGGCGATGGACATGCGGCGCAGGGCGATGGAGAGTTGGGCGGTGATGCGTTGGAGACTTCGATGGACTTCGAGTTCAGCGTGGAGGTGCTTCGCGACTTCTCGATGAGCGGGCCCTTCGCGGAGGATGCGGACTCCTGGATGGCGATCGGCATTGCCGGGTCGTTGGAAGATGCGCTGCGCACGGCCACCACGCGCATGGCTCGTTACCTTGAGTCGGAGCATGGCCTCAACTCCAACGAAGCGGCGATGGTGCTTGGATCTTCGATGAAATATGACCTGGCGGATCTGGTGGGGACACAGGTGAGCATCGTGGCACGTCTTCCGAAGAGTGTGCTGGCACAGCTGCCACCGCGCAAGCACACTCTTTAGAGGTTATTTCTTAAGCACAGAGCGCTGGTGATCGAGGAGATCCTTGATGCCACCGGCGGCTATGTCGAGCAGGGCGTCGAGCTGTTGGCGTGTATAGGTGCTATGTTCCGCAGTGGCCTGAACCTCCACGAGGCCGCCGTCTTCGGTCATGACGACGTTCATGTCCACGTCGGCGCGGGAGTCTTCTTCATAGGCCAGGTCGAGAAGGATGTTGCCGTCCACAATGCCGACCGAAGTAGCCGCGACCAGCTGCTTCAAAGGCGAGGCCGGAAGTGTACCCGCGGCCACGAGTTTGTCGAGGGCCATGGCCAGGGCCGCGCAGGCTCCTGTGATGGCGGCTGTGCGGGTTCCACCATCGGCCTGCAGCACATCGCAGTCGAGGATGATCATGCGCTCGCCGAGGGCCTTCAGATCGACGACCGAGCGCAGGCTGCGGCCGATGAGGCGCTGAATCTCATGGGTGCGGCCGCCGATCTTGCCGCGTTCGCTCTCGCGCGGTGTGCGTGTAAGGGTGGCCCGTGGGAGCATGGAGTACTCGGCGGTGACCCAGCCTTTACCGGAGTTGCGCAGCCATCCAGGAACCGAGGGCTCAACCGTCGCGTTGCAAAGGACGCGCGTGTTGCCCGCTTCGATAAGGATGGAACCCTCCGCTGTGGCCACGTAGTCCGGCGTGAGTTTGATGGGGCGGAGCTGGGCGGCTGTCCGGCCGCCGGGACGGAAGAGTTCCTCTGAAACATTTGTCATCCTTTGATTATAGGAAGATGTTCCGTCTCTCCCCTAAGGTAGGATGGTGCGGAATTTACGCACGCTCGCAGGATTTTTGCTCGACGCCTATGTCCCGATTTGGGAATCTTCGCGTGAGAATCCCAGGATGGGTTTATTTTTCGTGAGATCAAAGGTAGATTCACCTCATCAGAGGTAAAAATGGGGAACCTATGCTCCCAATGGAACGCGCGAGCATGAAAGATTTCTCACCTTCCAAGCGCTCCGTAAGGAATTTTATTTCAAGCACTTAGTCCACGGTTCCGCTCGTCAACGACAGATTGAAAAGGAAAACCGATGACATCTGAACATTGACAAAACGACGCCAGATAACGGGCCCATAGAAGTAACCAGAGAATGAGGGTCGAACCAAATGCAGACGAACCACCTGAGCAGTACTGCAGGCAACATGAACAAGTCGAACGAAATTCAAAAACCTTTAACCTTGCTTCAAAACGATGGAGCCGAAGCAGGGGCGTCGCGGGCTCTGTCGCTTTTAGTTGTGGATGACGATCCGGCCGTGCTGCGGGCGTGCTGTGAAATCGCTCGAAGTATGGGGTATCGCGTTTCTGAGGCAAACTCCGTGGAGCAGGCTCGGGGCGAGCTGGTACGACAGCGAATTGATGTGCTGTTGCTGGACCTGAAGTTGCCGGTACACGGCGGACTGGCGCTTCTGGATGAGGTAACGGCCTTATATCCGAGCCTTGCCGTGATCGTGATGACCGCCTTCGCCACGGTCAACAATGCACTGGAGGCGATGCGGACGGGGGCACAGGATTACCTGACCAAACCGTTTGCCATGGAAGAGCTCACCGTAATGCTGGAGCGGGCCGGGCATCGCAAACGATTTGAGAGTGACAGCAGGAGATTACGTGACCAGACCCTTACGCAGGCGGGCATGGGGGCCATGGTGGGCCACTCCTCGGAGATGCAGAAGCTGTATCGGATTGTGTCGAAGGTGGCATTCTCGTCGCACCCCGTCCTGATCATGGGCGAGAGCGGATCGGGAAAGGAAATGGTCGCGCGATCGATCCATGCCAGCGGACCGAAGTCGACCAGGCCCTTCATTCCCGTGGATTGTGGAGCTCTTGTGCCGAAGTTGGTGGAAAGCGAGCTTTTTGGGTATAGCAAAGGCGCATTTACGGGAGCGAGCCGAAGCAAGGATGGACTGCTCGCGACCGCTGGGGGCGGAACGGTCTTTCTGGACGAAGTGGGGGAGCTCTCCCTGGATCTGCAGACCAAACTTTTACGTGCTCTGCAGGAGAAGGAGGTGCGTCCGGTGGGGGCGACGCATACTGTGCCCATTGCGGCACGCGTAGTAGCGGCGACGAACCGCGATCTTTCCGTCATGGTGGAGCAGGGGCGCTTTCGCAAGGATCTCTATTTCCGTCTGAACGTGGTGAATGTGCGTATTCCTTCTCTGCGAAGCCGCAAGCAGGACATACCTCTGCTGGCAGCACATTTTCTGGAGCGCATGCGCAGGGAGAAGGGCGTACTTTACTCGTTTTCCGACGAAGTGCTGCGCGTGATGGTTGAGTATGACTGGCCGGGAAACATTCGCGAACTGGAGAACGCGATCGAGCGCGCGTGTTCTCTTTCGAGCGGACCCATCGTGCATATGGCCGATATGCCCTCTCCACTGCAGAACTTCCGCTTGAACAATCTAAAACCCGCGGTCCAAAAGATAGATGAACGACGTGTAAGTGGACGCAGGGCGGCGGACGTGGAGATGGCGATGCAAGCAGAAGCTTCACGCCATAGGCAGATCGTCTCTATCGCTGAGTTGGAAAAGCAGGCGATTCTAAGCACGATACGGCAGCTGCATGGTGACAAGCTGATGGCGGCACGACTGCTTGGGATCGGAAAGACTACCCTTTACCGAAAGCTGAAAGAGTATGGCATCGGGGAGTAAATCCGCGCATCGCACCAAGCTCCATCCCGCGTTTGTGAAGCGGATCGTAAACGGTATCGATTCTGGAGAGACGGGCCTATGAAGCACGAAGCGCACAGCGTTTTGATGGTGACCGCAATGGAGGGGGCAGGGAATCTGGCGGCCGCCCTCTCTCGCGAGGCGGATGTAACTGTACAGGTGGCGCGGAGCCGTGCGTCAGCTCTTGCGGTCCTGCGACGGGAGGCGTTCACGATCGTCCTTGTGGACAGCCTCTTGTCTCAGGGGCAGGCGGAGAGCATGGAGACTCTGTGGGAGCGGGCCGATCTTGCCGTTCCCCTGGAGTTGAATCCTACTGAACTCGGCCCGGTCCGTGTCATCCGGCAGGTCTGCGGCATCCTGGCACGGCGTGAGCGGGAGTATGTGCTGGCAAGAAGGCTGGCGGGACTGGAGATCGAGGAGGAACTGAGATCCCATGTCACCGGGCTTCTCCTGCAAAGCGATCTTATGTTGCGGGAGAAGGCGGTTCCGCCGATGGTGCGTGAACGGCTTGTCACCCTGCGGGAGTTGGCGGATGGACTCCGGGTGCGCCTTCGGCACGCTTAGCCACGACCGATAAGGCGCCTTCGTGGCTCGGGACCGGGTCTGCTATTCTGCCCTCATCGGGGCATAGGGATTCCTTACGGCTACATGCAGCGTAGAAGACCGTGCGCGATCACTTTGAGGGATGTGTCATGGCAGAAGAAGCAGTAAAGATTACGGTGCGTCCAAATGGGCCACTGCGTGTGGAAGGTGCAATTCACCTGGTGGACGCCGATGGGCGGGAGTGGGATCTTACCGGTAAACCGGCGGTGAGCCTTTGCCGTTGTGGCGCCAGTGAGAAGCGCCCGTTTTGTGATGGAGCTCACAATCGGGTGGGATTCCAATGCATGACGAGTCCAGGGAACCTGACCTAGAGTTTATGCAGGAGAATCAGCCGCCGCAGATGTTTTGCGGCGGCTGATTTGTAAGAGCCATGTTCAAGCTCAAAGTCTGAGAGTGTCGGCCAGGGAGAAGTGATGCGAGCACGTTGGATCGGGACAGCTACGACAGCAGTGGTGTTGATGCTAGGGGTTGCGGCTTTCCTTCCCTCGGTGGCGGCTGCGCAGGCTCCGCATCACCTGCACGCCACGGCGGAGTCCAGGCCACTCGACGCGTTCGTGGGACTTTACAAGGAGAATAGCGATCCGGACGTCGTGATCGCGATTTCGCGAGAGGGTGAGAGCCTGTTCGTGGAGAGCGCGCGGATGGCGCGTTTTCAGATGCACGCCGAGGGTAAAGATCACTTTGCTACGACGAGCGTAAAGTACGAGTTTGTGCGGGATCCTTCGGGGACCGTAACCGCGGTGAATGTCACGGCAGGCCGTCGCGGTACGGAACCCACGACCGAACTTTATACGCGTACCAGCAACGTTGCGGAGAAGCTGAATCAGTTTCGCAACTACACTCGTACCGAAGTGATGATGCCAGTGCGTGACGGTGTGCGTCTGCACGCGGTGGTGCTGCGGCCTGAAGGCTCAGAGCACAGCGGAGAGCCACTGCCGATCTTCCTGCAGCGCACGTGTTACGGCGTGGACGGCAATACCTCGGCAACCGTCAATATGACGAAGCCGGAGCTAGCCCAGAGCGGCTACATCTTCGTCTTTGCCGATATTCGCGGACGATACGAGAGTGAAGGGCAGTTCGTGATGAACCGGCCCATCGTGCATACCTACGGCAACCGCACCGATCCCAAGCTCGTGGACGAAAGCTCGGATGCGTACGACTCCGTGGACTGGCTGGTGAAGAACCTGCCGAACAACAACGGTCGCGTCGGCGTTTGGGGCGTGTCGTATCCGGGATTTCTGGCGATGATGGCGGGGATGGATCATCATCCGGCCGTCAAGGCGGTGAGTCCACAGGCACCCATGACGGACGTGTGGATGGGCGATGACTTCTTCCATAATGGAGCGTTTCGTCAGACCTACGGCTTCGACTATACGCAGCGGATGGAGCGTACAAAGAAGGATGTTCCTGTCTCGATGGAGGAGGACATGTACGCGTACTTTCTGCGCTACGGCAACTTTGAGAGTGCCGCGAAGGCCGCGGACGCGCAGAATCTGCCAACGGCAAAGCGATTTATCTCAGATCCAACCTATTCGAAGTTCTGGCAGGACATGGCAGTGCAGCCAAAGCTGACCTCGATCGAAGTTCCGGTGCTGGAAGTGGGTGGCTGGTTCGACCAGGAAGATATGTACGGAACGCAGGCGGAGTATGCCGCGCTGCGGCCGCATGATACGAAGACGGATCCTGCGCACTCCGTCTACATGGTACTTGGACCGTGGAATCACGGTGGATGGGCCGGATCGGCGCGGCGGCTGGGCGCGTTGGACTTCGGATCGGCGACGGGCGAAGAGTATCGCAAGCGCTACGAGGTGACGTTCTTCGAAAAGTTTTTGAAGGACCGCACGGGCTTCGATCTGAAGGACACGGCGACCTTTCGCACGGGCGTGAACCAGTGGGAGCGCTATGACGTGTGGCCGCCGAAGGTTGGATTCCATTCGGCGAAGCTGTACCTGGGTGTCCGTCATTCGCTGAGCTTCGATGCGCCGACGGGCAACGATGTGCGCGGCCACGCAAATTATGTCGCCGATCCGTCAAATCCCATTCCTTATCGCGAGCGGCCAATCCAGAGCACCTACGGAGCAGGTTCGAAGTGGAGACCCTGGCTGTCGGGCGATCAGAGTTTTCTGAAAGACAGGAAGGACCTGACCAGCTTTACCTCCGATGCGATGGATAAAGATACGACCATTACCGGGGACATCGTGGCGCATCTGTTCGCGTCGACCTCCGGAAGCGATGCGGACTGGGTCGTGAAGCTGATCGATGTCTACCCGGATGACGCCCCCGGGGGTATGGCGGGATACCAGCGGGTGGTGGTCGATGAGATTTTTCGTGGACGGTACTGGAAGAGCTTCGAGACGGCGACGCCCATTGAGCCGAACAAGGTGAAGGAGTACACGTGGAGCCTGCACGGCGCGGACCACACCTTTCTCAAAGGCCACAGGATGATGGTGCAGGTGCAGTCTTCGTGGTTTCCGTTGTACGACCGGAACCCGCAGACGTTCGTGCCCAACATCATGACGGCACCCATGGATGCCTACACGCCGCAGACGCAGACGGTTTACTTTTCGAAGAAACACCCGTCGCACCTGGATGTTCTGCTGCCGGACGCGGAGAAGTAAGTGATCAAGACGATCAGTTCCCGCGAGGTGTATCGGAATAAGTGGACGCGCGTTCGCGAAGATGTCATCGAGCGGTCCAATGGCGAACTCGGCATCTTTGGCGTCGTGGACAAAGACCCGGCGTGCATCGTGATTGCCTTGGAGCGCGAGGCGGACGGTACGGAGTATCTCTGGCTGGTGGAGCAGTTTCGCTATACCGTGGGTGGCCGCTACATGGAGTTTCCGCAGGGCGGATGGGAGCAGGCGGAGGTTGTGCCTGAGGACCTGGCGCGCGGCGAACTCCGCGAAGAGACCGGTCTGGTTGCGGGGAAGATGACCTGGCTGGGCTTTCATTGGATCGCGTACGGTGTGATGAACCAGAAGCATCATATCTTTCTGGCTGAAGACCTAGTTCTGGGAGAGCACGACCGCGATCCTGAAGAGACCGATCTTGAGGTGAAGCGGTTGAGCGTGCGGGAGTTTGAGGATGCTCTGTTCGATGGAACGATCAGAGACAACTGCACGGCGGCTGCGTGGGCGCTTTATAAGATCTGGCGGGAGCGGCAGGTTTAGGATTGCGGTCTTTTCTTCGCTCCTCGCGAGCGCGAAAGAGTGAGGCGCAGTATTATGGCGCATGAAAATTTGGCGCCCTCTCGCGTTTTGTATCGCTTTGATTCCAATGGGCCGAGTAATATCGGCTCAAAATGCCCCGGTGAATGCGGCACTCAGTGAGGCCCGCATCTTCGCTGCCGATGCTTCCCCTGCAAGGAAGATGGCGAATGGAGCGGAGATACGCAGCATCGTCCACGGTGAGCTGAAGACGGGCGAGAGCGTGGATCTGCATGAGACGATGCAGCCCGTCGGCACCGTGCCGAGTCCGCTCCATCCGATCAATCACTCCGAGTTCATCATCGTGCGCGAGGGTGTAATCGGCTTTTCGCATGATGGCAAAGTGGAGCGTGTAGGCCCCGGTGGAGTGATGTACGTCGCCCAGGGCACCATGCATTCGCTGAAGAACGTCGGCGATGTTCCCGCGCGCTACGTGGTGATTGCGATCGGTGGAGACGTAAAGAAGTAACTAGTGGATCGTCTTCATCCGGCGATTCATGAAGTCCATCAGCAGATAGCTGCCGAGTTTGTCTGGCGTGGTGAAGTAGGCCTTGCCGCGGCACATGGCGCTGACCTTTTGCACGAACTGCATCAGGGCGAAGTCCTGCGCGAGCATGAAGGTGTTGATGACGATGCCGGCACGCTTGCAGCGGGCCACTTCTTCGAGCGTTTCGGAGAGCACGATGGGGTCGAGGCCGAAGGCATTCTTGTAGATGCGGCCGTCGGGTAGGGTGAGCGCCGAGGGCTTGCCGTCTGTGATCATGACGATCTGCTTCATGTCTTTGTTGGAACGGGCGAGGATGCGTTGGGCTACGCGCAGACCTTCGCGCGTGTTCGTGTACCAGGGACCGACGCGAACGCGCGCGACCTGCTGGATGGGCATCTCTTCTGCAGAGTCGTGGAAGAGGACGAGGTGCAGGGAGTCGCCGGGAAACTGTGTGCGGATGAGATGCGAGAGCGCCATGGCCACGCGCTTGGCGGGGGTGAAACGGTCTTCGCCGTAGAGGATCATCGAGTGCGAGCAGTCGAGCATTACGACTGTGGCGCAGGACGATTGATACTCCGACTGATGAATATACAGATCCGAGTATTCGATATTGAGGGGAAGGCCGAGGCCCTCACGCTGCATGGCGCTGGAGAGCGTGGCGTTGACGTCGAGGTTCATGGTGTCGCCGAACTCGTAGGGTTTGCTGGAGCCGCTTGACTCGATTCCGCTGGCTTCATAGCGTGTGTCGTGGCGGCCCATGTTGGCGCGGCCCATGCCTCCGAGAAGATCGCGCAGCGACTTGTAGCTGAGGAAGTCCATACTCTTGTCGGTGACGTTGAAGCGCGCTTCACCCTGCGGTGGCGCAGGTTGTTGAATCTCGCCGGGACCGGTACTGCTTTGCGTCTCGGAGGGCTCTCCCTGCTCCTGCTGGATGAAGTTACCCTGCTCCAGCCGCTCGACGAGCTGATCGATCATCTCCTCGCGCTGCTCTTCGGACATCGCCTCGTACTGCTCCTGCGCGTCCATATCGAGGAAGCTGCCGTCTTCCAGAACCTGGCGGATCGCTTCGCGGAGGTTGTCCATGTTGTGATCACCGTCGAGCTCCTGGAACTGGGACATCGGATCCTGAAAGCCGGAGTCGAGCAGGAAGTCGCTCAGGGCTTCCATCAGGTCTTCGAGGCCGAGCGAGGAGGCGAGATCTCCATTGAATTTTGTATAGCGTGTGCGCTTCATAAAACCTACTTTGCGGCGAGAACGGTGGTGCTGCCGCCGATGCGTGTGGCGTCCGTCGGCGTGGTGAGGCCGTGGACGATGGAGGCAGGGAGATTCTTCGTGCCGAAACGGCGAACGAAGAACTCAAGGAAAGAATAATCGCTACTGCCGAAGTCGATCGTCTGCTCGTCCGTGGTGTAGACCTTTACGAGCGATGGGTCGTCGATGGCTTTGCCGAGGAAGAGCACACCGTCGCGGATTGTGTGGCCGCTCTGCGAGTAGTTATAAAGTGGTACTCCCTGGCGCTCCGCAAACTCAGCGATAGGAATGAGTGGCTGCAAGGCGAAGGCCTGGTAGTGAATCGCGCGTTCATGGCGCGCCATCTCCAGAGGGAACGCGCCGCGCTCGTCGAGAGCGGCGACAGATTCCTGAAAGCTCTCTACGCCGAATTTGAAGAGGGCATCGTCTGAAGAGATTACGCCCGCAGCGGTTGCGGCAAGGCCACGCCAGTAGTGATGATTGTTCTTTTCATCTTTTTCAAAAGCGATCATCTTGTGCGCCGACGCGTTGATCCACTTCGTATCTCGCGCGGTCTGCCCCTGATCGAGCCTGGAGTCATTCAGAAGAACGGACTCCGTGATGGCGACAGAACTGAGCGTCCATTCCACCTGATACCAGGCCTGTGAACTTACCTTCGGGTCGTAGTCGAGGAGAGCCTCTCCCCTTGCCCAGAGGTCGATCTGCTGCTGGGCGCAGGCTGCTTCCGCGTGACTGCCCGTGGCAAGGTATTGGTTCATCCCGGCGGTGATGCGTTTTTCGAACTGGCCATAGATGTGTGTGGCTGCCGCCTCTGCGGGATTGATGGGGCCGTGCGAGCCGCTGAGGTAGTGATGCGGAATGTTGATCGGGCTTTCGGGGGCCGCGATTACGGGAGACTTGAGACAGGAGCCCAGACCCGCGACGGCTTTGAGGACGCGCGGGTCCTTCGTCGAACGCAGTTCGGCTTGGCGCGCAGGCACATCGATCAACGAAGCGCGAGGATTGCGAACGTGCTGTGCCTGTGCGACGGAAGCGGCGGCAAGCAGGCAGACGATGCCCGCCTGTGCCCATGGACGATTGAACATACGCTCTGCTCCTTGAAGGTTCAATCTAGTTGAAGCCGCGTTTATTGCGGTTCTTGGACTGCCACTCCTGCTTTTCCCGCTCACGTTCCCGAAGCTCTTCCTGAAAGCCCTGCGAACGATCCCTGGTTCTCTTTTCGATGGCGGTGAAGCTGCGTTCTTCGCTGCGTGAGATGCGCTTGTGCGCCGTCATGCCTTCCAGAAGGAACTCGGCTGCTGACACAAACTGCTCGGCGGCGATATGCGCGGGCAGCTTCAGGGGCTTCAGTTTTTCTGCGAGGCCCTGGATAGTGCGAAGCTCCTTCATCGAATCTTCCGAGGAAGTCGCGTCCGACAGCTGCACTGTGCCGCCGAGGTTGAACCACTCCTCGATCTGCTGCGTGTTTACGTCGGCGAAGTAGCCATCGAAGGTATGGGCGACGGCGGTGTTGATGATCTCGCGGACGACCTTATCGGCGCCGCGCATCTCGCCCTCGTACTCGAGTTCGATCTTGCCGGTGATGCCGGGAAGGGCTGTGTAGATATCGCCAATGCGTGGAACAGCGGTGCTTTCGCCGTGCAGGAGAGCGCGACGCTCGGCATTTGAGATCACGAGTTCGAGCGTGGAGATAGGGAGACGCTGCGAGACGCCGCTGCGCTTGTCGACGCGCTTTTCCTCGCGGGCGGTGAAGGCGATCTGCTCCACCACTTCGCGGATATAGCGCGGGATATGCAATTCGAGGCGGCCACGCTTCGACCAGGCTTCCTGCTCTGTGACGGAGATAGCCTGATCGAGCGAGTCGAGATAGTGTGTGCGGATCTCGGAGCCGATACGGTCCTTGAGAGGCGTCACGATCTTTCCGCGCGCCGTGTAGTCCTCTGGGTTGGCGGAGAAGACGATGGCGACATCGAGTTCGAGGCGGACGGGGTAGCCTTTAATCTGAACATCGCCCTCCTGCATGATGTTGAAGAGTGCGACCTGGATCTTGCCCGCAAGGTCGGGGACTTCGTTGATCGCGAAGATGCCGCGGTTGGCGCGGGGTAGAAGACCGTAGTGCATGGTGAGTTCGCTGGAGAGGATCTCGCCGGAACGCGCTGCTTTGATGGGATCCACATCGCCGATGAGATCGGCCACGGTGACGTCCGGGGTTGCGAGCTTTTCGACGTAGCGCTCTTTGCGTCCCATCCATGCGATCGGGGTGTCGTCACCCATGGTGGCGATAAGATCGCGGGAGTACCTGCTCAGGGGAGCGTAGGGATTGTCGCGTAGCTCGGAGCCGGCGACGTAAGGAGCCTTTTCATCCAGCAGTGTGGTGAGCGCGCGGAGGATGCGGCTCTTAGCCTGGCCGCGCAGGCCGAGCAGGATGAAGTTGTGCTTGGAGAGGACCGCATTCACGATCTGGGGCGTGACGGTATCTTCGTAACCCACGATGCCGGGGAAGATAGTTTCCTTGGCGCGCAGTTTCTCGATCAGGTTGTCGCGCAGTTCGTCTTTGACGGAACGGGCGACATATTCGGGCGTCCATTCGCTCTTGCGTAGTTCGCCGAGTGTTGCGGGGAGTGTCTTCATGAATCTCGGAATCTCCTGTTTGGTGCTTCTAGAAATTAGATGTTCTATTCATCCCATCGGAATCCGGCAATCCCAGGGAGCGCGCGTAGCTCATCCAGGCGACGGGGCGTGTTGGGCGACTGAGCGAAGTTTGCCTTCCACTGAAGTTCGCAGCGAAGCGTCACAAGTTGGTTGGCGGGGGCGTACTGGGCCGACCACGTTTTGATTTTGAAGGTGTACCCGCTGATGAGGTCCCGCAGAGCCTGTTCGTCGGGAGCGCCTTCTTCCAGGTTCAGAGTCAAAGCTCCGCGACGTGCCCGCGGAACATAGTTTTCCACCTGCTTGAGCACCTTCAGGATGAAGAGAGCCAGTAAAGTGGCGGTAATGCCAAGTCCGATCTGGCCTCCACCGTAAAGGAGGCCGAGCATGGTGGAGAACCACAGCGTCGCTGCGGTAGTGACGCCGGTGGCTCCGTTCTCCTTCTTGATGATGGCGCCTGCACCGATGAAGCCAATGCCGCTCAGGACGCCGAGGGGAAGGCGCATCAAATCCAGCGTGTTGAAGCTCGTAGGACCTTTTCCACTCAGGGAAAGCAGCAGGTTGACCTGCAACATGGAAAGGGTCGCCGTAAGAGTTACCAGCATGATGGTGCGCATGCCGGCGGGGCGGCCGTGTTCGTCGCGGTTGTAGCCGATGGCCAAACTGGCGACGCAGGCCAACGCTAACCTCAGCGCGATCTGCTGCCAGTGAAGGTCCAGGGGCATGTGCGTCAGCCCTCCAGCTCGTCGAGGAGTGCCTGCATCTCGCTGGCAGCATGGGTGTTGCGGGTGCGGCTGGCAGCGGCGAGGCCTTCCTGCAGGCGGGCGACGGCTTCGTCATGCCGGTGCAGCTTTGCGAGCGTCTGGGCGCTCATCTGGTAGGCCGGGACGTAGTCAGGGTTGTGCTGGGTTGTGGCGGCAAACTCAGTCAGTGCAGCGTCGGAGTCCCCGGCGCTGAGGTGTTCCATGGCGAGGCCGTACCGGGCGAACGAGTCGCCGGGGTTCTCGGAAAGAATCTGGGAGAGCATCGCGATCTTGTCCATCGGTCTATTGTTCTCTCGTCGGGAGATGATGGCAAATCCTGGAGTAAATATGCGCCGTAGAATCCCGGGCATTGCAGGAAACTCCGCAAAACGCGACACTAGAAGGTGATGGCAGACACGGCACGCACGGTCAGGGAGTCGCAGGCGGAACGGAGCGAGATCATCTTTCCGGGCGACTCGAACGCGTTGGGGAACCTATTTGGAGGACGCCTGATGCAGTTTATCGATCTGGTCGGCGCCGTGGCGGCGTATCGGCACGCTCATGCGACCACGGTCGTGACGGCTTCGATGGATCATTTGGATTTTGTGGCTCCCGTGCATATCGGGGATCTGCTGATTTTGAAGGCGAGCGTGAACCGGGCCTTTCGCACCTCGATGGAGGTCGGCGTGAAGGCGATGGTGGAGGATCCGAAGTCACGGACGCTGAGGCATGTTTCCACGGCGTACATCACGTATGTGGCCGTCGACCCGAAGGGAACGCCGGTGCCTGTTTCGCCCATCGTTCCGGAGACGGAGCATGAGCGGCGACGCTATGAGGATGCAGAGCGACGGCGGCAGATGCGGTCCAGCGAAGTCACGCGGAAGCGCGAGATGCGCAGTACTCTGACGACAGGCTGGCATGTGTAGGGCAGTGAATCGACCGGCTTTACCGCATCATCTAAGAAGTTTCAGAAGGTTTATAGGGGAACGATGGCACACAGTGGACACACGCATGGCGGCGCACCGCAACAGGGACCTCAGCCACAGCCGATCAAAGGCGTAGCGAACGTAATCGCCATTGGCAGCGGAAAGGGCGGCGTTGGTAAAACCACGCTCAGCGTCAACCTGTCGATCGCTCTTGCGCAGCTCGGACATCGGGTCGGCCTGATCGACGCGGACATCTACGGTCCGAACGTTCCCATGATGATGGGGCAGACGCGGCAGCCGAACGTGGCTCCGGATAACCGCATCCAGCCGCTGGAGAGTTTTGGCGTGAAGTTCATCTCGGTGGGGCTGATCTCTCCCGGTGATAAACCGCTGATGATGCGCGGGCCGATGCTGCACCAGATCATCCGGCAGTTTCTGCAGCAGGTGGAGTGGGGCGAACTGGATTTTCTCGTGATCGATCTTCCTCCGGGAACGGGCGACGTTGTGATCTCTCTGGTGCAGACGGTTCCGCTTACGGGCGCGGTCGTGGTGTCGACGGGAAGCGGCGTGGCCCTGCAGGATGCGCGCAAGGCCCTGGAGATGTTCCACCAGGTTCATGTGGATGTTCTTGGCCTGGTCGAGAATATGTCCCAGATGACCCTGCCGACGGGCGAAGTGATCGATGTCTTCGGCGCTGGTGGAACGGAGCGCACGGCCCGCGAGTATGGCCTGCCCTTCCTTGGTGGGATTGACCTCGATCCGCAGATCCGCGAAGGTGGAGATACTGGTAAGCCGGTGACGCTCGCGGGACCGAACTCGCAGCGCGCCAAGTCCTACTTCGCAATCGCGCAGAAGGTTGCAGACGCATCGAAAGCCATTGCCGCAAAGCAGGAAGACGTCTTCGAGATCACCTAATTCAAACGATGCAGAATGAGATCAACATCACGGCGCGGCAACGGGCGATCCTCACGGCGGTTGTGGAGAGCTACATCTCCACTGGCGAACCTGTGGCTTCACAGAATGTTGCCCAGGCGCTGGCGAATGTCAGTTCTGCAACGGTGCGCAATACGATGGCGGAACTCGCCGATGAGGGTCTGCTGGAGCAGCCGCATACTTCCGCCGGACGCATCCCAACGGCACGTGCGTTTCGTATCTACGTGGAACAGTTAAGTGGGAACGACCGTATTCATCCCGCCTTGCTGTCGAGCCGTTCGCGGTCGCAGATCGATTCCAGCTTTGAGGGGATCGCCGGAACGCAGGCGTTTCTTGAGCGTACATCGCACGTCCTCGCAACGCTTTCGAGCGGTGTTGGTGTGGCCTTGGCTTCGGTGGATACAGCCGATCTTCTGGAGCACGTTCACTTCTCGCGTTTGGCGGTGAAGAAGGTTCTCGCCGTGGTGGTGTTGAAGTCGGGATTGGTGAGAGATCGGGTGCTCGCTTTGGACCGCGATCTCGATCTGCGCGAGCTAGAGGCAGCCGCCCGCTTTCTGAACGAGAACTTCCGTGGATGGAGCGTGGAGCGCGTCCGTCTGGAGATTCAGCAGCGGACGGAGCGCGAGCGCAGTGAGTATCAGCGGATGCTGGCGGCGGTGAAAGAGCTATGGTCCGGCGCTGTGCCTGAGGGCGAGCAACAGATTTACGTGGAAGGCGTCTCCAACCTGATGATGGCGCCAGCGCTTGGCCAGGAAGAGCGCGAGCGTCTGCGCGAGATGCTGGTGGCGTTGGAGGCCAAAGAGCGGTTGGTCGCTCTTCTGAATGCGTACGTCGACGCGCGGCAGGAGTCTGTCCGCGTGGTCTTCGATCTGGATGAGTACGCTCCAGCGATGCAGGGTCTGGTTTTGATTGCCGCTCCCGCACGTCTTCATGGAGAGAATCGCGGCGCTGTGGGCGTGATCGGACCGAAGCGGATGCAGTACGAAAAGACAATGAACACCGTGGGCTATGTCGCACAGCTCTTCGATCGGATGCGGCAGGCCAGTGACGAAAGTTCGACACAGTGATGGGAAATTTTCAGGACCGATTCAAAAGGTGGAAACAGATGAGAGAGATGGAGGGTGATCCAGTGAGTGAGGCAGAGGTTTTGCAGGCGGCAGAGCAGGTGGAAGGCGTACCGGTGACGGAGTCCGAAGTGGGCACCGTGACGCTGGCGGAGTTTGAGCAGGTCAAGCAGGAGCGCGATCAGTTGCTCGACCGCATGGCCCGGATGCAGGCAGAGTTCGACAACGCGCGCAAGCGAGACGCGAAGGAGCGGACGGAGTTCCGTGAGTTTGCCGTTGGAAGCTCGGTAGAGCAGATCCTTCCTGTGCTGGATAATTTTCAGCTTGCCATGAAGGCGCAGGGAAGCCCGGAGCAGTTTCGCGAGGGCGTGGAGTTGATTCTTCGCCAGATGGAAGAGGCGATGAAGCAGCTCGGTGTCCAGAAGGTAGAGACGGTAGGAACGCAGTTCGATCCACGCTTCCACGAGGCGCTTGGATCGATTGAGACGACGGAGCATCCCGATCACCAGGTGCTGGAAGAAGTACGCGCGGGGTATCGCATCAAAGAACGGCTTCTGCGCCCGGCACTGGTTCGTATTGCGGTGAATCACGCGCAGACCGAAGCATAAGAAGGAATCCACGAAAAGATGAGTTCAACGGCGAATATGAAGCTTGATTACTACGAAGTGCTTTCGGTCTCGCGCGACGCCTCCGACCAGGAGTTGAAGTCGTCGTACCGCAAGCTCGCGATGCAGTTCCATCCGGACAGAAATCCCGGCGATAAAGCCGCGGAGGACAAGTTCAAGCAGTGCAGCGAGGCTTACCAGGTACTGAGCGACCCGGAGAAGCGCGCTGCCTACGATCGCTACGGCCATGCCGGGCCCAGCAGCGGCTTTGGCGGTGGCGGAGGTTCGCCCTTTGGTGGACAGGATGTCGGCGACATCTTTGGCGACATCTTCGGCGAGATGTTCAACATGGGCGGCAACACAGGACGTCGTGCCTCGCGGGCGCAGCGTGGACGCGATCTTCGCTACGACATGAAGCTTGAGTTCGCCGACGCAGTCTTCGGTAAAGAGGAGACGATCAAGATCCGTCGCCTCGAAACCTGCGACGACTGCAGCGGAACCGGCGCTGCCCATGGCAAGCAGCCGCAAACCTGCGCACAGTGCAAGGGCCACGGCCAGGTGCGCTTCCAGCAGGGCTTCTTCTCCGTTGCACGCCCCTGTCCCAAGTGCGGTGGCACAGGAACGACGATCACCGATCCATGCCTGACCTGCAAAGGTGAGACGCGGATGATGCGCGAGCATGAGATCCTCGTGAAGGTGCCGGCAGGCGTCGAGGATGGCACACGCATCCGCTACGGCGGCGAAGGCGAAGCCGGAAAGTACGGTGGACCTGCAGGCGATCTTTATGTCTCCCTGAGCGTTGAAGCGCATGCCTTCTTCGAACGTGAGGGCGACGACCTGCATTGCGTGATTCCGATGTCGTTCCCGCAGGCGGCTCTCGGCCTGGAGATCGAAGTACCCACCATGGACGGTGTAACGTCCATCAACATCCCGGAAGGGACGCAGAGTGGCAAGCGGTTCAAGCTGCGTGGTCGTGGCGTGCCTCATCTGAACGAGCACGGCAAGGGCGATCTTGTGGTCGAGATCCGTGTACAGACGCCGCAGAAGCTCAACAAGCAGCAACGTGATCTTCTCCGGCAACTTGGAGAGACGATGGAAGTGCAGAACACGCCGCACACGCGGACGTTTCTGGACAAGATGAAGGATATCTTCAGCTAGAGATACGCAGCAGAAGAGCGCGGCGCTTCGGCGTCGCGCTTTTTTGTTTACAGGATCGAACTGGTGATTGCCAAGGCTGCAATGCAGGCTGTCTCCGCACGCAGAATGCGTGGCCCAAGCGTAGCGTGGGTCCACTGCTGTGATGAGAAGAGCGCCATCTCCTCCGGCGTCCACCCACCCTCGGGACCTACGGCGAGCGCGATGTCGCCCGCGTGATCTTTCAGCGCGGCGGCCAGAGTGTTCTCCTGCTCTGTCTCCGCAAGAAGGACACGCGTCGCTGCGGTGCAGGTCTTGAGCGCAGAGGCGAGCGTAGCGGGATCATCCACGACTGGAGTCTCTGTGCGGCGCGACTGCTTGGAGGATTCAAGCACGATGCGTCTCCAGCGTTCGACACGCTTGGCGGACGCCTGTGCGAGATGCTTCTCTGTTCTCCGGGCGAGTACAGGTGTGATGCGTGCTGCGCCCAGTTCGGTCGCCTTCTCGATCGCCCATTCCAGGTGATCGAACTTGTAGATGGCAAGGTAGAGATGAACTGGAAGAGCAGAGTCGGACTCCATCTCCTCATGCAGGGTGAAGACGACCTCATCCTCAGCGACGTTAATGACTTCGGCGCGGTGAAGAAATCCTCCCGCGACGACGTCGAAGATCTGTCCTGGCTCGGCGCGGAGGACACGCGCGAGGTGCGATGCCTGATCGCCGGTGAGCGAAGCGGAGGTCCGTTCTTCGTTCCATGTGTCTGCGATCCATCGTCGGCGTGTCATCGTTTGCATCCTCGTTGCTGTGGTCTTATTTCGTTGCTGCCCGTGGACGAGTGTATCGCGTCTTTCGGAGAGCGATAGAAATCGCCTGTGTTCATGCGCCTTTGCGCTATAGCGTCGAAGCCGACGCAAAACACTACGGGGAGCGCTTGACGCGCTCCCCGCAGTGTTTTGCTTTTGCTGCTTTACCTTTTGCATCCGCGGTCTTTGCCACCGCGTTGCGTCTTACCGTTGTCTATTCTCCCTGAGTGAGAAGACATCGCGCCGCATCTCGTTCATAGCGACTATCGAATGTATAGAAGTCTGAAAAATCAGTGTCAAGTAAAAAATGTCATAGATCAAAATTCTGCGAAGAAAATTTCCGTCGATGGATCAACATTCGATGACGTTGAGGGCCAGACCGGCGAGCGAAGTTTCCTTATAGCGCGACTGCATATCGAGTCCCGTCTGGTACATCGTTTGAATCACCTGGTCGAGAGAGACCTTGTGCTCATCGGTTTCGTGCATGGCCATGCGCGATGCGTTCACTGCTTTTACTGCGCCCATCGCGTTGCGCTCGATGCATGGGATCTGCACCAGGCCCCCGATCGGATCACACGTCATGCCAAGGTTGTGTTCCATGCCGATCTCCGCAGCGTGCTCCACCTGCGCGTTGGTGCCGCCGAGCGCAGCGACAAGACCGCCCGCAGCCATCGAGCATGCGACGCCAACCTCTCCCTGGCAACCAACCTCCGCACCTGAGATCGAAGCGTTCTCCTTGTAGAGGATGCCGATGGCCGCAGCGGTGAGGAAGTAGCGGACGATGCCATCTTCGTTGGCACCTTCGATGAAGTTGAGATAGTAGAGGCCAACGGAAGGGATCACTCCCGCAGCTCCGTTCGTGGGCGCGGTGACAACGCGACTGCCTGCGGCGTTCTCTTCGTTGACAGCCATAGCGTAGATGGTGAGCCAGTCGAGGGGAGCGAGCGGATCGCGGGATCCCTGGTCCTTCAGACGCTCGGAGAGGCGTTGCGCTCTGCGCCGCACATTCAGGCCACCGGGAAGGATGCCTCCTGTGCGCATGCCACGCTCCGCGCAGTCGCGCATGGCAGACCAGAGCGCAAGGATGCCATCGCGTACCTTGTCTTTGTCCTGATCGCCTGAAGGATGCTCCACGCGCGGTCGAAAGATCGAGGAGTCCTGCGCCAGCGCCACTTCATTCTGTAACATCAGTTCGGCGATGGTCAGGTTACTTTTGGTTGCGAGTTCGAGAAGCTCTTCTGCGCTTCGGAAAGGAAAGGGCATGGGCCTGGAAGACTTCGGGAGAGCGTCTTCGTCCGGCGAAAACTCTTCTGCCGGAAGCACGAAGCCTCCACCGATGGAGAAGTAAACGCGCGATGCCACGATCTCTCCCGCAGCGTCGAAGGCGGTAAAGCGCATACCGTTGGGATGTGTTTTGATCTCCGGGTCGGGATACATCTGGTCGCGATGGAAGAGAAGATCCCGTTCGCGGAGGAACTCGATGGGGTGGTCGCCGTGAAAGAGCAACTGCTTCTGGTTCGCGGCGCGTTCCAGAAGGGAGGCCATGCTCTCCGGCGTTATGGCATCAGGCTGTTGGTTGCTGAGCCCGGCCAGAACGGCATGGTCCGTGCCATGACCGATGCCCGTCAGGGCGAGCGAACCGTAGAGATCGATCAGGACACGATGGACATCGGGCAGGTGCGGCCCGGTCTCGTGAAGAAACGCAAGGGCCGCGCGCATAGGACCAACGGTGTGGGAACTGGAAGGGCCGATACCGATCTTGAAGAGCTCGAAGAGACTCGTATTCACAGCATGGCCTTCTTTCGTCTTGTTGCTAACGCTTATGGACAACGTGCGCGGGCTTTGCTTCCGGCATGCTGACGCGAATATAAGCTCCGCAGGCGATGAGACGCACGGAAAGCTTGCTGTCTTCGAAGAGATTCCCGAGAGCTTTGACGACCTCTGGACCGCGAAACTTCGCAAGCTCCTCGGCTCCTGCCAGACGAACTCCCGTATCTTTGTCGGTCGTCGATGCGATCAGCTCGTTCCGGACAAAGTCAGTGTGGTCCTGCGCAAGTTGCTCAATCGCCACAACGCGGGGAGAAAGCCCCCCCTGCCCCTTCATATAGTGAAAGGCGCCCAGGCCAATACCAACGGGTGGCAGCAGAATCGTGGAAGCCTGGAGAGCGCCGAGTTTCGCGAGCGCCAAGGGATTATGCAGCGTGCGGTTGGCGTTGTGGACGCCCGTATTGAAGAAACCTCCATTGGCCTTGCGCTCGCCGCGGACAATGGCGACTAAAACATCTTCTCCGCTACGGTCATTCATCTTCCAGAGGGTCGAAGCTGCGGCCAGTGCAACCTGCGGTTCTGCGTCATCCAGAAGAGAGCGCAGAGCTGTGGTAAAGTTCGGGTTCTTTGTCTCTCCCGCAGCGACGATGGAAGCGACCCGGACGTCGACTTCCTTGTTATCGAAGTGAGCGCTCAAAATGGTGAAGGCCTTCGGAGAGTTTCCCATAAGACCCAGCGCGGCGATGGCCTGCAACTGGGTGTCGACGCTCTTGGACTCGAGCGCCGTATTGATCTGCGACCATGCTTCATCGACTGAGGGAGCTGTTGGGGCGTCCGCGGCGGCGGTTGCCTTCTCCTCCGGCGGCGTGTCCTGTGCCTGAACCAGGTTGGGAAGGAGTAGAAGCAGAGCGCCTGCGGTGGAAAGGGTGACTTTTCTCAGTCGAATGGATGCGTGCATAAGTGCGGAACTCCGTGTTCTATGGGCCTTGATTCAGTGCCGGATAAAGATCCATTGGATTGGATGCGATCGTCCCCTGCTGCCGATGCTATACACTGCGACCTTGTGACACAATCTTCTCGTTGAGCGGGTTCAGAAGATGCTTTTCAAAGCACGTAGTGCGGCAGTGTATGGAATTGATGCCCACATCATCGATGTGGAAGTGGACTTCTCGGGTGTAAAGCGGGAAGAAGATCAGTTTGCGATGGTGGGTCTGCCGGATGCAGCCGTTCGCGAGAGTCGCGACCGTGTCCGCGCCGCTATCAAGAACTCTGGCTTCGATCTTCCGCCCACGCGGATCACGATCAACCTTGCTCCTGCCGATCTGAAAAAAGAAGGCAGCGGCTTCGATCTTCCGATCGCCATGGGAATCCTGGGAGCGTATGGCGCGCTTCATCTAAAAGAGCTCGACGATTTCCTGCTGGTGGGAGAACTCGGCCTCGATGGCGCTGTTCGTGCTGTTCCGGGAGTGCTTCCCATCGCGGTTGCGGCACGGAAGGCTGGAATAAAGAATCTCCTGCTGCCTGCCAAGAACGCGCGCGAGGCTGCGGTTGTAGAAGGCGTCAATGTCTTCCCGGTGAAGACCCTTGCTGAAGCGCGTGAGCTGTTAAACATGGCAGCTTTCGACACTCTGACCGTTCAGCCGTTGCGAGTGGAGACCAGCAATCTGCTGAACGAGATGCAGCACTTTCCCTTCGACTTCAAAGATGTCCGTGGGCAGCACGTGGCGAAGCGCGCCTTGGAGGTAGCCGCAGCGGGTGGGCACAACATCCTTATGATCGGGCCGCCGGGCTCAGGTAAGACGATGCTGGCCAAGCGTCTCCCCTCCATCCTTGCACCGCTGCGGTTTGAAGAGGCGCTGGAGACGACCAAGATCCACTCGGTCGCCGGTGTGCTGGATGCGGACCAGGGCCTGGTGGCGCATCGCCCATTTCGTTCGCCCCACCACACGGTCTCCGATGCTGGTCTGATCGGTGGAGGAGCGATTCCGCGACCAGGTGAGGTTTCGCTGGCGCACAACGGTCTTCTCTTTCTCGATGAGATACCGGAGTTCCCGCGCAACGTGCTTGAGGTGTTGCGGCAACCGCTCGAAGATGGTGTGGTCACGATCTCGCGCGCGGCGATGAGCCTGAGCTTCCCCGCACGCTTCATGCTGGCGGCTGCGATGAACCCCTGCCCCTGCGGATACTTCAACGACAAGAGCCGCGAGTGCATGTGTACGCCTCCGATGATCCAGCGCTATGTCTCCAAGGTCAGCGGACCTCTGCTCGATCGAATCGACATCCATATCGAAGTTCCGGCGGTGCAGTACAAGGAGCTGCGTTCGGGCGAGGCAGCAGAGGGCTCTACGCCGATTCGCGACCGCGTCCTCGCCGCGCGCGAGCGGCAGCATCAGCGTTTTGCCGGGACCGACGAAGCGGCCTTGGGACGACGGCAGAAACCCATCTTTGCGAACGCCCAGATGAGCACACAGCAGATCCGCGTCTTTTGCGAGCTCTCAACCGACGCGGAACGCGTTCTGGAGCGGGCGATGCAGCAACAGGGACTCAGTGCCCGGGCGCACGACCGCATTTTGAAGGTCTCGCGGACCGTTGCCGATCTGGAGGGAGCGTCGGAGATCGCGGTGAAGCATATTGCCGAGGCGATTCAGTATCGAACCCTCGACCGCAGTTATTGGGCATAGCGGGTGAGAAACTCTATGGTTTTCTATCAAACTTTCGGAAAACTCTCCCAAAATAAGTATTGACCCTGATCCCGAGACAAATTATGGTGCATGAGTGGCCGGGTTTCAGAGCGCCTTACTTGGTCTGATTCTCTCCGGGCTGATTGCGGGATAATTGGCCGTATCCCCCAAGATCTCTTGATTGCAAAGGGCTTAGACCCTGGCCCGAATCATTGGGCATGTAGATCCCCCACGCAGTGAGCGTAGTCGAAGCGAGGGCCGCAGGCCCTGCGACGGTGCGGTACAGCGTAATACGGCGATTGCACCTTCTTGCGAAGTTGTAACGTCCAATCTAAGGACACGGCGGGAAGATCCCGGTCAGTGTCCAGCAAGCGGGCTCTGACAAGCCGCACAGATAGGAGAAGCAATGCGTTCTGATCTCATCTTTGGTGCTATGACTCACGTCACCAACCGCTACCAACTCTGTCAGCTTGCCTCCAAGGCGACCCGTAAGCTGCACAAGCCGAATACCCGCCTCCAGGACACAACGAACGAAGTTCTGGATCGCTTCCGCGAAACGGTTCCGACGGATCAGAAGACTCTTCCGGCGACCGCTTTGCCCGTTGCCCCGGGCCATCTTGTGCAGGAACGCCGCGCGGCCTAATACGGCCCGCGGCTCTGCCGCTTCCCTTATACTGAATGCAGACTGCGCCACCCCGCACCACCCCCTCCGTTCCATCCCCCCGTACAATTTCCCTCCAACATTCCCTCCAGACATTCCAGGTAAACGATGACGATCTCTGAGTTAAAAGAAAAGAGCATTGCCGAACTAGGCAAACTCGCACGCGCACTAGACATTCAAGGCACAAGCGCACTGCGCAAGCAGGACCTGATCTTCAAAATTCTCCAGGCCCAGAGCGAAAAAGAAGGTCACATCTTCGCTGAAGGTGTGCTTGAAATCCTTCCTGACGGCTATGGTTTCCTGCGCTCGCCGGATTACAACTATCTCCCTGGGCCGGATGACATTTACGTCTCCCCCTCGCAGATCCGCAAATTCGATCTCAAGACCGGCGATACGATCTCCGGCAACGTCCGTCCCCCGCATGAGGGGGAAAAGTACTTCGCTCTCGTCAAGATCGAGGCGATCAACTTTGAGTCCCCGGAAGAGACGCGCAACAAGATTCTCTTCGACAATCTCACGCCTCTCTACGCGGAAGAACGCGTCAAGATGGAGACCGTCCGCGAGAACATCTCCGGACGTGTGATGGATCTGCTTACCCCGGTAGGCAAGGGACAGCGCGGTCTGATCGTCGCTCCTCCCCGCACGGGTAAGACGATGCTTCTGCAAGCCATCGCAAACAGCATTTCGACCAACCACCCGGAGATCGTTTTGATCGTTCTGCTCATCGATGAGCGTCCGGAAGAAGTGACGGACATGCAGCGTTCGGTCAAGGGCGAGGTCATCTCCTCCACCTTCGACGAGCCTGCGGCACGCCACGTCCAGGTTGCCGAGATGGTGATCGAAAAGGCAAAGCGACTCGTTGAGCACAAGCGCGATGTGGTTATCCTGCTCGACTCCATTACGCGTCTCGCACGTGCGTACAACACCATTGTTCCGGCGTCGGGCAAGGTACTCTCCGGCGGTGTGGATTCGAATGCGCTGCAGCGCCCTAAGCGTTTCTTCGGCGCGGCCCGCAACATCGAAGAGGGTGGTTCGCTCACGATCATGGCCACGGCTCTTGTCGATACAGGATCGCGTATGGACGAAGTCATCTTCGAAGAGTTCAAGGGTACGGGTAACATGGAAGTCATCCTGGATCGCAAGCTGGTCGACAAGCGCGTCTTCCCGGCCATCGACATCCAGCGCTCCGGTACGCGTAAGGAAGAGCTCCTCATTCCCAAGGAAGATCTTCAGCGCATCTGGATCCTTCGCAAGGTGCTTAACCCGCTCTCCGCAGTCGAAGCCATGGAACTCCTCACGGATCGCCTTGGCAAGACCCGCAACAATACGGAGTTCCTGCACAATATGAACTCGCTCTAAGCGGTCTAATCGTACAGAGGCGCAGCCGGAAGCTGCGCCTCTTTCGGCTTAAGCGAAGCTTCTTGATGCGATTTACTTGACGCGCGCCTCCCCCGGAGTTCTCATGGGAGGTGGGGGCACGCGGAGATGTCTTCGTCCCGCGAGAGGAACTTCAATGGCGACGCAAAGCATTACCTCAGCTCCCACAACGAATCGCCATCTCATCCGCTGGGTGGAAAAGATGGCGGAGCTTACCCAGCCCGAACATATCCACTGGTGTGATGGCTCTCAGGTTGAGTATGACTCCCTCTGCGACTCCCTCGAGGAGAACGGCACCTTTACGCGCCTGAACCAGGAGCTTTGGCCCGGTTGCTTCCTTGCCCGCTCCGATGCGCGCGATGTCGCGCGCGTGGAAGATCGCACCTTCATCTGTTCGCTTTCGAGGGACGGAGCCGGACCGACGAATAACTGGGAAGATCCGTTCAAGATGCGCCGCAAGCTCAAGCAGCTCTTCAAAGGCTGCATGCGCGGACGGACGATGTACGTCCTGCCCTTTAGTATGGGGCCCATCGGTGGACCGATGTCCCGCATCGGTGTGCAGCTGACCGATTCGGAGTATGCCGTCGTCAACATGCGCATCATGTGCCGCATCGGTACTCCGGTCTATCGCGAGATCGAAAAAGATAATCAGCGCGTTGTTCCATGCCTGCACTCCGTGGGCATGCCGCTTGCCCCGGGGCAGAAAGACGTGACCTGGCCCTGCAACGACGAGAAGTACATCGTTCATTTCCCGGAGACGCGCGAGATCTGGAGCTTCGGCTCCGGTTATGGCGGAAATGCTCTTCTGGGTAAGAAGTGCTTTGCGCTGCGCATCGCCAGCAACATCGCACGCGACGAAGGCTGGATGGCGGAACACATGCTTCTCGTCGGCCTGGAGTCGCCCGAAGGGGAAAAGACCTACGTTGCCGCTGCCTTCCCGTCAGCCTGCGGAAAGACGAACTTCGCCATGATGGTTCCGCCTGAGGGCTTCGATGGCTGGAAGATCCGCACCGTGGGCGACGACATCGCATGGATTCGTCCCGATGAGAACGGCCATCTCCGCGCCATCAATCCCGAAACAGGCTTCTTCGGCGTTGCGCCGGGTACCTCGTCAAAGACGAATCCCAATGCCATGGCTACCCTTCGGCAGAACACGATCTTTACCAACGTAGCGGAGACGCCCGAGGGCGGCGTCTGGTGGGAGGGGATGACCGATACGCCGCCCGCCGAATGTCTTGACTGGCGTGGGGAGCACTGGACTCCGGCGATCGCGAAGGAGACCGGCCGCACTGCCGCGCATCCCAACGGACGCTTTACTGCGCCGGCTTCGCAATGCCCCGTCATCGATGCCGACTGGGAGAAACCCGAAGGCGTTCCCGTCTCTGCCTTCATCTTTGGTGGCCGCCGCAGCACGACGATGCCGCTCATCTACCAGGCCTTCAACTGGAGCGCTGGCGTCTACGCTGGCGCCACGATGGGCTCGGAGATGACCGCTGCTGCAGGAGGCACGCTGGGCACCGTACGCCGCGATCCCATGGCCATGCTGCCCTTCTGCGGATATCATATGGGCGACTACTTCCGGCACTGGATCAAGATGCAGCGCACGCTCGAACGCACGCCCCGCATCTTCCATGTGAACTGGTTCCGCAAGGATCAGAACGGCAAGTTCCTCTGGCCCGGCTTCAGTGAGAACATGCGCATCCTTCGCTGGATCGTGGACCGTGTTCACGGTCGCGCCCAGGGACGTGAGACGCCCATCGGCTGGACGCCTTATTACGAAGATGTCGTTTGGGATGGCCTCGATTTTCCCAAGGCCAAATTCGACGAGTTGCAGCAGGTGGATCGCATGCTCTGGCGCAAGGAAGTCATGAGCCATGAGGAGCTCTTCATTAACCTCCACGACCGTCTTCCACCCGAGATGATCTACGAGCGCGAGCTTCTCATCTGCAGGCTCTAGCTACTGAGCGAGAGCGCCCTGCAGCCAGAAGACGCGCTCCATCGGCAGCCACTTCCGGCCGTCCGTGGAGAAGGGAAGGATGGATTGGAAGCGGCCCATCATCGTCTCCCATTTCTGCACCACAGGGTTTGCGAGGTCCATGGACGCCTTGCGTTCAAAGGTAAAGTCGTCGGTGACCTGCATGATCATGAAGAGCCGGTCGCCGAGCGAGTAGATCTCCATATCCAAAACTCCCGCCGCGCCGAGGCTCTCTAATACCTCCGGCCACACCTTCGTGTGCCACTCGATGTACTCCGCAATCAGGGCAGGATCATCTTTGAGATCACAGGCAAGACAATAGCGCTTCATAGAAAGTTCTCCAGTAGGTTCCTTCGCAGGATAAATCGTTTTTGATGGTTTTGAAGTCGCCTTAGATTCTAAGAGAACACGCCCTTATCGCCATAAAATGAGGGGTAAATGGCAGGTTCTAGCATAGGAGCCCTATATTTTATGAATTGAAACTTCATTAGGCTGAAGGCATGCCCACTTGCTCTTCGCCTGCCGTCCACAAGCGCTTCGACGCTCTCCGCGAAATGATCGGACAGACGCCGATGCTCGCGATCGACTATTGCTTCCGCGGGCACGTGGGAACGATCTGTGCGAAGGCAGAGCAGATGAACCTGAGCGGCTCCATCAAGGACCGCATGGCGCTTCATATTCTCGAACATGCCTACGCGACTGGTTCTATTGCACCTGGCGATACCATCGTCGAAGCGACCAGTGGTAACACCGGGATCTCGCTCTCTGCCCTTGGAGCAGCTTTGGGACATACGGTTGTGATCTATATGCCCGACTGGATGAGCCGCGAGCGCGTCGACATCATCCGCAGCTACGGCGCGGAGGTCGTCTCCGTGAGCAAAGCAGAGGGCGGCTTCCTGGGAAGCATTTCTCTTTGCGAAAAGCGCATGTCGGAGTGCGCGAGGATTTTTCTGCCGAAGCAGTTCGAGAATCAGGCGAACGTACAGGCTCACGCACGCAACACCGGGCCAGAGCTTCTCGCGCAGATGGGTGTGGCGGGCCTTCATCCGCACGCCTTCGTTGCCGGAGTCGGCACAGGCGGAACGATTATGGGCGTCTCCGCTTGTCTTCGTCTGCATGACAAAAAAATCAAGCTCCATCCCGTGGAACCTGCCGAATCTCCTACGCTGACGACTGGCTATAAGGTCGGCTCGCACCGCATTCAGGGCATCTCGGACGAGTTCATCCCGCAGATTGTGGAACTGAATCGCCTGGATGAGGTGATCGCCGTTCATGATGGCGATGCGATCCTGATGGCGCAAAAGCTCGCGCGCAAACTCGGTCTCGCCCTGGGTATCTCGTCGGGATGTAACTTCCTCGCTGCCGTAATGGCTGGTCTGCAGTACGAGCATCCGGTCGTCGCCACGGTCTTCTGTGACGACAACAAGAAGTACCTCTCCACTGGTCTGATGAAGGACGAGCCGGTGCGCGACGGCTACCTGACGCCGGAGATCGAGCTGCTCGACCTTCGCGTCATCCCTCGTTCGCCGATCGCCAACTAGATCTGCTTGCGCAGAGGATAGATGCCGAGCTGCCCCGAGCAGAGGTAGCTCACCACGCACGCGATCGCGGCAAAGCATCCTGGGACGGGACCGAAGAGTTCAAAGGCCATGATGGTGGATGCAATCGGTGTCTTGGCCGCGCCTGCAAACACTGCGACAAAGCCCATTCCTGCCAGCAGGGAGGCGGGCAGAGGAAGCACTGCGGAGAGCGCGTTGCCCATCGTCGCCCCGATGAAAAAGAGCGGTGTGACCTCTCCGCCTTTGAAGCCGAAACCAAGCGTGACGACGGTGAAGATCGTCTTCCATGCGAAGTCCGCGCGCGGGAGGACGTGGTGGAAGGCATCCACGATGATGGGAACACCGAGGCCGAGGTACCGCGTCGTCCCCATGACGAACACCGCAGTCGCAATGAGCACGCCGCCGATGGCAGGACGTAGTGGTCCGAAGCGAACCAGCTTCTTCGACCACGAAGATAGATGATGCACGCCGTAGGAAAAGATGAGCGCCATCAGACCAAATAGCGCTCCGGCAATCACAGAGGCCAGCACCGTTCTGGGCGTGAAACCTGCGAGCGTATCCACGCGATAGATCGTGTGATGCACATGCCACGCGCGCGTGAGGATGTCTCCAACGACGGCTGCGATGAGGCAGGGACCAAGGGCGGGCGTGAGGAGACGTCCGAAGCCAAGGACCTCCATCCCGAAGACAAAGCCTGCGATGGGCGTTCCGAAGACAGAGCCGAAGCCCGCACTCAGCCCTGCCATCAGCAGCAGCCGTCTCTGCGAGCCATCGAGGCCCAACGGCTTCGTAAGCTGATCGGCAAGGGATGCTCCTGTCTGCAGAGCCGTTCCTTCGCGTCCTGCGGAGCCGCCAAAGAGATGCGTCAGAAAGGTGCCCAGCAGGATCAGCGGCGTCATCCGCAGCGAGATCGTCTCCTGCGGATCGTGAATCTCTTCCAGGATGAGCGCGTTTCCGCCTTCCACTCGGCTACCAAAGTGACGGTAGAGGAGGCCCACCGAAAATCCTGCCACGGGAAGCAAAGCGATCAGCCAACGATGCGCCTCTCTTGTCTTCGTAGCGAACTCCAGCGAGACGAGGAGAAACGCGGAGGCTGTTCCGGCAAGCGCTCCAATGACGGCAGAGATGCCGATCCAGCGCAGAGCAGCGCCGAGGTTGAAGGCATGCTTCCATGTGAAATACGGTGTGGTGAGACGGGTCGATGAATCCTTGGGCACACTTCCTCCTACGTTGTCTCGTAGGAGTCATCAGCTACGCGCGTGCTGCGCGTGCGGTTAGTGGCGGAACCCCATCGCCCTAAGTGTTCTCTTGAAAGTAGCACTGCAGCGTATTGAAATCAACGCGTAGGCTCTGCAACATCGGGCAGTTTGATAAAGACTTCCTCGTCGTATTGCCGGATCTCATACAGCAAAAGAGACGGATCGCCGGCGATCTCAGGGCATCCGTCCGTAATGTCGAAACGCCACGCGTGATAGGGGCAGACCACCTTCGTGCCGTCGAGATGTCCGCTCGACAGCGGCGCTTTCTGGTGCGGGCAGTCATTGTCGAAGGCGAACATTCCGCCCGCATGCCGCGCCACGCAGATCTCCAAAGATCCGCCACGAAATGCCTTCATCTCGTTCTCCGGCGGGAGCTCGTTCGCGTTGCACAACTTGACGATCATGACTTTATGGTACCGGGAATCAGCGTTCCCGAAACAGAGTGAAGGTCCTAGTCGGCCCTTAGGAGAGTCACTGGATTCATTGCCGCAGCGCGGCGTGCTGGTAATGCAGAGGCAGTCAGGGCCAATCCGATCATGCAGAATGCCGCTCCACCCAGCACGAAGGGATCGGTGCCGCTCGTGTCGAAGAGCATGGAAGAAAGAAGTCTGGCAGCGGCTACTGAGCCGACCAGGCCAATCGCGCATCCGGCCAACGCCAGCTTGATTCCCGACTTGAGAACCAGTGAGGCAACATCCTGACGCTGAGCTCCTAAAGCCACGCGGATGGCCATCTCCTGCGCCCGTAGAAACACCGAAAAGGCGATCACGGCATAGATCCCCGTTGCAGCGAGCAACAGTGCGCCCACGGCAAAGAAACTCACCAGACCGGTTCCAAAGCGTCTTGGCGCCTCAATAGAAGAGAGAACAGAGTCCATCGAACGGATCTGGTGAAGGGCGAGAAGTGGGTCGACTTCGGCGACGGTCGAGCGAAGGACCTCAGACATCTGTTCGGGTGGCAACGCGGAGCGAAGAATGATATAGCCGCCTGCGGGGCTTGAAAGGGTGTGAGTACCTTCAGATCCGTGCAGTGCTGCGAGCTGGTCTTCCAAGGCAAAGAATTGTTCCCTGCCGGGTTCATCACGGGAGCCTAGCTTGGTGTCGGCTACTACTCCAACGACTGTGGCCCAGGGCCGCTGCATCTGGGCTGTTCCAGTATGGATTCTCTTGCCGAGGGCACGCTCTCCGGGCCATGCGCGCTGTGCAAAGGTCTGGTTCACGATAACGACCGGCGGACCATCAGGGCGATCGTCTTCCGAAAAATATCGTCCGTCGATCAAACGAACTCCCATGGCACGAAAATAATCGCCTGCAATGAAGGAGAGCATGGCAAGGCGCAGCCGCTTTGGATCAGACCTTTCTCCTTCCACGGTGTAGGAGCCTCCTCCATCAAGACCGGAGGCTGGAAGGATATTGGTTGTCCCTGCAGCGAGGAAGCCGGGCTTTGCAAGGAGTCTCTCCAGAAGAGAACGCTGGAAGAGATTTACGGCAGCATCGTTGTTGTATTGCTTGAGCGGAAGTTGATAGCCCCCGACGAGCACGTGATCTGTAACGAATCCCGGATCCACGGAGCGCATTTTTTCAAAGCTGCGAAGGAGTACTCCAGAGCCGTTCAAGAGCATAAGAGCAATCGCAATCTGTAAAACCACGAGCGCAGATCTGAGCCTTACAAAACCTGCACCGCTTGTTCCAGAGCCCGCACCGTGCTTCAAGTTTTCGTTCAGATCGGTGCGTACAGCTGCAATCGCAGGAGCAAGACTGCATCCGAGGCTCGTCATGAAAGAAGCGCCTAGGGTAAAGAGCGATACGCCGGTATCGAGCTTTACATTTTGCGCGCGCGGCAGAAATCCAGGCATGAAATGAGACGTGATCTGGAGAGTTGCTGCTGCGAATTCGAAGCCGAGAACGCCGCCGGTTAAGCCGAGTAGAAGCCCCTCTATGATGGCGTCCCTTGCCAGGGCTCTTGGTCGGGCACCAAGCGCTAGACGAAGGGCATACTCTTTTTTCCTTTTCATAGACCGTAGTAACAACAGGCCTGCAACATTGATACATGCGATCAGAAAGACGAACAGAACGGCGAGAGAAAGGACGCGTAACATGGGCCGTGTTCTCGCCACAACGGAGTCGAGGTAGGGGGTGACTTCTCCACGGATTCGAATCCTGGAGAGGCTCGGAGGAAGAGCGAGCATCACCTGTTCGGCGATGCGGCTCATATCCTTCTCAGCTTGCTTGATCGTGATGCCCGGAGCGAGACGTCCGATCATGTGATATCCCCAGAAGCCGTGCATCTCTTCAGAGAGGTCCATGGGCGTAAAGCTCATAGGAACCCATAGCTGTGCCTCATCGACTGTGCTGGCAGCGATGGGAAATGCAAAGCTCTTTGGCATCACCCCGACGACGGTGTAGGGCTTGCGATCCAGCGAAAAGGTCCTGCCGAGAATCCGGGGATCCTTATTGAAGCGGCTCGACCACAGGCCGTAGCTCAGGACGACGACAGGATCTCGCTTCTCATCTTCCTCCTTCGAAAACACGCGCCCGAGCGCGGGTGCAACTCCCAGTGCAGGAAAGACGCTTGAGGTCAAACGAACTGCGTGCACCTGCAAAGGCTCGCCCGCGCCTGAAAGCTCAAAGCCCGCGTCGATGTAGCCTCCTGCGGACGATAACGAAGGAAGTGCGCTCTCATAGATTTTGATCTCGCGCGCTGTAACCGCCCTGATCGAAGTTCCTTCTAGATGGTCATCCAGTCTTACCAGTCGGGAAGGGTCTGCGTACGGCAATGGTCGCAACAGAACCGCCTCCACGATTGAGAAGAAGGCAGAGGCCGCTCCAATCCCAAGCGCCAAGATCAGTACAGCGGCAAGGGTAAATCCCGGTGTCTTCCATAAGCGCCGACACGCGAAGTGTATCTCTCTCGATGTGCTCTCAAGCCCTAATATCGAGTCTTCTCGAGTGACCTTCTCTCTTGTGGCGATGGGGTTGCCGAATCTTAGAAGCGCACTCCTGCGCGCCTCTTCCGGTGACATGCCCGCGACCACATTGTCTGCAGAGCGCATTGCGATGTGCGACTGAATCTCTTCCTCGATCTCTCGATCCAGCGCGGTACGGAAAACTAGATTATGAATACGTCGAAAGAGGGCCATGGCGGAGACTCCATGAAAGGTTTACTTAAATCACGATTCAGCTAGGCGAAGCGTAGAAGGCTCGTCACACCTCGGACGAGGTGGTCCCAGTCTTGTTCAGCAAGGGTCAGTTGTTTTTTCCCGTTCGCTGTCAGTTTGTAGAACTTCGCTCGACGGTTGTTCTCAGAGGTCGCCCACTCTGAGGCGATCCAGCCCGATTGTTCTATGCGATGCAGCGCGGGATAAAGAGATCCCTCTTCGACGCGAAGCAGTTCACTCGAGGCTTGTTGGATATGGAGAACGATGCCATATCCGTGCATCGCTCCAACCTGCGCCAACGTCTTCAGGACGAGCAGATCGAGGGTTCCTTGCAGATCTTTCTTTGCCATACGGTTTCACCTAGGCATCTATGGTAGAGCTGGCTGCAGCGTAGAGGAAAGCATGCCTAGATGTCAAGGGGAAGGGCCAGGTGTTATCTCAACCGGAGCCAGAGAGGCTTCAGCTTGCGGTTCCAGTACATGATCAATCCTGTGACGGCCAGAAGAACCGGAACGAGGCCCACCAGAACCCAAATGACCTTCACCGCAATGCCAAGCCAACCATCGCCGCCAAAGGATCCGAAGTGCACCGTGAAGAAGTACTGGATCACGCGCAGTCCCAGCATCTGTTGCGTGGTGTCTGCCTTCCCCAGCACTTCACCGGTGTGGGGATCGAGCGAAATGCGAACGAGCTGCGAATAGGGAAGCGATCCGTTGTAGTAGCCCGTCGCGCTGAAGGGCGCGCCGGGCTTGCCAGGAAGATACAGGTAATTCGGTGGAGCGTTTTCAGGGAGTGCTCTGCGCGCCACGGCGATCACCTGATCCACTGTCATGGAGGGTGCGGAGCTTGGAGCAGGCTTTCGGTCCGGCGCTTCCATCTGGGCCATAGCCTTGGCGGGACTGCCTCCTGTGGCCACAACAGTGATCGCACCCGTCGCAGCAGGGAATGCAAAGTACAGCCCGGTAAACGTCACAGCGAGAAGCGCCGCACAGCTCCAGAAACCCACAACAGAGTGAAGGTCCCAGTTCAAACGTTTCCAGTTAATTCTCTTGCGTCCGTGCAGTCGAAGTACTATCGCGCCCGCCCAGCGCTTCACGCCGGGCCACCAGACTACTAGTCCGGAGATGCAGAGCAGGAGCAGACCAACGGACATCCATCCACTGATCTGCAGACCTGTCTTTCCTGAGAGCAGATAGAAGTGAAGGTTGCTAATCCAGCCGAGCACGCCGTCATAGCGCATCCTGTCCAGAAGCACCGCGCCAGTATAGGGATTGAAGCTCACCATGCGATAGTTCGACTCCGGCGCGCCGGTCTTCCTGCGCATCAAAACCGTGGTGGCCTCGCTTGTCTTGCCAAAGTCCATCAGACCGGAAGCGACCCATCCTGGTCTTCTGGACTCGATGGCCCGTATCGCTTGTTCCAACGTGACCGTCTGAGGTACAGGAGTGATGCGATAGACCTGCGCTTCGGTGATGTGTTCTATCTCATCTTTGAATACGAGGGCCGATCCGCTCAGGCCTATGACAATGCAGTAGAGTGCCACGATCACGCCCACCCAAAGGTGGATCTGGAAGATCACGCGGCGCAGCCAAACCCGCTGCGGCGACTGCAACCAGTTTGCTTTCCTGGTTACGGTCGCCACATGCTTTTTCGGGTTAGCTACAACAGAGTTCACGCGAAGTTCTTTCATTCAAGTTAGAAATGCAGCTTCATGGAAACCTGCATGGAACGTGGACCGCCGACTTGATAGAGGGAAGCCAGTCCACCGAGTTGATTGTTCAGCGTGTTGGACGCCTGTCCAAACAAGTCTGCTCCGACCGAAAGGGAGTTACGCACGCTGCCATAGATCGGATGATTCAGGATGTTGTATGCCTCGGCGCGAAACTGCACGCCTACGCGTTCAGTGAAAGGGAAGTCCCGACGGAGTGTGAGGTCAGCCTGCACGGCACCGAAGCCGCGCGCGGAGTTTCTTCCCGCATTGCCATCCACACCAGCTACAGGCGTCGTCGAGAATGCGTTGAAGTTGATCGCGCGGCCACCCGGATATTGGTTGCCGTAGAGATAGAGCGGCGCCGTTGCGACGCGATCCGGGTGATAGGCCACGTTCGCGCCCGAGCTTGCGTCGATCGTCTGCGCCTGCAGGATATCGACCGGTAGCGCCGAGCGTGCGGACACACGTGCATCCATGGACCAATGCTTCAGCGTGTAAGCCACGAAGGAGTTGTTATATCGCCCCGGGATGTCATAACTCACAGCCGCCTGGAAGTTATTCCGGATGTCATAGTCCGAGACAGAGCGGCGCAGTTGATAGACAGTGAAGTTCGACGTTGCATCGTCCATCGCGTGGGACCATGTATACGCTGCAAGAACCTGCAGGCCCTGGGAAAGCTTGCGGTCGAAGCGTACCTGGAGCGAGTTGTAGTCGGAGCCTGAAGTGTTCGTCGTAACGTACAGTCCCTTGCCCGCGCTGAATGCGGTGTTTCCTAAAGTTTCCGGATGATAGAAGCGTTGAGCCAGCAAACGACGTCCAGCAGACGCGACGTAGTTGATCGTCAACGACTGGCTTGTGCCCAGAGCCTGTTCCACCGCAAGGTTCCACTGACCGGTGTAAGGCAGCTTGAGATCAGGGTCGTAGGCGTAGATGGGAGCGTTATACGGCGCAGCAGCGTTTGGCGTGGGAGCAGACTGCACCTGCGCCAGCGTCGCCGGAAAGGGAGCCGTGTAGCTTGCGAATCCAGTGGTACCGATGCCGTAGTAGCCTTGTGCGCTCAGTGCCTGACCCGTGTCATAGAAGAGTCCACCACCGGCACGCAACACGGTCTCTCGACCGGAGGTGCGATGGAGCTGGTAGGCCACGCCGATGCGCGGTGCGAAGTTTCCATACGTCGTCTTCCACAAGGGCGTTCCCTTCGGCGCAGCCTGGGTCGTCGCAAGGTTGGTGATCTGGTTCGCCGTGTACGGCGTGTTTCCATTGGCATCGTTCGGCGCAGGGTTTACATCCCAACGTACGCCCGCTGAAAGACTGAGCCGATCACTTACCTTCCATTCGTCTTGCAGGAAGGCGGAAAAATTCTTCGAGACGGCTTTCATGTTCACGTTTTGCGTGTAGACATAGAGACCATCGGGAGCGTTGGAGAGAACGGCCTCCGGGGTATAGAAGAAGGCCACCTCCCAGAGAGGCGGAAGCTTTTCGCTGGTGACAAGTCTGCGGTAGTCGATTCCGAATTTCAGGTTATGACGGGCAATCGTCTTCGTAAGTGAGTCGGTAATATTCAACTGCCGCTGGCGGTTCGATTGCGGTTCGAGCAGGTAATAGGGATACAAGCCATAGAAAAGGAAGAAGGTCATCCAGTCGCCGTCGCCCAGGCCGGGAGCGGTACTTACACTCAGGGGCGTCGCGCCGCCGAAGTTATCCAGATAGCGATTCGACTTATAGTCGTTGCTTGTAACTCCGATGTGAAATTCATTCGCGAGTGACGGCGTAATCACGTTACTTGCGCCGAGTACCAACGTCTTTACATTGCGCGTCGTCGCATTGACCTGTGCGAGATTGCTCGCCTGGCGTGCGGAGCTTTGCGAAGGCACATCGCTGTATCGTCCAAAGATCTTGAACTTGTCTCCGAACGAGTGGTCAATGCGTATGCTGCTTGTATCGAGCCGGCTCGGAGCCGCATAACCCGCCGTGTAATTCGCCAGGCCATTGCCCAGGTCGGGATTGTTGCTCATGGGAAAGGCAGAGAGAAACGGTCGCAAAGCCGCTGGTGCTGTGGCTCTCAGGTTATTACTCGGGACCTGGTAAAGAGCGGAAGCTACGGGGCTCGTCAGCCGCAAGCCTTCATAGGAGAAGAAGAAGAAGGTCTTGTCGCGACCATTGTAGATATGAGGAATGTGCAGATAGCCGCCGAGTGTTCCACCGAAATCATTCTGGCGTTCGGGAAGCTTTACAGTGTCGAAGGTGTTCTTCGCGTCAAGCGCGTCGTTACGCAAGAAGTCAAAGGCCGTGCCATGCCAATCGTTTGTACCGGAGCGCGTGCTGAAGCTGAACTGCCCGCCGGGTGTCCGGCCGTACTCTGCGGAATAGGAAGAGGTGCTCGCGCGAAACTGCTCCAGCGCATCGATGGAGACGATGCTCTGAGTTGTGCCAAGCGCGCTGCCCTGCGGCGTCGATCCGGAAAAGCCCGCGCCGGGATATCCATCGGTTGAAACGGTTGCGCCGGTGTTCGCGCTGATGCCGTCGATCGTGTAGTAGTTTGACTCCGTGCGCTGGCCGTTCACGCTGATCTCACCGCTGGATCCGGAACCTGCGGACGGAACGACAAGGGTTCCGGGAGCAAGCGTGATCAGGGACTGGAAGCTGCGTCCGTTCAGCGGCATGTTTTCCACGAACCGTCGGTCGATGACCGTGCTGACGCTGGCGTCCGTGGTATCGATGCTTTGGCCGCTGCCGTCTACGCTGACCTGCTCGCTTGCGGAGCCGATGCCCAGCTGGACGTTCTGGGCGATCTTTCCCGCGACATCCACGGTCACGTCTCGTATGAGCTCGGAGCTGAAACCCGGTGCGGAGATGTGCAGGGTGTAAACACCTGGCTCCAGCGAGGGAATCGAGTACAGGCCCGTTCCGTTGCTGTGGGTCCTGTAGGTCTTCTGGGTCTTCTGATTGACCAGCTCCACCTCCGCGTTGGCCACGTTGGCCTTTGCTGAATCGGAGACGATTCCTGAAATCTGTGCCGTCTGGCCCAATGCCTTCAAGGCACCTCCAAACAAAACCATTGCAATCGCAGTTCGGCCTAAAAGAATAGAAAAACGCTTCAGCATGACTTGCCTTTCAAAACAGGAACTGTCTGCCGCGAGCGTCTACAATGGACACTCGTCGGCCCTCAGGGCTGTCGATCTGTGGGCCCCCTCGATGCTCCGCCAAAAGACTTCGCGGGGGCCTTCTTCGTTGAACTCAGTGTTCTTTTCAATATACGACAAGTTCAGTCTGAGTTTTGGATCGATCCTCTCAGGCTGTCCAAAGGAACACCCGGAATTGACATGGCTTATGGGCAAAGGTTAGGTTTGCCGCAACGTAAACGGTAACGAAGCAGGGAACTTATACGTCCCACAACCGCTTCAGGGAGAACATGCGACCTTCAGAGACGGCGAAAGCCATCCTTACCGATATACACTTCTGGATTCCAGTCGGCGTGCTCGCACTCGGCCTGGCGCTCCTCGTAGCACTGCATTAATTCGGTTTCACCAGAAGGAAGAAACATGGCGACGGCTCCTCTTGCGACACCTCCACGCAAACTTCATACCGATTCCCTGCATGGCCTCGGGGTTCTCTGCGGCCTGACGGCAGGTGCGTGGCTAGGTGCCGCCGAAGCTCCGACCAAGCTGGTCAACGCGGGCTTTTCTCCTTTCGCGATTTCGCTGTGCATGGTGGCAGGCGTCTTCACCGCGCGCTGGACTTTTCCCACTCTGCTAAAGGGGACGACGTACGTCTTCGCGGACCTGATGCAGAAGAAGCATCTCGTGGTCTGGGCGATCCTTGCGGGTGCTCTCTGGGCCGTGGCCAACACGCTCACTGTCTTTGCCATTCGCGATGTAGGTCTCGCGGTTGCTTTCCCCATGTGGAACACGAACGCGCTCGTCGGCCTCTTCTGGGGACGTGTCCTCTTTCGAGAACTCGATGGTGCGGATCGCAAGACGATTGGTAAGGTCATTCTCGGATCCATCTGTATCGTAGTTGCGGCCATCATGCTCGGCTTTAGCACGATTCACGGCGGCACTACCGCAACGGGACATAACGCGCTTGGCGGTGTTCTCGCGGCGATTGGTGCCAGCCTGATGTGGGGAACGATGTACGTCCCCTATCGCAAGGCCTACCTGAGTGGCATGAACCCTCTCTCGTTTGTCACGGCCTTCACAATGGGCGAACTGCTGACGATGTTTATCCTGACGTGGACGCTCGACGGTGGACGCAGCTCTTCTGTTTTTCAACTCGCACGCAGCGGACAGTATCTCTTCTGGCTCTTCCTCGGCGGATTCGTCTGGGTGATCGGCGATCTCTTTCAGCAGTTTGCGGCAAAGTACCTTGGCATCGGCCGCGGTATTCCTCTCTCCAATACGAACCAGCTCTGGGGTCTCGCCTGGGGCGCGCTCGTCTTTGGAGAACTGGCGACGGCGGACATCAAGCATAAGCTGCTCGTCCTCGGCGGATCGACGATCATGATCCTCGGCGCGCTTGCGATCAGTACCGCGAAGGCCTCGGCGGGAGAACATGCTTCGAAGAATGAAGCGTTGGAGCGCGAGTGCATTCGCTACGGTCTCAGTTATCGACAGGTGCTTGCAGCACAGAGCGGAGAAGAGTTCGATCGCACAGAGAAGCGCCGCTGGTGGGATGTTGCCATCGTTCTTACCGCAACCGGTGTCTTCATCTGGCTGGGCATGCGCGCAGTCGTTCCGCCGCTCGCGATGAACATGCGATGGATGGCGGGGCTGCTTGTCATTCTCATCATTAGTCTTGTGGGCTGCGGATGGCGTCTTTTCAAGCAGACGCGCTTCTCCTAGTAACTTTCGTTGTTACGTTAACGAAGATTTCCCATACACTTGCTCAATTGCATTTTTCAGGAAATTAGCACGGGGGTTGCGAAACAAGATTGGCCATTCGTCTCAAGGATATTGCTCGCGACCTGAACGTCTCCACCGTCACCGTCTCCAAGGTGTTACGCGGTAACTCGGATATCAGCGAAAAAACCCGCGCGCGCGTTCTCAAGCGCATGCAGGAGCTGAACTATCAACCAAATATGCTCGCCCGCGGCCTCGCCAGTGGACGGACATATACCGTCGGCCTCGTCGTTCCGGATCTCGTCCATCCTTTTTTTGCCGAATTCGCCAAGTCACTCTCCGCAGTGCTGCGCGAAAGCCACCGCGCCTTGATTCTGGCTTCTTCCGAAGAGAATCCCGAGATCGAGCAGCAGGAGATTCGTACCCTTCTCAGCCGCAGCATTGATGTGCTTCTGATCGCCTCCTGCCAGCCGAAGCTAAAGAACTTTTACGAGCTGGGCGACGAACGCACGCCGTATCTGTTGATTGACCGGAACTTCCCCTATCTGGCGGCACACTTTGTCGGTTCTGACGACTACAAGGCCGGGCAGATGGCCACGCAGCATCTGGTGGACCTGGGGCGGAAGCGCATCGCCCATATTGGTGGCCGGGGAATGAGCCCTTCGCTTGACCGGTTGCGCGGCTACCGCGACGTTCTAAGCCAGAGCGGCATCGAGGTAGCGGAGAAGTACATCATCCAGCGCGAGAAGTTCGAGGAGACCGGCGACATCGCTGGATACCAAGCGATGAAGGAGCTTCTTAAGCTCAAGCCTCGGCCGGATGCGGTCTTCTGCTACAACGATATGACGGCTATTGGCGCGATGGATGCCACCATGGAAGCCGGTCTGCGCATCCCCCAGGACATCGCTTTTGTCGGTTGCGGCAACCTGCGCTACGCCAAGTACCTCAAGATGCCTCTCAGTTCGATCGACCACTCCACGGAAAAACTGGGTTCAAAGGCAGGGGAGCTGGCCCTGGAACTCACAAAAACACCGGATTTGGCTCCTTCCAGCATTCTGGTAGAACCGAAACTGGTCGTTCGCGAATCAACGGCCGGGGCAAAAGCCTGAGCCAAAAGCTTTTGCTTGCTATGTTTTGTTAAAAAGTCTTATAGTAACCGCTAACGAATTGGGTTGATCCGCCCGCACCTTGAGCGCGATGGCCACAAGGGGAGCGACTATGAGCACAGCGACAGCCATTACCGAACAGAATCCACTCGGCGACATCGACCAGTGGGATGAGTTCCTTGCCGGCCGATATCAGGAAGGCAAATCCGAAACCGAGTTCCGCCAGTACGACGCGGAGGCAAACCCGGGCGTAGCCGAGTTTTACCGCCTGAATCACCAGTACCAGACCCACGAGTATGTGCTCGGCAAAGAGAAGGAGTACTTTGGCCTGACGCGCGGAAAGAAGACCATCTGGGAGGCCGCCGAGTTCCTCAACACGCTCGTCGACGACAGCGATCCGGATACCGATCTCACCCAGATCGAGCATCTTCTGCAGACCTCTGAGGCGATGCGCCGCGATGGACAGCCCCGTTGGATGGTCCTCACGGGCTTCGTGCATGATCTAGGCAAGTGTCTCTGCCTCTACGGCGAACCCCAGTGGGGCGTCGTCGGCGATACCTTCCCCACCGGCTGCGCTTACTCCAAAGACATCGTCTTCCCCGAGTACTTTGCCGCCAATCCTGACTCGAAGAACCCCCTGTACCAGACGAAGTACGGCATCTACGAGCCTAATTGCGGGCTGGACAAGGTCCACATGTCCTTCGGGCACGATGGCTACATCTACGAGGTGATGAAGAACTACCTCCCGTTGGAGTCGCTTTACATGCTGCGCTACCACTCCTTCTACTCGTGGCACCGGCACGGAGCGTATGACCATCTCTGCAATGAGCAGGATCGCGAGATGCTGCAGTGGGTCAACAAGTTCAACCCCTACGATCTGTATTCCAAGGGCCACACCAAGCCGAACATGGCGGAGTTGAAGCCTTATTACGATGAGCTTTTCGCAGAGTTCTTCCCTGAGAAGATCGATTGGTAGCTTCACCGCAGTTATCGGTTGCTAAAGCCCCGGGGCAATTTGTCCGGGGCTTTTTGCTGCCATCAAAGTTGGTTGTGCGAATAGCGGTTTCGGAGCTTTGGATTACGTAAAAAAGCGCTTCGCGTAAATCATTGAATCATAAGCATATGTTGCTTTTGCAGTAATTTACGTTAGCGATTTAGATTGACTTCGTCTTCCGCCCACTCTAAGTTCGCTCTATACCTCGAAGTAATGCTCGACGGATGTACCTTCCTGCGGGTATGGTGATTGATCGTCAAGCAAGCAGTTTGTTTAAAGACACTGAAAACAAAGGAATCCCAATGAATCAATTTCTCAAGAGGTCTATGTCGCGCTGGCAGTTGCTGGTGATGACCATCTGTCTGCTCTTTGGGGCGACCATGATGCAGGCGCAGTTCGAAACTGCATCTGTCCTTGGTTACGTTCGCGATAACGCGGGCGCTGCTGTGCCTAATGCCCAGGTGACACTCACCAACGTCGCTACAAACGTCGCGCAGACGGCGAAGACCGACGGCGAGGGCAAATACGAGTTCAACTCCATCCAGATCGGTAATTATCAAATCGCGACGGAAGCCCCTGGCTTCGAAGGTGCCAAGACAGAGCGGTTCAACGTCGCCACAAACGCACGTCAGCGTGTCGACATCAATATCAAGCCAGGATCGGTTTCAACAGTAGTCGAAGTTACCTCTGCGGCGCAGCTTCTGGAAACAGAAACCAGCTCTCGTGGCCAGGTCATCGGAACGCGCGAGGTAGAAAATCTTCCTCTGAATGGCCGTTCCTATGCGGACCTCGTTCTTCTCGTTCCCGGAGCCCGCAAGTCGGCTCTTCAGAATAACGGAACGTCAAGCCGTGAAGGTTCCTTCAACATTAACGGGCAGCGCTCGGCCTTCAACAACTTCCTTCTGGACGGCCTCGACAACAACAACTACGGCACATCGAACCAGGGTTTTGCGAATGAAAATATTCCGCCCTCGCCGGACGCCATCAGCGAGTTCAAAGTGGAAGTCGACAACTACTCTGCTGAATATGGCCGTAACCCAGGTGCAGTGATTAACGCTTCGGTGCGTCGCGGAACCAACCAGATCCATGGTCGCGCATGGGATTACATCCGTAACGATGCCTTCAATGCAATAGGACCCTTCCTCGCGGCCGGTGCCGTGAAGCCCAAGTTTATCCGCAACCAGTTTGGTGCCACGTTTGGTGCGCCGATCTGGAAGGATCACACCTTCTTTTTTGGTGACTATGAAGGTGTCCGCCAGATCTTCGGTGCTGCCAATATCACTTCGACTCTGCCGACCGTCAATCAGCGGGCGGGAAACTTCTACCTTAATGACGACTCATCCAACCCGCTGAACGCGATTCCACTGCGCAACCCGATTACCGGTGCCACCTATGTGGGAAACGTCCCGCTCTCGGCAATGACTCCCTTCGCCCGTGCTGTGATCGCCAATCTGCCCGTGCCGAGTCAGGCCGGTCAGTCCAATAACTTCGTGATCACTCCCCGAGGCATCATCAAGGATGATAAGGGCGATGCGCGCGTCGACCATACCTTCAACCAGAAGTGGACCATCTTTGGCCGTTTCTCCGAGCACCGTGGATACCTGTTCGATCCTCCTGGAATCCCTGGACGTGCAGGTGGTAACTCCAACGGCAACGTTCAGATTCAGAACCGCAACATCGCTGGTGGAGCTACCTGGACAATCTCCTCCAATAAACTGCTTGATCTTCGCTTCGGCTGGTCGCGCAACCTCGGCGGAAAGTTTCCTGTAGGCATCGGCGACGCCTCATTGCTCGCAGAGAACGGCATCACCGATGGACTTCCCACGGATCCGACGATCGTCCGTTCTTTGAACGCGCAGTCCGTAACTGGTTACAGCCAGTTCGGTGCACAGTCTTCGAACCCTCAGTTCCAGAACCCCACCATTTACAACCCCAAAGCAAACTTCACATGGGTCCGCAGCAAGCACACCATGAAGTTCGGATACGAGTATCAGGCGGTCAATACGCAGATCAATGACTTCAACCCAAGCTACGGCCAGGACAACTACGCCGGCCTCTATGCCAACAATGGAAATCCAGCAAGTGCGGCAAGCTGCGCAGCTAACTCTACTTTTAACAACTGCCCGGCGCTATCGCGCACTGCTCCCACCCTGGCCGCACAGCTTCAGCAGGCGAACAATCTGGCTGACTTCCTGTTCGGTAACCGTTCCAGCTATTCGCTTACGACGTTCGCTGTTGTAAATCTTCGTCAGCGTTTCAACTTCATGTACTTCCAGGATGATATGAAGCTAACGCCAAATCTCACCGTGAACGCCGGAATCCGTTATGAACTGGCGACTCCGCAGTGGGAGAAGGATAACAAGCTGACGAACTTCGACCCTGCAACAAGGACGCTCATTGCGGCCAAGAGCGGCAGCATTTACGATCGCGCCCTGGTTCAACTTCCTCTCAAGAACGTCGGACCGCGCCTCGGGTTCTCCTACAGCGCGACGCCGAAGACGGTTCTCCGCGGTGGCTACGGTATCGTGTTTACTCAGTGGAACCGTGCCGGCGGCGAAAACAATCTTACCTACAACGGCCCGAACGTCGTCAACGCCAACATCACGCAGGTTGCACCGACAGCCGCTTCACTTTGCACAAGCGATACGCAGGCGCAGTCCACCTGCTTCCGCCAGACACAGCAGGGTTATGCCGCCAATCTGACGGCTCCGGCCAACTTCAACCCGCTCAACGTACTTTCGCGCTACATCCCAAAGAATTTCGCGACGGGATATGTGCAGAGCTATCACCTCAGCATCCAGCAGCAGCTTCCCTGGGGCATTGTGGCGGATCTGGCTTACGTTGGAAACAAGGGTACACATCTTCAGACCCTTGCGGATTACAACCAAGCTACGCCCTGCGTCGGTTCGCCTTGCGGCAACCTGCAGTCACGTCGTCCAATCTCAAATTTCGCCGGTATCGAAATTGCATACGGTGCGGGATCGTCCAACTACAACGCTCTGCAGTTCAAGGTGGAAAAGCGCGCTGAGAATGGTCTCTATTTCCTGAACTCGTTTACCTGGAGCCGCGTCTTCGACATCTCTTCGGGTCATCTTGAGACGGCGGGCGGAGATAACTCGCGCGTAAACTTCGCGAATCCACGCAATGATTACGGTCCTGGCGGTTATGATCAGCCGCTCGCGGACACGACCACCATTCTTTATGATCTACCCTACGGTCGCGGACGCCGCTTCGGTGGAGGTGCCAACTACTTCACCAACACCGTTCTCGGTGGCTGGCAGCTCTCGGTCATCAACACGATGACCAGCGGTCTCCCGGTCAACATCACCTACACACTCTCCTCCGGTTCCTCGCTGTATGTCTCCGACCTCGTCACCTACCGCCCCAGCCGGCTCCCCGGTGGCGTCATCAAGGCACCAGCGTCAAACCGCTCCAAGACTTCAACCGCACTCAATGGTTACTTTCAGAGCTCAGGTCTGACTCTTCCGACGACTGCAGCATGGGGCAATGTTTCTCGTAACTCGGAGCGCTCCTATGCGTTCTTCCAGACCGATCTCGGTCTCCACAAAGCCTTCCCCCTGTGGAACGATCATTCAAATCTGGACTTCCGCGCCGAGGCCTTCAACCTGCTCAATCATGTCAACTACACGCAGCCGAACAGCACCTTCGGAGGCTCCACCTTCGGTCAGATCACGTCGGCATACCCGGCGCGTCAGCTCCAGCTGGCGGCTAAGGTGATCTTCTAACCTTTGCTCTACTGCACTATCTCTTGCGAGGAGCGGCTTTGGCCGCTCCTCGTTTGGTTCGCATCACGTTCATACACCTACAAAGGATTTCAGGAGCCGCATGACTCGTTTTTCTTCTGCCGCAACTTTCGTCGCTTTTGCTTCCGCATCACTCGCTTTCGCGCAGACCGCAGCACAGCAGGACAAGCTCGTCCATCTGAACCAGATCCAGGTCATCGGCTCGCACAACAGCTACAACCTCGGCTTCGCCCCGAGCGAAGCAAAGTTCATGAAGGTGCGTAACCCCAAGGCGTTCGCGTCTCTGGAGTACAGCCACAAGACTCTGACGCATCAGCTTGACGGCGGCGTCCGTCAACTCGAGATCGATATCTACGCTGATCCTCAGGGCGGCCGTTACGCTCACCCGAGGATTGTGGAACTGACCAAGCAGGCCGGCCTTCCCGCAGATCCTGACTTCGATCCAAATCACGAGATGGACAAGCCCGGATTCAAAGTCATTCACGTCCAGGATTTCAATCAGCGCGCCAGCTGCATGACGTTCGTAGGCTGCCTGCGTGAGGTCAAGGCATGGTCGAAGGCGAATCCGCAGCACGTTCCTGTTTTCCTGCTCATCGAAAGCAAGAGCGGCGGAGCAGCCAAAAATGTTCCCAACAGTGTCGCGGCGCTGCCGTTCACCTCGGAACTTTTTGACGCATTGGATAAAGAGATCCGCTCCGTCTTCTCCGATTCGGAGATGGTTCTGCCCGACCAGGTGCGCGGAAAGTATCCGACGCTCGAAGCTGCGGTGCTCGCCGGGAACTGGCCAACGCTTGCCGAGTCTCGTGGCAAGGTCATTTTTCTTATGGATCAGAGAAAAGATAGCCCCACCTATGCTGCTGGTCATCCCAATTTGGAACACCGCATCCTCTTCACGAATGCTGTTCCCGGGAACCCGGATGCCGCCTTCACCGAACAGAATAGTGGCACCAAAGCGGAGATCGACGCTCTCGTGAAGCGCGGCTACATCATCCGCGCGCGTACCGACGAAGGCACCGTAGCGGCTCGCAATAACGACACCACGCGCCGCGATGAGGTGCTTGCCAGCGGGGCGCAGATGATCTCGACAGACTATCCGCTCTCCGAGCCTTCGGAGTGGAGCGGCTACTCGGTCGGTTTCCCAAGTGGGCTTCCGGCACGTTGCAATCTCGTCAACGCTCCAACGGGATGCAGCGATGCTCTCCTGGAACCGAATGCGAAGAGCGGCGGCACGGAATCTCCGGTACATCATCCGTAGCGTTTTCTCTCGCCATAAGCGAAGGTCGCGGGCTATCATTCCGGGACAAGGGTTTGTCCTTCCAAATGGCGTCCAGTAGACCTGAAATGCGTGGGATTCGGCGGGTCGATCTTGCTTATGCAAAGGTCGCATCCAGTGAACTCGCGCGAGACGTCAACCGGGACCTCCTACTGGAGATTGTGCGCTCTCAGCAGCCGGTCTCACGAGCGGATCTCTCCCGTCTTTCGCGGCTCCAGCCTTCCACGGTTTCTGCCATTGTGGAAGATCTGATCGAAGATGGTTGGGTAGTGGAAGGTGGAACGGCGAGTCGCCCACGCGGCCGCCGTCCTACAATGCTTTCCATCAACGATGAATTTGTCGTCCTTGTCGCCGATATCCGTCCGCGCCAGGCGATTCTCTCTGTCGTCGATCTCAATGGGCGTTTTTTCTCGCGCGAGGCCTTGCCGATTTCGACTGAGGCGCATCTGGCTGTGCATGCGATCGTCGCAGCGATGCAGGCGATGCGGGAAGAACACCCTGCGAAGAGCTTTGTCGGTGTCGGCATCAGCTTGCCAGGCCGCGTTGACCCTCGAACACAGCGGCTCGTACACGCACCCAACCTGTCGTGGACACAGTTCGATATCAAGAGTGCGATTCAGCAGGAGACCGGTCTTCCCACGGAGATGGATAATGCCGCGAACGCCAGCCTCCTCTCCGAGCTCTGGTTCGGCAACATGGACGGCACGCGGGACGCGGTTCTGGTCACCTTTGCGGAAGGCGTGGGCGCAGCCATTCTGGCGGACGGTCAACTCGTCGTAGGGCGCGGCGGACTGGCGGGAGAGTTTGGACATATTCCTATGGACGCTGCGGGTCTACCGTGCGGGTGCGGTCAGCGTGGTTGCTGGGAGACGGTCTCTTCCAATCGCGCAGCGCTTCGCTACTATGCCGAAAAGATCTCCGACGACATGCACCTCACTTACCTCGATCTCATCCACCGCGCGACTGAAAACGAGGCGGCAGCGATCGAGGCCATCGAAGAGCAGGCCCGTGCGATTGGCAGGGGATTGCGCCTGATTACGGCAAGTCTCTCTCCTGAAATCATTCTGATTGATGGAGACATCGTCGGTGCATGGTCTCTTGCGCGGCCTGTGGTCGAGGAGGAGCTACACAGGGGTATGCTTGCCGGTACGCCGCCGCGTGTGATTCGTAGCAGCGGTGGGGAGCTGGGACGGCTTCGTGGCGCGGCGGCTGTGCTTCTGCAGCGGCGCTCTGGCCACCATCATCATCTCGTGCAAACTTCAGCGGAGAGCGCCCCCGCGCTTGCGTCATTAGCCTAGATTCGGCATGGGGTGGCGACTTCGTCTCGCATCCGCTAAGCTGAGGCGGCAGAGCATCTCGTCTTCACTCAGGATAAGTCCCACCATGAATAGTATTCGCATCAGTCTTTTGCTGTGCCTTCTGCCCCTCTCGATCCTTCACGCACAGAAGAACAAGCATCCGGAGCCGCCTCCCGCTCCTCATCCATGGCTGAATGCGTCGCTCGATCCTGACCATCGTGCGGACATGGTGCAGCAGCAGTTAACCTTCGATGAAAAGCTGCAGCTTGTGCACGGCATCGGTTGGGGTGTGCTCCGGGACGGCGATCCCGTGCCGCCCACGTCGAACTTCGGCGCTGGCATGGTCGTAGGCATTCCGCGCCTCGGCATTCCGGACATCAATCTCATGGACTCCGCTGTAGGTATTCGCATGGCCGCATACCAGAGCCGCTATGCTACGCTGCTTCCTTCGACCCTTGGAGCAGCCTCCAGCTTCGATCCTGAAGGAGCTTTTCTCTATGGATCGGTGATTGGGCGTGAGCTGCGCGACTGGGGCAGCAACATGTCTATCGGCGGTGGCGTCGATCTCACGCGCGAGCCGCGCAACGGACGCAACTTTGAGTATGCCGGAGAAGATCCGGTCCTCGCCGGAACGATGACCGGCAACCTTATGCGCGGCGTCATTGCAAACCATGTCATGAGTGACATCAAGCACTTCGCCGTCAACGACGAAGAGACCGGTCGCAACATCAACAATGTCGTGATGGGGCATCGCGCTCTACGCGAGACCGACCTGCTCGCATTTCAGATCGCGATCGGGATCGCGAATCCCTCGGCCGTGATGTGTTCGTACAACAAGGTGAATACGCACTGGGCGTGCGAGAACGACTACCTGCTCAACAAGGTGCTCAAGCGCGACTTCGGCTTCAAGGGCTTCGTCGTCTCCGACTGGGAGGCGACGCACTCCACGGTGAAGGCCGCGAACGCCGGTCTCGACATGGAGATGCCGGGCGAAGATTTCTTTGGCAAGGATCTGCGCAAGGCCATCGCTGACAAGAAGGTGCCGATGTCGCGGGTCGACGATATGGTGCATCGGATTCTCCGCAGCATGTTCGCCGCAGGCGTGGTGGACTACCCCTTCCAACGCCGCGTGACGGATCCCTTCCGTGGCCTCGACGACGCGCAGCACATTGCGGAAGAGAGCATCGTGCTCCTGAAGAACCGCGCACATCTTCTTCCTCTGGCGAAGGCCACGACGCATAGCATCGCTCTCATTGGTTCGCACGCAGATGTCGGCATGCTCTCCGGTGGTGGTTCCGCGCAGGTCGACGCTCCCGGCGGCAATGCCGTTGCGCCATTCGAGGGTGCTGCGCGTTGGGGATATCCGATCTACTTTCCCACGTCGCCGCTCAAGTACATCCAGAAGGCGATGCCATCGGCAAAGGTCTCATACAACAGCGGAGACGATCTCGCCGCCGCTGTCGCGCTGGCGAAGAAGTCGGATGTAGCGTTCGTCTTCGTCAATCAGTTCTCAACGGAGTCGCGTGATTTTCTGACGCTCTCTCTTCCGAACAATCAGGATGCTCTGGTCGCTGCTGTCTCCGCTGCAAACCCGAAGACGATCGTTGTTCTGGAAACTGGCGGTCCTGTCTCGATGCCATGGATCGATCACGTCGCTGCAGTGTTTGCGACCTGGTATCCCGGCATCGGTGGAGCGCAGGCGCTGGCGAATCTCGTTTCGGGCGAGGTCAATCCCTCCGGCAAGCTACCCATCACCTTCGCGCGCACAGAGGCGGACCTGCCCACGCCGGTGGTTCCCGGCCTCGATCAACCGAATGCCTATGTCGTCGATGGTGAAGCGAAGGTGAAGCCCTTCGACATTGTCTATCCCGAGCCTCTTGCTATTGGCTATCGCTGGTATGAACTGAAGAATAAGACGCCGCTCTTCGCCTTTGGCTATGGTCTCTCGTACACAAGCTACGCTTACTCCGCCTTGAAGGTGGACGCTTCTGCAAAGCAGGTCACTTTCCGTCTTAAGAACACGGGCGCACGCGCTGGCACTGAGATCGCACAGGTTTACGTTCAGCTTCCAGAGTCAGCAGGAGAGCCCTTCAAGAAGCTGGTTGCGTTCAAGCGAGTCACGTTGAAGCCGATGGAAGAGCAGACGGTCACGCTGCCGATCGATCCTGCTTTCATCAAAATCTACGTGGAAGAGGGAACGGACGATGGTCATTGGGAGTTGCCGAAGGGGGACTTCACTGTCTTTGCAGGCGGTTCCTCCGCAACGCTTCCGCTTCACACGGTTGCAGCCTTTTGAAAACTGAACACGAACGCCACTGCAATGTTCTGTACAGCAATAACCGGCACTTCGCGCATCGACTTCAGTACGTCCTCGTGGCGTCTGAGGCTTTTCTGATGCGTGCAGTGCCTGCTTGTCTCATTCTCCTGTCCCTGACTTTCGGGGCGCAGGCACAGACCGTCGACCAGATTCAAACTCCAGTGGCGCAGCGAGCGTTTCTGCAGACTCTCGCTACCCACGAAAAAGTGGCGGCCGAGCATCAGACTCACTTCACATATCTCTCTTCGGAGCGTAGCGAGCGCACGGGCGGTCATCTCTGGTCTGAGCGTGTGGTCGAAAGCAAGTCAGGCCGCGTGCGTATGCTGCTCGCTGAAGATGGGAAACCGCTCGACGAGATGCGCGCGAAGGCCGAGCGCGATCGCCTCAGCTATCTCGCCAACCATTCTGAAGTGGTGGAGAAAGACGACGCCGCGCATCACAAGGACGAACTCAAGGCGCAGAGCCTTCTCGAACTCCTTGCACGCGGCTATCTCTATTCCAACCCGCGTGCGGAAGGGAAGTACCTTCTCCTCGACTTTCATCCCGACCCGAACTACAAGCCGCAGAGCATGGAAGAGCGAGTCATGGCCGCCATGACGGGTACCGTTTCAGTCGCCAGCGGCTCCGTCCGCGTTCATCGTCTGACGGCGCGCCTTGATCAGGAGATGAGTATCGGCTTCGGCATCCTCGCCACGATTCACGCAGGCAGCAGCTTCATGACCGAGCGCAACGAGATGCCGACGACGGAGTGGAAGACCACCGATCTCGATTCGAAGATCGATGGCCGTGCCATCTTTTTCAAGACCATCAGCAGCCATGCGAAGTATGACCGCACCGACTATCACCGTTTGCCGGACGACCTCACCGTGGCACAGGCAGTCGCCATGTTGACGAAGTAATTACGCGTAGCTCTTCGCTAACAACTGGGGATATCCGGCGTGTACATGCAGAATCAGTTCGCCAAACAATGTATTCGCCCACGCAAACCAAGGCCGCGTGAACTTCGCTGCATCGTCTTTCCAGAAGGCCTCGTGCATGAAGTTGGTTCCTGCAGTCGTGTTGCGGAGCCAACGCAGGCACTGTTCGATCTCGCCGCCATCCTTTGATGTCAGCGCACGCACAATGATCGACATCGGCCAGATGTAACCGTCGCCGACGTGCGGTCCACCGATTCCCTCGGCCACCTTGCCGCGGAAGAAGTATGGGTTCGCATCGCTGAGAGCAAAGCGTCGCGTTCGCTGATACATCGGGTCGTCTACCGTGACACACTCCAGCAGAGCGAGGCTGAGCAGCCCCGGAGCGTTCGCATCGTCCATGCAGAGAGCGTTGCCGTAACCGTCCACCTCATAGGCAAAGATTTTTCCGAACTCAGGTCGCTCCACGATGCCGTGTGCCGCAACGGCTGCCGCCACTTCATTTGCCAGACGCGTTGCATCTTCGGCGAGCGCATCGTCGTGCACAATCTCCTTCGCCATCTCTGCAAGCTGACGCAGTGACCGCACCGCAAAGAGATTTGCCGGAACAAAGAGCGGATAGACACACGCATCATCCGAGGGGCGAAACATCGAGAAGATCATCCCGTTCCTTTTGGCAGGCGCGCCAAAACCGTTTCCGGTGAGCGTGTCTGTCGGATTCCACTCCTGCCGCTGAAAGTGATACGGCCCCGGGTTGTCCTTGCGTTGCTGCTCGCGGAAGGTCTTCACGATCGCGCGCGCGGCAGCGTGCCAGCGTTCATCAAAGGGTGCAGTGTCTCCCGCGGTCTTCCAGTACGCATGCGCCAAGCGGACGGTGTAGCAGAGGGAGTCGATCTCCCACTTGCGCTCGCCGACACCAGGCTTCATGTCCGTGCGATCATGGACGCTCCAGCTCAGAGGCTTTGCGTCTTCCGAACGCATGAACGAGTTGGCATAGGGATCTAGCGTGACCAGCTGCGCCTGTCGTCGAATGACGCCTTCAATCAGCTTTGCGAGAGCCGGGTCTTCTTTGGCGTATGGAAGATAGGGAGTCACCTGAGCCGAAGAATCGCGCAGCCACATCGCGTCAATGTCGCCCGTGATGACAAACGTATCCGGCTTACCGTCAAACGTTCCAGGGAAGACGGTTGTATCCAGCGTGTTCGGAAAGCAGTTTTCAAACATCGTAGCCAGCTTTGGATCGCGGATCTCCGCACGCGTTTTCGCGATGGCGCGGTCCACGGCGGTGCTGGTAAAGCGTCTTTTACCGGCCAGCGGGCGAGCACGCAGGTCGGACGGTGTGTACTGCGCCAGCAAACGCCCGGCTGGGGTTAGGTCCATGGCAGCGATTCCGGCAAAGGCTGTACCGCCCTGGAGTAACGTCCGTCGCGTCAAATTCTTCAACATAAAGCCCTCTTCTGCAAAATCTCTCTCCATCCTGACATATCCGAGAGAAAACGTTACCGGGGCTAAGGCAAACGCCCTAGCGTTTGCAAGCGTTCTATCCGCCGCATGCTTTACAGTGCAGAAGACCCACTTTAGTGCAGCTTTCTTGTTGCCGACCAGGAGTAGACCTTGCCCGTAGAACGACGAACCCGAGTCCGTTTTTTTCTTGCCTTCTGGCTGTTCGTCTTAAGTGGCGTTGCATTCCTGGACCGCACCAATATTTCGATTGCCGGCCTCCAGATCAGTAAAGAATATGGCCTTGGGAACCAACGCCTCGGCTGGATCTTTTCCGCCTTCCTGATCGGTTATGCCGGCTTCCAGCTTCCTGCAGGTTTCCTCGCCGCCAAGTACGGCCCGCGCCGCGTATTGACCCTTGGTGTGCTTTGGTGGGGCGTCGCCACCGCACTCACGGCCATTCTTCCCTCGGGCATTCCCCACGCAGTGGCTTTGCTCATCGCGGTTCGCTTTGCACTGGGTGCAGGAGAAGCCGTCATCTATCCCGCCGCAAACCAGTTTGTCGCCCGTTGGGTGCCGCAACAGGAGCGCGGCTTCGTGAACGGCCTGATCTTTGCTGGCGTTGGCGCAGGCAGCGGATTGACGCCGCCTTTGCTGACATGGATCATCGTCTCGCATGGCTGGCGCGCAGCCTTCTGGTTTTCGGCGGTGATCGGCGTCGTTGCGGGCGGGGTATGGTGGATCTTTGCGCGCGACACTCCGGAAGATCATCCAGGCGTCTCACGTTCTGAGCTTAAGGAGATTCACTCTGGCCTGCTCGACGCTTCAGATCTTCCTGGCGCACCTCCTGCCCAGGCGGGGATCTCCTGGCGCGCCATCTTCGCACGCAAGGATCTTGCGGCCCTGGCGGCGGGCTACTTCGCCTTCGGATATATTGCCTGGGTCTTCTTCAGCTGGTTTTTCCTTTACATGGCGCAGGTCCGCGGCTTCGACCTCAAGGCCAGTGCGCACTACGCCATGCTTCCGTTCCTTTGCATGACCATCTTCAGTCTCGTCGGCGGCTGGCTCTCTGATCGCCTGACGCGGCTATACGGTTTGCGCGTCGGTCGCTGCTACCTGGCGTCTGTTTCGCTCTTCTTGACGGCGATCTTCCTTGTGATGGGATCGCAGGTCCACAGCCCACAACTCGCTGGAATTATTCTCGCGGGCGGTGCTGGCGCGCTTTATCTCTCACAGAGCACCTTCTGGTCAGTCTCCGTGGATATTGCGGGCCGAAGCTCCGGCGTCTTCTCTTCGCTCGTCAACATGGGCGGACAGATTGGCGGAGCCATCACGGCGTCGCTTACCCCATGGATCGCGCAACGTTTTGGCTGGACGACTTCCTTTGCCGTGGCTGCGGCTCTGGCCCTGATTGGATCGCTCTGCTGGCTCGTCGTGCACCCGGAAAGAGCGCTGGAAGCCTGATCCTGAAGTATCCGCTTGCTTTATATGGTTCAAGTGTGGTGCCGTAGGTACTATGTCCTATTTGGTCAGACCATGTTGTCTTGCAGTGGCACTCATGTGCAGCCTGGAGACGACACGCGTCGAGGCCCAGGCTGCCCCGGTCGAAGTACTCACGGCACCCGCCCAGAATGCTCCTCAGGCAGAAGCGGCGGCCACCTCGCCGGGGGTACAACTTACCTCCGTCATCCGGGGATTTTCGTTCGCCAGCGAGATCGACGCTTCTTCGATCCAACACGCATCAGACGTCTCTTTGCCGCCTGGGCATCCTGAGATCATTTTTTTCTTTGATATCGCCTCGTCCGCACGCGATCCGGTCGAGTTTCGCTACCGGCTAAACGACTATGACGGCGACTGGACCGTGACGCGCAACCGCATCGCGCATTACCGTCGCCTGACACCGGGCGACTATACCTTTGAGGTGCAGGCTCGCCTTCCCGGCCAGGCCTGGGGGAAGCAGGTCGCACTTCTTCTAGTCCATCAGCAGCCATTCTTCTATCAGACCTGGTACTGCTATCTCCTCCTGCTGCTCGGCCTTATTGCACTCGCGGCGCAACTTCTTCGCCAGCGCGATCAACTGCTTAAGGGGCAGATGGGTATGGTCCTCGAAGAGCGCAACCGCATCGCGAGCGACTGCCACGACACATTGATGGCAGGCTTCGCTGCCATCTCATGGCAGCTTGAAGCCACGGCGAAGCTCTTCCGCGACTCGGGTACGGTGGACACCCCGGCAGCGCAGTCTTGCGAACTCGCACGCAGCATGGTCTCGCACTGTCAGGCGGAAGCGCGCCGCATCATCTGGGATCTCCGCGATTCGGAAGAGCTCACGAATGTTCTCTCGCAGGCACTCTCGCGAGCCGTCACGGCGCACCGCCTGCGTGACAGCATCGAGACGAGCTTCGAGATCGAAGGCGAAGAGATTCCCATCGCTCCCGGTGCCGTCCATCATCTGGTCTGCATCGGTCAGGAGGCGGTCACCAACGCCATCCGGCACGCAAACTCCTCCTCGATCGCGATCCGTCTGAAGTATGAAAGCGACGCGCTCAGCCTTTCGATTCGAGACAATGGACGCGGCTTTCAGATCTCGGATACGGCGACGCGCACCGGCCACTTCGGTATCCCGGTCATGGAAGAGCGCGCGCGCAAACTCGGCGGTACGCTGCGCCTGAATACCTCCATCGACGCGGGCACAGAGGTGTCGGTTACGGTCTCTTTCCAGGCGATCAATCTTCCTGCCACGCAACAGCACTATGTCGTTCCGTGGATCGGCGTCTAGACACACGCGGGAACTCAGGGCGCGACAAGTCCGTCTCACTCCATGTAAAACTACAGTTACATGAGGCAACGCAGCGAATGAAGCAGATCAAAGTCCTTCTCATCGAGGACCATTTCCTCGCACGCATGGCGTTGCAATCGGTTCTAGCAGGCCACGCACAGATCAAGATTGTCGGAGAAGCATCCGACGGCGAACAGGGAGTGGAACTCTACCGTTCCCTCGCTCCCGATGTGGTCGTGCTCGATCTTCGCCTGCCGCGTATCTCTGGCTTTGATGTCATCACGCTTCTTCGCAAAGAGCCGCGCCCCGCGCGCATCGTCGTTCTCTCCAACTACCACGGGTCGGAGGATATCTACCGTGCCGTTCGCTCCGGCGCAATGGCGTATCTCACCAAAGACGCCAGCGGCGAAGAACTCATCAACGCCATTCAGAACGTGGATCGGGATCTCCGCTATCTTCCGCGTGTTGCACTGGATCGGCTTGCGGAACGCATGCCCGCGGTCGAACTCACACCCCGTGAAAGTGAAGTTTTGATCTGCATCACGCAAGGCCGCTCCAATCGCGAGATCGCGGAACAACTTCGCATCGCGGAGAAGACGGTTCGCATTCACGTCTCGTCTGTGCTGGACAAGATGGGCGCACGCGACCGCACGCAAGCCACGATCTACGCGCTACAACGAGGCCTCGTCCACTTCGACTAAGGCGTGTGCGTCAGTGGGGAATTTTCATCCCGTAGCAGCAAAGGATCCGCACCTAGAACAGCAGAATTTCGTAATTGTTCTCCCGCCTGGAAAAGCACGAAAAAGGTTTGTTCGCACCGTCATAAAGTGATTAGATTTCACTCCAACGTACTAGGCCTAATAGCCTAGCTTCGGCACTGGCAACTGACTGATGACAGTAAGCTGGAAATATTATCAAATTGTAACAATCCAAAATCTAAATGCCCGCAATCGAAGCCCCCATTCGATGCCGAGGCCAAAGTACTGGTTATTCCTGTTTCATTTTCCCGGCTGTGCCGAGGTCAAAGGAGTCCTACATCGTGAAAAAAGTTCTCGTCTGTTTTGTGATCTTGCTCTGCGCCATCACAGGCCGTGCCCAGGTCGCCAATAACACCTCCCTCGTCGGCACAGTGACTGACCCAACCGGTGGTGTTGTTACTGGGGCCAAAGTGACCGGTACGAACGTAGACACGAAAGTGGATTACACCGGCACAACGAATGCTGAAGGTTTTTACAGCATCCCTTACGTCCTCCCCGGAACTTATAACGTGACGGTGGAGATGCCCGGTTTTCAGAAGACGGTCACCAGGGGTGTCATCGTTACGGTCAATATCGCCGTTCGTACGGACGCTGTCTTGAAGATCGGCTCCGAGAATACAGAGGTCTCGATCTCTGCCGATAACCCGCCCCTCTCGACCGACGACGCGCTCCTTGGTGAGACGATTGAGGCAGGCCGTGTGCATGATCTGCCTCTGAATGGCCGTCAGGCTATCTTCCTCGCGCAAACTACCTCGAATATCGTGATCAGCGGTACAGCGCTCACGGGTGTACCCCCAGGAAATCGCGCAAGTGGTTCTGGAACGCGTAATACCACGAATAGCATTTCGCTTGACGGCATCTCCATTATGAACAGCCTGACATCCACGGCTGCATTTACGCCAAACCCAGATGCTCTTGATTCAGTCCAGACCCAGAACGGCAACTACACCGCGCAGTATGGAGATTACCTCGGCGTTCACATCAATATGGTGACTAAGGCCGGTGGCAATAAGTTCCACGGCACGGTCTACGACTACATCCAAAATGACATCTTCAACTCGAAGCCCTTCGGAACTCCAAGGACGACCCCTAAGGCTCAAGTTCGATTCAACCAGTTCGGCGGCGTCGTCAGTGGACCGATTTTCAAAGATAAAGCCTTCTTTTTAGGCTCTTACGAAGGCATCCGTCAGAGCAATGCATCTCTTTCTACCGGCCAGGTGATGACCGCGAAGATGCGCACCGGTGACTTTTCGGAACTTCTTGATAGAAGTTTTACGAGTACCGTAACTCAGCTCGTCGATCCTACAACTCGCCAGCCCATCCCGGGAAATCGCTTAGATCTGAATGGGTACGCGCTATCGGGGCCAGCCCAGAAATTGATGCAATACTTTACCCTTCCGAACATTACGACCAGACTTACGAATAACTTTGCTGGAAATGTTCCTGCGCAGTTGAGCTACAACTCAACTCTCGATCGCGTTGACTACAACCCTACCGAGAAGATTCGCCTGTTTGGTCGATTTGGATGGCAGAAAATGGATAGCGTTGCTGGAGCCATCAATCCATCCAGCAATGTGTATAGCCCCAGCACGTTTCGGAATGGAGCTGTCGGTTACACGCACATCATCACGCCCAGACTGGTTAATGATCTTCATCTTGGCTTCAATGTCGTAACTACAAATGTTTTCAATCCTTTTGCGCAGAATAATATTCAAGGCGCAGGCTCGGCGCTTGGAATTCCCGGATTTACGGCGGATGTTTCTTCGAATAATCCAGGACTCCCAACCATCAACATCACAAACTACCAGGGAACAGCGGGCCAAGACAGCACGAACTGGCTTCAGGATGACCGGAGTCTGACGTTTTACGATCAGATCTCTTACACGAAGGGCAAGCACAGCCTAATGGCTGGCGTCAGCATCCGTCGTCTCTCCATTGGCCGCGCGGCGCAGAATGGTCCTCGTGGAACATTCTCCTTTACTGGTAACTACACCGGAGATGCAGCCGCAGATTTCTGGCTTGGCGCGGCAACGTCCGATGTAACCCCGTTCTTCCAGGTCAAGGGTTCTATTTATCAGTTCCGAGACGGATTTTTTGTCCAGGACAACTGGCAGGTCTCTCAGAAGCTCACTGTGCAATATGGTGTGCGCTATGAACTTCCCCAGGTTGCGACGAGCTTGAACGGCGTAGGCCGTAAATTGAACGCGACTGAGACCGCGCTCTTCCCCGCACAGGGAGGAACCAACTCGGCCAATGCAGTCAACTTCCCTGGCTTCAAATTCAGCGATCCTAATCACACCAACATTGCGCCCCGTTTAGGTTTCTCCTATCGTGCGACAGATAAGACAGTGATTCGTGGTGGTGGTGGTATCTACTACAACGCGAACCATCTGAACTCTTACACCCTGTCTTCGACCAATTATCCCTACTCCGCTTCAGTAAGCTATAACGGCGTCACCCCAGGCGTGGGCAAGACTCCGAACGTAACCTTCGCGAACCCCACTCCTGGTGCCCCTGCTGTTACCCCTATTGCGGGCACGCCGGGAACCTATGTGAGCGCATTTACCGAAAATCCCCACCTTCCTCCCGCCACGATGTATCAGTGGAATCTCGACGTGGGGCAGGAGTTGTGGCATAACGCCGGTTTCGAGCTGCAATATCTTGGATCCCACACCATTCATTTGGATGAGAGCTTTTACTCTAACCAGCCAAACCCGGATGGAAATACAACCGCCTCGGTAAATTCCCGTCGGCCAAATCAGCTCTTCGGGCAGATTCGACGTATTCAGAATGATGGCATCGGAACTTATCATGGGCTCACCGCTATCCTTCGGCAACGCATCATTCATGGGCTCACCGCGACTGCCAGCTACACCTGGGCACATGCATTAGACACGTCAGACAGCTCGAATGATGGCGGAAGTGCTATGTGGCAAGGCCATCTGAAGCTTGACTATGGTAATTCCAACTATGACATTCGTAATCGGTTTGTAGGAACGCTTACCTATGCCTTACCTACCCTTGTTGGACGTAGCTTTATGGTTCAGGAAGTTCTTGGGGGTTGGCAGGTGAATGCAATTCTCGATATACGCAGTGGTACCCCCTTCAACATCTCCTACTCTGGTGACCGACTGAACGTCGGAACTCCAGGCGGAGCACAGCGTCCGATCTACGTGCATGCCGGATCGATGAAGTGCTCGAAGGCGAACATCTATGCCGGTACCTCATGCCTGGACAGCTCAGCCTACGCACTACCTGCGCTTGGCTCGACCTATGGAAACCTTCATCGTAACGATCTTTACGGCCCTAAGCAGTTAGCGCAGAACAATGCCTCGCTCTTCAAGAATTTCAAGATCTATGAAGACGTAGCATTTCAGTTCCGTGTCGAGGCCTTCAATGTGCTCAATCACGCAAACGTAGGTCAGCCAAACGGAGTTTTTGGGTCGCCTAGTTTCGGAACGGTGTCCGGCGCTATAGCTCCGGGTGCAGGTTCGCGCACCTTCCAATTCGCTGGAAAGATCAACTTCTAAGCAATTTGCATCCCTCCTCAACAGCCGCCGAAGCTCAAACTTTGGCGGCTGTTTTCTTTTACCTCACCAAGCGCTACGATCCTCCTAACGATTTATTGGAGACGCACCACGCATGTTTGGTATACGTAAAGTTTTCGCCGCTACTGTTTTCGCCGCAATCGCTTGCACCCTCGGCCTCACCCTCCGTGCGGATACGCCTCTCACTGCCGCCGATTACGAGCGTGACCTTCCCCGCATGATCGACGCCTACCGCCACGTCGAGGCAGCCAGCGTCTCTGATGCAGAAGAACAGATTCTGCATGAAAAGCACTACATGTCGCACAAGATGCAGGCCATCTTCCCCACGAAGTTCGCGGGAGAAGCGCTCACAGTCCTACTCAAAAAAGAGGAAAACAAGGACCCGAATGCTCTGTCCGGAATGCTCTCCGCGATTGACAGCGGTGGCCCTGGCTCGGTGTACGTGATGAAGATTGAAGATGGCGCAGACATTGCTGGCATGGGTGGGCTTATGGGCACCTCCATGTTCGCTCGTGGCTTCTCCGGAGCCGTCGTCGACGGCGGCGTGCGCGATCTCCCGCAACTCAAAAAGATCGGCTTTCCCGTGTACGCGCTCGGTCCCGTTCCCTCTACCTCCGTGGGGCACTACCGCTTTGGAGGCATGAACATCCCGCTCGAGGTCGATGGCACCCATGTCGAGGCGGGCGATATCATCGTTGCCGATCAGGATGGGGTCACCGTTGTCCCGCGGAAGCGTGCCGCCGAAGTCCTCATCAAGGCCCAGCAACTCGACAACTCCGAGCATTCCATGTATCCATTCATCGAGAAATTTCACTCTATCGTGGAGGCAGTGAAGCAGTTCGGCCGCATCTAGCCCGCGTTTTGTGGAGCTATAGCATTTGCCCTATCGCCGCGGCGGTCTTTCGACCCATGACAACCCATGCTCGAATGCCGTCAAATAGCCCCATTCAGAACCCCACCCATCTGCAGCGCCGCAGCTCGCAAGATTCCGATCTGGTTTTGATCTGCTCCTGCCGCTCCGTTGCTTCGCAGACATGTTCCGCATCCTTCTCCCGGAGTCCATCATGTCTCGTTTAAATCCCACAGAGTCCAGCCCTCTTTCCCGCCGCAGGTTCTTTCAGTGGACCAGCTCGCTGGCAGCGACCCTTGGCGTCGCTCCTTTGCTCCCGTCGGCTGAGGCTCTTGCCGCTCCCGCCACGGCTTTGGGTGAGGACTATTACGAAAAGCTCGGCGTCGAAAAGATCATCAACGCCGCCGGAACCTACACCACGCTCACGGCGGCGTGTATGCCCGCCACGGTCGTGGCAGCCGTTCAGAAGGCCGCTCTGCACCCCGTCCGCTTGCATGATCTCCAGGTGAAATCCGGCGAATATCTGGCGCAGCGCCTGAAGTGCGAAGGAGCGATCGTCACCTCAGGAGCGTCGGGAGCCATCACGCTGGCCACAGCAGCCTGCATGCAGGCCGCAAACGGCAACCGGCCCGTGGATCTGCCGCAGAAGGCAGAAGGCCTGAAGAAACAGGTCATCGTGCAGCGCGCACATCGCTACGGCTATGACCACGCCATCTTCCTCACCGGTGCGCGGATCACTGAAGTCGTGACGCTCGACGAGTACAAAGCAGCCTGCGCCAAGGGTGACGCCGTGATGACAAACTTCTTCAATGCAGCGGAAGAAGAAGATGGTATCGCTGGAACCGCGCAGATTGGCCGTGAAGAGTGGCTCCGCATTGCGCACGAGCACAACATTCCCTGCCACATCGACGCTGCCGCAGACATGCCTCCTATCTCCAATCTCTGGAAGTACACCGGCATGGGCTTCGATCTCGTCTCTTTCTCTGGAGGCAAGGGCATCCGCGGGCCGCAGAATGCAGGTCTCCTCCTCGGCAAGAAGAAGTACACCGACCTTGCTCACCAGAACAACAATCCCGGCGAAGGCGTTGGCCGCGGCATGAAGGTTGCAAAGGAACAGATCGTCGGTATGGTTGCAGCCGTTGACTGGGTTCTCTCTCATACGGAAGAATCCATGCAGGGCGATTACCAGAAGCGCGCAGACCTCATCGCCTCCATGGTGAAGAACGTTCCCTCTGTCAAAACGGAGACCGTCGTGCCCAAGATCGCGAACCATGTTCCGCATCTGCTGATTCGCTTCGATCCGTCCGTCACGGGCATCACCACGCGCGAACTGGTGGATCGTCTTCGCAGCGAGAAGCCTTCCATCGAACTCAATCCGAACACCGGACACAAGCCTAACCAGGGCATTCCGTCCGATGCGAACACACTTGTGGTCGGTGTCTGGATGCTTCAGCCCGGCGAAGACGCCATCGTAGGCCGCCGCATCCGCGCAGCTCTCACCAAAAAAGCTTAATCAACTTCGGAAGGAAACGACACCATGGAAATGAACTCACGCAGAGATCTCCTCAAGAACGCCGCCGCAGCCGCCGTTGCCGTCACCGGCGCAGCTGCACTCGTACCCTCCTCTGCAGCACAGGCATCCAGGGCTCTTCCTCTCGAAAAGAAAGCAGTTCCGCCTCGTGTCGTGAATGACAAGCCGACAGGCACACCGCCCAAGGTTCCTCTCTTTTCGTCGATCATCACTTACGGCAACCTCGTCTTCCTCGCAGGCGTTGGAGCTCACTTCACAGGCACCATCGAAGAGCACACGAAGCACGTACTTGACGAGCTCGAAAGCAATCTGCAGAAGGCCGGCTCTTCCATGGAGAAGGTACTCAAGGTGAACGTATACCTGAACGACCTCGCCGACTTCCAGCGCATGAATACGATGTACCAGGGCCGCTGGGGCGCTGTTCCTCCCGTGCGCACCACCGTTGCCGTTGCAAAGGGCGGCGTTCCCGGAGACTCGCTTGTTGAGATCGACTGCATCGCTTTCATCTAGCATTGCAGTAACATGCCCGGTCAGCCGCATGACCGCAACGAACTCATGATTTAGAAAGGCAACACCATGTCCCTCTTTCGCAATGCGAGCTGGTCCAGACGCGATCTTCTCAAGCAGACCGGCATGCTCTCAGCAGCCGCTGCGACTGCCCCACTCTCTGCCGCTGCAGCCACGGTAACCAAGCCAACCGGTCCCGATCACGTCACCATGACGAGCACCGATGCCGACAACCTCTTCACACGAATCGGCGTCCGGCCCATCGTGAATGCACGCGGAACGTACACCATCATCTCCGGTTCGCAGTCTCTGCCTGAAGTGAAGAAGGCTATGTTTGAGGCCTCTCACTACTACGTGCAGATGGACGAGATGATGGCTGGCGTGGGTGCGGAGATCGCCAAGCTGATGGGTGCTCCCAGTGCCATTGTGACCTGCGGTTGCGAAGCCGCGATCGCGCTTGCTACCGTCGCCTGTATCGCGGGTACGGATCCTGAACGCTCGCAGTCGCTGCCCTACGTCAAGGGCCGCAACCAGGTCATCATTCCCACCTACTCGCGTAACCAATACGACTTCGGCGTTCGTATGTCCGGCCCGGAAATTGTCGAGGTCGATACGGAAGATCAACTTCGGGCGAAGATGTCCGAGCACACCGCGATGATCTACATCCTCTCTGGCCCGCGCGCCTTCCAGGAGCCGCTCTCCATCAAGACCGTCTGCGCCATCGCGAAGGAAAAGAACATCCCTGTCTTTGTCGACGCCGCGGCGGAAGAGCCAATCGTTCCCAACATTCATCTTGCTGCTGGCGCTACTTTCGTCGGCTACTCGGGCGGCAAGTGTATGCGTGGACCGCAGGCAGCCGGGATCCTGTTGGGACCGCCCGATCTCGTCAAGGCTGCTTTCTGGAACGCTGCACCTCATCACAACTGGGGTCGCGCACTCAAGGTCGGCAAAGAAGAGGCCATGGGCATGCTCGCTGCGGTACAACAGTGGTACAAGCGCGATCACGAGGCAGAACAGAAGCAATGGCTCGCGTGGGATAACTACATCATCGATGCGCTCAAGGGCATTCCATCGCTTACGTCGAAGATCAACATGCCAGATGCAGACCTTTCCAACCGCGCGCCCACCATCGAGATTATGTGGGACGCGGAGCAGGTCGGCATCACCGGTACCGAACTCGTGGAGATGCTCGACAAGGGATCGCCGCGTATCCTCGTCGCCGGAGGTTCGGGACGTCGGCCGGATCGGATGCAGTCCTCCATCGGCATCATGCCCTACATGATGCAGCCAGGCGACTACAAGATCGTCGCCGCTGCACTGTCGAAGTATCTGCGCAATCCCGGCAAGCACGCCAATCCTCCCGTACCGACTGGACCTCTGGCGAACGTTGCCGGAACGTGGAGCGTTACGGTCAACTTCACACGCGGCACTGGCCAGCAGCAGTTTGTTCTCACGCAGGATGAGGCATCCATCCGTGGCGAGCAGAACGGCGAACTCTTCAAGGCAGAGATGCGGGGGAAGGTCGTTGCCGACCACATTACGCTCATGAGCTCGATGAACGCGAACTACTCCAACATCCCCTGGACCTTCACAGGCGTCGTCTCCGGCAGTACGATGTCGGGCGATGTGAAGATGGGCGAATACGGCGCGGCAACTTTCACGGCGACCAAAGCGTAAATAAACATGAGGCCCGGCAGAGACTCTCTGCCGGGCCTTCCTTCTTCGCACGACAGTTCAAGTAAGAAGCAGCACACCCCCTGTTCCGAGAGGCTCACACATGAACGTTAAACTCTTCGGTCGCGCCGTCCTCGCAAGCGCGATCCTCTGTACTACGACATTGATCGCGCAGACGCCGATGCCTGCAGCGCAGCCTGGTCCCGGAGCGAATCCGGCGGCCCCCACCAGCACCCGCCGCGTGGGTATGCCCATGAAGCCCAATACGCTGCCTTATGACCTCATCCTCGCGGGCGGACACGTCGTTGACGCGAAGAACCACGTGGACGGCATCAAAGATGTTGGCATCAAAGACGGCAAGGTCGTCACCGTTGGAACAAATTTGAAGTCTACCGACGCGCTGAAGACCATCGATGTCAAAGGCATGTGGGTCTCTCCGGGTCTTATCGATCTTCACACCCACGTTTACACGGGCACTGGAGAAAAGGGTTCGTACGCGGGCGACAACTCCGTCTACCCGGATGGATTCACGCTGCGCAACGGCGTGACGACCATCGTCGATGCGGGCTCCTCGGGCTATAAGAATTTTCCCGACTTCAAAGACAAGATCATCGATCGCTCCATCACGCGCGTTCTCGCTGATCTCAACATCGTCGGCTCCGGCATGCGTGGTGGCAAGTATGAAGACAACCTCGACGACATGGATGGCAAGGCTACGGGCGACTTCGCCCTCAAGTACCCAGGCGTCATCGTGGGTATCAAGAGCGCTCACTTCTCCGGTCCTGAGTGGAAACCGTATGAGCAGGCGGTCATCGCGGGTAACATCGCGAACATCCCCGTCATGATCGACTACGGCGCACGCCGCATCGAGCGTCCGCTCTACGATCTCGTCACCAAGTATCTCCGTCCGGGAGACATCTACACGCATTGCTTCGCCGGTAATCGCGGTGAGCAGGATGCAGAGACCGGCGGTCCTTCCAAGGCGCTCATCGACATGCGCAAGCGTGGCATCTACTGCGACATCGGTCACGGTGGCGGTTCGTTCGCCTTCTCCGTCGCTGCTCCCATCATGCGCGCCGGATACAAGCCTGATTCCATCTCCACCGATCTGCACATCACGTCGATGAACGGATCGATGAAGGACATCCTCAACGTCGCGGACAAGTTCCTCCTCATGGGCGAGACGATTCCTGAGGTCCTCACGCAGATGACCGCTAACCCAGCGCACGAGATCAAGCAGGATCAGCTCGGCAACCTTTCGCCGGGTGCGATCGCGGACGTCGCCGTCTTCTCTGTCGAAAAGGGCGACTTCGGATTCTTTGACATGTTCGGCGCAAGGGCCGTCGGTCACGAGAAGCTGATCTGCGAACTCACGATCAAGGATGGAAAGATCGTCTACGATCTCAACGCCATCGAGTTCGATAACTGGGACGCGCCGAAGCACACCTCGGATCCATCCATGATGCGCCACTGGTCCACCTTCTCCGAGCGTCCCTTCGGTGTTCAGCAGTCCGCACGCTGGCCCGTCTGGATCCCCGAGTCGCAGAAGAACACTCACGAAGAGGGACCGCCGGATCGCTACAATATGCGGGCTCCGGAGACGGCGAAGCCCAATCCAGCTGACCCGAACACCCCAGCCCCCCCCAAATAAACAAACAGCCAACAGCCGAACGGCGCCCAACTTACCGGGCGCCGTTCTTGTTTCAATAACGTGCCCCATTCTTTCGCGGCTTTATTGTGAAAGGGTGGGGTCGCGCGGAGTGCAGAAACCAGACCCGTCAGGAATCCGAACCAGATGCCCAAACATAGCGTTTTTGCGATGTATGGGCTATGCGCAGAGCCCATTCTGTTGTCCCTCGCAACAAACCACCAGCGAAGAACGTCTCACTCATCAGCGGAGGTGAATGCGATGAAACTCAAATCCCTGATCCTGGGAACCGTCCTCTCAACCACCCTCCTCTTCGCCGCGCCCACGACGACGTCACAGCCTGTCACCTGGTCGATCCTCAAGACCCTCGACGCCAGACCGGCATCGCCCGCGCGCTCCCTGAACAACCAGAACGTCACCATCCCCGGCTTCATGGTTCCGCTGGAAGATGATGCGGACATGGTCACAGAGTTTCTTCTTGTCCCCTTCGCCGGTGCCTGCATCCATGTCCCGCCGCCGCCGCCGAACCAGATGATCTACGTCAAGCTCACGGGGGGACAGAAGGCAAAGTACCCCTACACTGAACCCATCGTCGTCACCGGACACATTCACGTCTCCACGGTGCAGAGCCCCTACGGAGACGTCTCGTTCAACATGGATGGAGACACGGTTAAGCCGTATGACCAGTAACGCTATCGACCTGGCGAACGTGGTCTTCGCTTATAAAAACGGCCCATCCATACTTCGCATCCCTTCGCTGCAGATTCCCACCGGCAGCCGTATCTTTCTCCACGGCCCGTCGGGAAGCGGGAAGACCACATTGCTCTCGCTGATCTCCGGTGTACTCACTGCACAGCTGGGAAGTGTAGAAGTTCTCGCACGCGATCTCACAAAACTTTTGCCCGCCGCGCGCGATACTCTGCGCGGCAGCGAGATCGGTTATATCTTTCAGGGCTTCAATCTGATTCCTTATCTCACAGTGCGCGAGAATATCGCTCTCCCCTGCGATCTTCATCCGGCGCGCCGCAAACGCATCACGGCATCGACGACAGCGGAAGAGGTCCGCCGAATCGCAACGCGCCTCGACCTCCACGCGCACCTCGATGCTCCCGTCACGCATCTCTCTACCGGGCAGCAGCAGCGTGTCGCCATCGCGCGCGCCATCATCGGCTCTCCCGCGCTCGTGATCGCGGACGAGCCCACGTCGTCTCTCGACACCGACCGCCGCGACGCCTTCCTCGCCTTGCTCACCGAAGTCACAACCGAGACGCACGCCACGCTGCTCTTCGTCTCGCACGATCGTTCGCTGGCTGCGCACTTCGACGAAACGCTCTCCCTCGCAACAATCAACGAAGCGGCGCAGACGAATCCCACGGAGGCCGCATGATCCTCGTTCGGCTTGCCTTCAAATCGCTTCGTTCACGCGCACTGACTACGACGCTTACGATCTTCTCCATCGCACTTTCGGTCATGCTTCTCGTCGGTGTAGACCGGCTCCGCAACGCAGCACAGGCAGGATTCTCCGGAACGCTCTCCCGTACCGATCTCGTCGTCGGCGCACGCGGTGGAGATCTGCCTCTTCTCCTCTCCACCGTGTTCCATATCGGCAACGCCTCGAACAACATCTCTTGGAACACCTACCAGCACTTCGCGCATCACCCGGCAGTCGCCTGGACCATCCCGATCTCCATGGGCGATTCGCATCGCGGCTATCGTGTTGTCGCCACCGATGAAAACTTCTACGCCCACTACCAGTACCGCGGTGGGCAGCACGTCGCCGTTGCGCAGGGACGTGTACCGTCCGCACTCTTCGACGTGGCGCTAGGCGCTGAGGTCGCGCAAAGACTTGGCTATCACCTCGGCCAGCAGATCGTCCTTGCCCACGGCGTGCAGGAACATTCGATCATCAAGCACGACAACACACCCTTCACCATCGTAGGCATCCTCGCCCCCACGGCTACGCCCGTAGACCGTGCCGTCTACATGACCCTTCTCGGCGACGAAGCCATGCACTTCGGTTGGGAGGGCGGTACGCCGCCGGCCATCGGCGAAGCCGCTCCGAAGCTCGATCCCTCCAAGCTGAAGGTGGATGAGGTCACAGCCTTTCTCCTCGGTGCCAAATCCCGCGTCAGCACCCTCTATCTGCAACGCGAGATCAGCACGTACAAGCCAGAACCGCTCACCGCCATCATCCCCTCGCTCACCTTGCAGGAGCTCTGGGGCCTTCTCGACTACGCAGACACCGCGCTTTCGCTCGTCTCCGCCGCAGTCCTCGTCGTAGGTCTCCTGGCCATGCTCATCGCGCTCTACACTGCGCTGAATGAGAGACGGAGAGAGATCGCCATCCTGCGTGCCGTCGGCCTGCACGCGCGGCAGATCTTTGCGCTCTTTCTGCTGGAGTCCACCCTCATCGCAACCGTAGGCACCGCTATGGGCATCGCGGCTGTCTACGGTCTTCTTTACGCGCTCCACACCACCATAGAGAACCGCTTCGGGCTTCCCGTGGCACTTGTAGGACTCTCCGGCCGTGTCGAGGTCTACGCGATCGTCACGATAGCCTCTGCGGCCCTCCTGGGAGCCATTCCCGCCTTCCGCGCCTACCGCAACTCTCTCGTCGACGGTCTCAACGCTCACTAGCATCGTCGCTAAAGAAAAACTCAAGAAGCTGCGCTATGGCCGGACAGGCCCTTGGACTCCGGCGTGGAGCGCCTCCACTACAGCGCGGACATCCTTCGCCCTAACCGCCCCATTCGCAGCCAGAGTCCCGTGCAGGTCCAACAACCCCATCTCCACCAGCAGCGGAACATTCGAAACCCGCACCCCACCTCCGGCCGCCACCACCACACGCCCGGCCGACCGCCGTCGCATCTCCACCAGGGTGTCGGCACCGTGAATAACATCCACAACCCCACCCGAGGTCAAGATGCGATGCACGTCACATGCAATCGCATCCTCCAGGGCCTCAAAGATGAGGGAAGCCTCATCGATAGCCCGATGAAACGTCACCTCCAAACCATCCGCCTTCGCCAACGCCACGAGCGAAGAGGTGCGGGCAATATCCACGCTCCCGTTCTCCAGCAGTAATCCAAAGACCACGCCACGCAGCCCCAGACCGCGAGCCATGCGCACCGAATCTTCCATCTCTGCGAACTCGGAGTTGCTGTAGACGAACGATCCACCCCGTGGGCGCACCATGCCGTGTACTGGAAGGGAAGTGGCCGCAACGCACTCTTGAATCAGTTGCACCGAAGGCGTCACCCCGCCCACATCCAGCCGCGCACACAGCTCCACGCGAGTCGCCCCACCTTCCTCGGCGATCCGGCATGCGCGGGCACTCTCTGCACACACTTCAAAGCTCCAGTGCATAGGAGTCACGGAATCGCCCGTCGCAACATCCATCCGCTCATCCCTACAAAAAAGACGGTGGCGATCACCGCTGCCATCACCAACTTCCACCAAACCAATCCCCCTCTTACACCGTCGACTCGATAAGCCGGGTTCGCCGCAACCTCTCCCATGCGGGCCATCTTCACATCCGTCGGCAGGGTGAGGCCACGCGCATAGCTGTACTGCATCGCTGGCAGGCCCTCAGCACCGAAGTACAGGATCGGATTGGGTCCGTGGGCATGAGGGGTGAAACACAGGCTCCGCCGCCGCATCTCCAGACGAACATGCCTGCCTTCCTTGGTCCAGACGCGCACCTCGGCATCCTTCTGTAGATTGGCCCCAAGCGTCACAGGAAAGACGCCCTTCTTCAACTCCCCACGGACGGATTCGCGCAGCGCAGGCTTCGCAATCGCTTCCACATCCACCGCGCCGTGGCCGCCTTCCACAGCAACTCGCTCCACTGGAACCTTCGCAGGTAAGCGGAGGGCCGCGCCTACATTGCCCTCTGCGGCTACTTCGTAAAGCGACCGATCCTCGGGTCGGGTCACCCCCGACTGGAGCGACTCTTCGTCGTAACTCTCTTCCACGGCATAGGGCACTTCCTCGCCATTTTGCACCAGCCGCAGATCGCGCAGAGCAGGCTCTGCCTTTGCAAAGACCTCCGCATCCAGCACCGCGCACACCATTCCCACGCCCTGCGGAACGTACACTGTGCGCTGCCAGCGGAAGGCAGACACGTTCATCCTCGTCCCGCCGATCAGCATGAGCGTCGTCAACACAAGTACCCGCATCGTGCAGAGATTGTAACGGGGTCAGACCCTTACGTTGTAAAGTGGACGCCATGGCACCGGATTCGCGCACCATTCTTGTCATCGATGACGACGATGTCACCCGCCAGGTCCTCGCTCTGTTGCTCGAAGAGGCAGGGTGGGAGTGTCACGCGGCGGAGTCCGGCGAAGCAGCCCTGGCTCTCCTACCAGCGCTGCAACCGCAAATCGTCCTCAGTGATCTTCAGATGCCCGGTTTGTCCAGCGAAGATCTGGTTCGCTCGCTTCGCTCTGCGCTTCCCAAAACTACAAAGATCCTCGCGATGTCGGCAACGCAGAGGATATCCGGAGCGAAGGACATCTTCGACGGTTTCCTCCTGAAGCCCTTCACCGCCGAAGATCTGACGACCGCATTGGAGGTTGGCGGAACACAGCAGGTAAAAGCCTCCTCCGGAGACCTCAACGAGATAGTCTGGCAGAAACTCATGGCTTCCATGCCTCGGCCACAGGTCTTTGCACTCTATGAATTCGCCCTACAGGACGCCTCCACCCGCGTCGAAAGCATGCAGGCCGCGCTTTCGCAACATGACGACGCAACGCTTCGAGCCCAGGCACACGCCCTCAAAGGCTCTGCTGGCATGATCGGTGCCGACGCTTTGCGCTCCCTCGCTGCGGCTATCGACGACACGCCGCTCACCGCGGCCATCCTAGTACTGATAGAAGGACATCTAACCGATTTGCTGTCTGGTATTTGCCGACTACGCAGTATCCTGCTGGAACGCTCCATATCTTGATCGAGTACGTTTACGGTGTGCTTGTATGACTGTCGCAAAAGATCTCGGAAAACTTCCACCAGCAAAAGTCGCGCGTCCCATCATTCGTCTCGTCGTCGCCGATGATCATCCTGTCGTACGCTTCGGCGTAAAGAACATGCTCATGGCGGACCCCGGATTCGAAGTGGTTGCTGAGGCCGAAGACGGCGATGTTGCCATTACGCAGGTGCTCGAGCACGAACCAGACATCCTCCTCCTGGACGTCCAGATGCCACGCCTTCCCGGTCTGGAAGCCATGCGGGCCATCATGTCCCGTTCTCCTCGGGTCAAAATCATCCTGCTCACCAGCACCATCTCCACGCAGCAGATCATCGAAGCCCTCCAGATCGGCGCTCGCGGCATCGTGCTCAAGGACTCTGTCGCCGGTGATCTCGGCGAGAGTATCCGCGCCGTAGCCAGCGGAGATTACTGGATTGGCGGAGAGCGTGTCGTGAATCTCGTCATGGCGCTCCACGGTCTGATGCAAAAGGCTGCCGCTCAGCCTGAACGCAAGACCTTCGGTCTCACACCGCGTGAACTCGAAGTCGTTGGCTGCATCGTCGAAGGCTGCTCCAACAAGGATGTCGCGCGTGAATTCAACATCTCGGAAGAAACGGTCAAGCGCCATCTCTCGAACATCTTTGACAAGACCGGTGTCTCCACGCGTCTTGAACTCGCGCTCTTTGCCATCAGCCATAAACTCGTCGTCTCCGATTAATTCCGGGGCGGCGCAGTTGGCCTCCGATGCTTGTTGACCGGGCGAAGATGCTCTGAAAACAAGAAATAAACCCATCCTACCCACGCCATCTTCTTCGCATCCGACTGAGGGTATGCGCAGCAAGTCTGCGTCCACGAAGGAGAAGCACGAACCATGAAAATTGCACGGTACGCATTCCTTACTCTGCTAACAGCAGGTCTTTCCATCTCTGCCTCCGCACAGGAACCAAACCCCACGAACGATGCGCGCACCGCACAGTCGAACGGCATCCAGAACGGCGGCCGTCCTGTCAGCGAGATCAACGGTGTTCCACTGTATCGTGTGAATGTTGTGCAGCGCGACCTCGATGCTGTGAACTACCTGCACCGCTCCGGCTCCACGCGCATCGGCTTCCAGGGCACAGTTCTTCTGCCCGGAGCCAAGGGTGAAGCCAAGGTAGAGAGCCAGCGCGGAACGATCCACGTCGATGCGAAATTCCAGGGCCTCACGCCCGCCAGCGGCTTCGGTCCTGAGTATCTTACTTATGTCCTCTGGGCCATTACGCCCGATGGAACACCCTCCAACCTCGGCGAAGTTCTTCCCGCCGGTACGAAGAACAACATCGAAGTCACCACGAATCTCCAGTCCTTCGGTCTGATCGTCACCGCAGAGCCTTACTTCGCCGTCAAGGTCCCCTCGGATGTGGTCGTTCTGCAGAACGTCATTCTTCAGGACAAGACCTCCGGTGTTCTGGAGAAGGTCAACGCGAAGTACGCCCTCCTTCCCAAGGGTCTTTACACTTCGCAGACTGCAGGTTCGAAAACGGTCTTGGATCCCATCACGCGGAACGAGCATTCTCCGCTTGAGCTTTACGAAGCCCACAACGCCTACAACATCGCCCGGCTCGCCGGCGCCGATCACTACGCTCCGGACATCATGGCGCAGGTTCGCACGAATTTGAAGAACGCGGACGATATGGACGGTTCCAAGAAGCGTGACGAAAAGATGGAGATCACCTACGCGCGTGAGGCTGTGCAGCGTGCCGAAGACGCCCGCATCTCCAGCGTGCGCAAGCGTATCGCAGAAGAGCGTCAGGCTGAAGTAGATGCCCGTCAAACAGCTGAAGCTCAAGCACAGCAGTCTGCCCTGGCAGCCCAGCAATCGCAGTTGGAAGCCGAACGCGCCGCCGCCGCAAAAGCCCAGGCAGATGCGCAGCGCGCCCAGGCCGAAGCAGCAGCAGCGAACGCCAACGCAAGTGCTGATGCCGCACGTGACGCCGTCGTGAAACTGCGTCAACAGATGCGCGACCAGCTGAACTCTATTCTTGCCACCAAGGAAACCGAACGCGGTCTCGTCGTCAGTCTCTCCGACGTTCTCTTCGATTCCGGCAAGTACACGCTCAAGGGCGACACGAAGATCTCTCTGGCCAAGGTTGCCGTCATCGTTGCCTCGCATCCTGACCTCAAACTTCAGGTCGAGGGCTACACCGATTCCGTCGGCTCAGATGATCTGAACCAGAAGCTCAGCGAAAATCGCGCCAACTCCGTGAAGGCTTTCCTGATCGCGAATAGCGTGAACCCCGGGAACATCACCTCGCTTGGCTATGGCAAATCGCACCCCGTAGCGGATAACGCCACTGCAGCCGGTCGTGCGCAGAACCGCCGCGTGGAACTGGTTATCTCTGGCCCGTCCATCGGCATCGCCACCCAGGCCGAACCCACCAACTAAGCAGACCGCATGTATTAAAGAGGCCGCCTTCAAGGCGGCCTCTTCTTTATGCTTCATGGGACAACCGCCCGACGCGCCGACTCACCCCAATCAGCTATAACCGAAGAACAAGGAGCACCCCAATGTCCCTCTTTCTTCGCAGCCAGACCGTCTTCATTACAGGAGCCAGCTCCGGTATCGGTCGCGCCACCGCCCTCACTCTCGCCGCGGAAGGCGTCCGCCTTCTCCTCTGTGCCCGCAAGGCGGAAAAACTGCCCACCGAAGCCGAACTCCTCGCCGCCGGTGCGGAAGCCGCCTACCTCTTCGCCATGGATGTTTCCAGCCGCGCAGCGATCGAAGCCGCAGTCGCCGCTCTCCCCGAGAAGTGGAAGAAGGTAGACATCCTCGTGAACAACGCAGGCAAGGCACGCGGCCTCGCCAAAATCTACGAAGACAACCCCGACCACTGGGACGAGATGATCGACACGAACGTAAAGGGCCTCCTTCACGTCTCGCGCGCCTTTATCCCCGGCATGGTGCAGCGTAGTCGCGGGCATGTCGTGAACATCGGCTCCACCGCTGGCCACTGGACCTACGCCAACGGCGCTGTCTACTGCGCCTCGAAGGCTGCGGAGCGCGCCATCAACGAAGGCATGAAGATCGACCTCACCGGAACTCCAGTTCGCGTCACCACGATTGACCCAGGCATGGTGGAGACAAATTTCTCCGCCGTCCGTTTCAGCGGTGACGAAGAAAAGGCCGCCAAGGTCTACGCGGGCCTCACGCCACTCACGCCCGAAGATGTAGCGGACGCGATCCTCTACGCCGTCACGCGCCCGGCCCACGTGAACATCCAGACCATCCTGATGATGCCCACCGATCAAGGTAACGCCACCGTATTCAACCGGAAGAGCTAGGTAAAAATCCCGTGCCCATTCTTTCGGAGCTTCATCGCGGGGTCCCGCAGAGCGCACAAACCTGATCCCTCAGGAAACCCAAAACCGGGTGCCCCATGTCCCGCTTCTGGGACATGGGTTCATGCGCAAAGCCTCCTTCCATCAGCTCAGGCAACCAACAAAGAGAGAGCCTCGCCAATCCAGCGGGGCTCTCTCTACTAACAACTAAAAACTTAGAACTAACAACTACAAACTATCTCAAAGCCTCATCCATCTCACTCAACCAGCTAGGACTCTTCAAAATCTCCCGTGGCTTCGAACCATCCGCAGGCCCCACCAGCCCATCCCGCTCCATCATGTCGATCAGGTGCGCGGCGCGTCCGTAGCCAACACGCAGACGCCGCTGCAGCAGTGAAGTACTCGCCTTCCCAAACTCAAAGACAAGTCGTACCGCATCATTGAACAACTCATCGTTATCGTCGTCGCCTTCAGTCGCACCCTCGCGCTGCGTCTTCTCATCCTTCGGACCTTCGAGGAAGCCGGGCACATACTCGGCCTCGCCTTGTGCCTTCCAGAACTCAACGACGGCAGAGATCTCCTTCTCCGTAACGAACGGCGCATGCACGCGCTGGAGACGTGAAGTCCCCGGCGGCAGAAACAACATGTCGCCGCGTCCCAGCAGGCTCTCCGCTCCGTTTGAATCGATGATCGTGCGCGAGTCCACCTTCGTCGCCAGTCGGAAGCTCATGCGTGTCGGCACGTTGGCTTTGATGAGACCCGTGATGACATCCACCGATGGCCGCTGTGTGGCCAGTACAAGATGAATACCCACGGCGCGCGCCATCTGCGCCAGACGCGTAATGCTCTCTTCCACGTTCGCCTTGTCCAGCATCATCAGATCGGCAAGCTCGTCGATGATGATCATGATGTACGGCAGCGGCTCCTGCTCCTCGCCATCTTCGTTGAAGAGTTGCCCGCTTTCAAACAGCTTGTTGTATTGGTCCAGATTTCGCACGTGGCGGCTCGCCAGCAGCTTCAGGCGTCGCTCCATCTCACGCACCGCGTTGCGCAGAGCATTGGCCGCGAGCTTCGGCTCCGTGATGATCGGCGTGAAGAGATGCGGAATGCCTTCATACATCCCCAGTTCAACCCGCTTCGGATCCACAAGAATCATGCGCACCTGTTCAGGCGTCGCCTTGAAGAGGACGGACATGATCATTGCGTTGATGGCGACCGATTTACCTGAGCCCGTCGATCCCGCGATCAGCACATGCGGCATCGCCGAAAGATCGGCCGTCACAATGCGTCCATTGATGTCTTTGCCCATCGCAATCGCCAGCTTGCTCTTGCTCGTCGCAAAGTGCTCACTCTCCACGATGTCGCGTAGCCAGATCGTCTCGCGCTCATGGTTTGGCACCTGGATGCCGACGGTGCTCTTGCCTGCCATGCGCTCGATCAGGATGGACTCGGCAGCCATCGCCAGGCAGAGATCATCCGCCAACCCGGTCACACGCGAGTACTTCACACCCGCGTCGGGACGGAACTCGAAGGTCGTTACCACCGGCCCCGGATTGATCTGGGTTACCTGTCCGTCCACGCCAAACTCGCCGCATTTTTCGACCAGAACCCTCGCCTCTTCGCGCAGGGCTTCTTCGCGAACGTTGGCATGCTCCTCGCTGCGGTACAGCAGGCTCGAAGGCGGCAGCTCATAGCCGCGCACACTCTTAGCCACCAGCGTGACCGTCTTCAGTTCCTCGTCCGCGCGCTTGCCAAAGGTAATCCCGGAGGCTGACTTGGGAGCAGCAACAGGGAAGTCGACGATCTTGGCTCGTGCAGCGGGGCGCTCTTCCTCCCATCGAGGCTCCTGAACCGGCGCAACCCAATCGGCAAACTCATCCTGCTGCGCCTCGGAGACTTCGCGCTCCAGCATGGCTTCCGCCATCGCCTCCAGCTCACTCGGTACGGGCTTGAACTCCGGCTCAGGGACATTGGGAGCATCCACGACGGTGCGCGGCATCGCAGACCACATGCTGCCCCGTGGCGCAAGCTCCTCGTCCTCGGCGACTACAGCCTTGTCCGCGCGGACGCCGCGTCGCCACAGGCTCAGCTTAGCCCAGAGCGAGGCGATCAGAGAGTTGCTTTCGCCTACATTCTGGATCGACTGCTGCAGCGCCGCAGTCTCACGCAGCTCTGCGGCGCGTCTGCTTTCGAACTCTTCCACCGTACGATCCGCAGCCTGAAGCTTCTCAAGCTTCCGCATCGCGCGCGCCTCTCTCCAGCGCTCTATGAATCCAAGCCGCGCTTCGAACCACTCGCGCCACGTGTTGAAGGTGAACGTCGTCGAAAGATAAAGGCTCAGAGCGACCGCCAGAGCCACCACAATGCATGCTCCCGGAAAGTTCAGCAGGGCCACAAGGGCATCCGCGCCCAGCTTTCCGATCACTCCTTCAATAGGCAGAGCATGCCGCCAGAGAAGGCCTCCGGGCATCAGTCCAAACATCACCGGCGCAAAGATCATCCACAGTCCAAGCCCCAGGCTCTTCGCCAGCGGCGATCCCGCACCGCGCGAACGCATCCAGCAGATACCCAGACGTCCCAGCATCAGCGGAAGCGCCACCACGGCGATGCCGAAGATCTGGAGCAGAAGGTCGCTCACCCAGGCGCCCATCAGCCCTGTCCAGTTCTTCGCCGGACGTCCCGTCATGTAGCCGCCGACGGAGTTCAGCGAAGGATCTCCCGGCGTGTAGCTCACCAGGGCGAGCAGCAACATCGCCGCCGCGACCAGCAACGTCAGGCCCAGAACTTCATTCAGCCTGCGGCTTTTGGTCGGCGTCATTTCGATCTTCAATGGCTTCATCGGCAACAGACCTCCGCCCGCGCACAAACACTATGCGCAGAACATCATAAGTATCGCCAAACCAAGCTCCAAATCAGTACACAATCGACACCCCGCATCCACTCCAATACTCCCCGAATTAGCCATCATTTAGTTCCCCGGCAGGCGTTTGTTCTCATGAAAAATTGGGAGTTTCTTTCCACAAGCGCCAAACCTCGCCACCAAGCAACGCTTCCGCCCGGAAACCACTCCATGTACAAAGCACATAGATAACCGCTTCGGACCTTCCGGAGCGGTCCTTAGTTTGAGTTGATTTGTTGTATCGAAATGCAGAACACAGAGCAAGCGGGCGGGGGTTTTCGCGATTTCCTCCCCTTGTCACCGGCCAAGGAGAATCGCACTGCAACCGGTGGACCGCTGCTCTTCTGCACCCTCTTTCGTATCGAACAAAACGAACCAATAACCGAAAGGAACCATAGCGACATGTCCAGCGAAAACAACAAGAATTCAGAAGTGGAAAGCACGCTCAAGGAAGTCATCGGCGTCCTCATTGATGGCGAAGAAGGCTTCCAGAAGATCGCTCACGAACTGAAGGATGAAACGCTGAAGCGCTACTTCCTCGCCGAATCTCTCAAGCGCGCCCGCTTCAAGGGCGATCTGGAAGACGTCCTCATCAAGGGCGGCGTACATGACGCTTTCAAGGAAAAGGGCACCGTCGCCGGTTCCATTCACCGCACCTGGGGCGAGATCAAGCAGGCCTTCGGCGGTGACGATCACACCCTTCTGGCAACGGCTGAAGGCGGCGAAGACACCGCCAAGAAGACCTACGCAGAGGCCCTGAAGAAGGATCTCCCGCTTCCCGTGCATCAGCTCCTCAGCGAGCAGGCAGCGCATATCCAGACCTCTCACGATTACGTGAAGGCCGCTCGCGACGCACGTAAGTAGTCACAACCGATCAGAAACACAGAAAAGCCCCGCGGCTATCCGCGGGGCTTTCTCGTTACAATCCCACACACACATGTCCAGACTGAAAATCGCCGGGCTCTACCTGCAGGCTCTCTTCTACGTCTTCGCCGGGATCAACCATCTTTGGCATCCCCAGCCCTACCTTGGCATCATGCCACCCTACTTCGGAGAACCAGCCTTCTGGGTCGCTTTCACGGGTTACTGCGAAAGCGCGGGAGGCCTGGGCCTTATTGCCCCAAGAACACGCAGCCTGAGCGCCTGGGGAATCGCAGCGATGCTGCTCGGCTACTTCACCGTGCACATCCACATGCTCGTCCACCAAGCCGACCTCTACCCCCACATCCCCTTGTGGGCCTTATGGGCACGCCTTGCCTTCCAGCCGGTGCTGATCGCGTGGGCGCTGTTCTACAGCAGACCTACTTATGCAGATGGAGCCAAACCAGAAGACCGGCGCCCAGCAGAATTCGGTAAATCGCAAAGATCGTAAAGCCGCGCTTCCGAACCCAGCCCAGGAACCACGCCACGACCACGTAAGCAACGACAAACGAGACAGCCAGCCCAATGATGAGCACCATCCAACCCTGTGCGTCGATCACTAGCGGCGTGAGCGTATCTGCTGATTCTGCTGCCTTTGGATGCAATGCCTTGAGCAGGCTGTAACCCGTGGCCGCAATCATCGTAGGGATGGACAAAAGGAAGCTGAACTCAAGCGCCGTGGGGCGGTCCATGCCCGAAATTTGCCCTGCGGCAATGGTCGCCATGGACCGCGAAGTGCCTGGAACCACAGCACTTAGAACCTGGGCCAAACCGATCCAGATCGCTTGAAAGATGTTGATGTCTTCAACGTGTGTCGTCGAAGCCTCGCGGCGGGCCGCCCAGGCATCCACAATCCACATAATGACGCCGCCTGCCAGCAGCGCCAAAGCCATCACCGTCAGATTCTCTAGGTTTTCGCCAACCTTTTTCGAAAGGATCTTCGCCGGAACGGCCGTGCAGACAAACGCGATGAAGGTCAGCGTGATGGGATGCGTTAGCCATGTCTTCTCACCGCGCTCGCCCGTCGGAAAAGTGCGGAAAAACCCAATGATCTTGCTCAGAAAGAGCAGAAGAAGCGCCAGGATCGCGCCCATCTGGATCACGATCGTGTACATCTTCCAGTACGGATCGGCCAGGTTGATATGCAGAGCAGCTTCTGCCAGCCGCAGATGGGCGGTGGAACTAACAGGCAAGAACTCCGTCAGACCTTCGACGATGCCAAGAATTACTGAAACCAGATAAACGTTCAAGCTCTCTCCAATACGAGACCAGAATCAGTCGCGGTCATTTCCATACACAGGAATACCTTGTTCGATCCTGTATATCATCGCAGCCGCGCGCGGCGCGAAGTCGGTCGTGCCAAACTTCTGTTGAATCTGGTTGGCAAGGTCGTGGGCATGCTGTGCCGCGGCGTCGGCGCGCTTTTTGTTCTCTTCCGCCGTATACATGCTTACGAGCACACCTTGGCGGTAAAGTGCATTCCAGAGGGCCTGCGCGGTCTTCGGTCCATCAGGGAATTGGGCGGCGTACTTCTCGTAGATCCCACTCTCGTCCTGAGGGCACTTCGGAAGCCCCTGCCAGTCGCCGCAGAGCTTCTGATCCAGAAGGTCGAAGCCTGCTAAAGCCGCATATTTCGTTCCGGGATAGTACTTCTGCACCTTCTTCAGACCGGCATCGTACATGCGTGGCCGGGCGTTGGGATCGGCTTCTTTTGCGCTCGGCAGGGAGCTGAGGTCACCCTTTTCGAGCTGCCAGCGAATGTCCGCGGAACGCCACGCGCTCTCCGCTGCAAGCGGTGAGTCAGGAAAGTATTCGGCGACCCGGCGATAAAGCAGATACGCAGCTCCGGCAGCCATCTTCGGAGCATGCGGTTCCATGGCTGCTGCTTCGTACGTAGCCGCAGCCCCGTAGAGAACGCGGTCGCCGTTGGGTGTCTTCGCGCTGACAACTCCCTTGTCGCGGATCCAACCGCTCTTCGGCGTGACGGCATCATCGCCCAGAAATTCGGGTGTCTCTTCATCCCTCTGCTCTTCCACGTCCGTATTCGCAAAGACGCGGACCCATCCGCTGGAGATCTGGTTCGAAACGACCTCGTGCCCCGGCGTGACCAGCGTGATTCTCTGTGACTGATCGTCCGCCGCCACGTAGACGTTGGCCGGATGAATCAATGTGGCCCGAGAAGCGCGGTCGTAGCCAGCCTGATCCTGGGGACGCTGCTTCTGTGCCGTCGAGACGACGCCGGAAAGAATCAAGGGCAAAAGAGATCCGTAAAGAAGCCTTCGCATAAAGATTTAGACGCCTTCTGCGAGCAACTTGTCCCGTAAGGCAGGATCAAGATTTCCGCCGCTGATGACCACTGCAATTTGTTTGGAAGCGGGCAGCTCTTTCCAATGGAAGAGCGCCGCCGCAAGAGAAACCGCTCCACTCGGCTCGGGAACAAGATCGCTGGCCAGGAGCAGAACACGCATCGCGGCATAGATCTCGTCTTCCGTCACGGTGACGACGCCATCCACGTGCTTCAGGATATGCGCAAAGTTCAGGGCTCCCAGGCTCTGCGTACGCAGGCCGTCGGCGATGGTGCGCGTGGTCTGCTCGGCGCTCCACTCCACGAGCGTCTTGCTGTCGAAGCTCTCTTTGGCATCTCCTGCAAGCGCTGGTTCAACGCCGAAGACCTTCACCTTGTCAGAGAGAGCCTTGACTGCTGTGGAGATTCCGCTGAGGAGACCGCCTCCGCTCACAGGGGACAAAATCAGATCCACCTCTGGCGCCTGTTCCAGGATCTCCACGCCGATGGTCGCCGCGCCCGCGATCACAAGGCGGTCGTCGTACGGTGGGACCATCGTGTAACCGTGCTCGGCCTCCAGCTCTTCCGCTTTGTGCTTGCGGTCTTTGCTTGCCGGGCCAACGATGACGACTTCGCCGCCAAGCTTCTTCGTGGCCTCCTGCTTGATGATCGGCGAGGTAATCGGCATCACAATCACGGCCTTGGTCTTTCTCTCGCGCGCGGCATAGGCTACGCCCTGCGCGTGATTTCCGCTGGAGTAGGTGATGACCCCGCGCGCCACGGTTTCCTCGTCGAGCGACGCTATCTTGTTGTACGCTCCACGCAGCTTGAAGCTGCCGATGGGCTGTTCGTTCTCGGCCTTCAGCCAGATCTTCGGTGCCGCTGCGTCGACCGTGAAACCCGCCTCCGCCATACGCTTTACATCCAGCTCATAGAGGCCGGAACGGACCACGACGCCCTCAATGCGCTTCTGTGCCTCGCGGATCTCATCGAGGGTGACTAACTCTTCCATCGCGTTTCTCTCCTTGCTCAACTCTTCGCCTCACGCAAAACCAGCGCCATAAAATGCACGAGCTTCGACTCATCCCACAGGCTCGGCGACCGGGCCATATCCAGGTGCGACAGTACGGGGCTGATCAGCGCGGCGCGAAGCGTTGCTGCGCGCAGTTCACTCGCCATCCATAGTGTCTCAGCTGCGGGGATGATGTTGTCGGCCTCACCGTGCAACAGAAAGACCGGTATGTTCAAACCGGGAAGACGCTTCTCCGGAGAGAGCCCACTCATCTCCTCTGCATGGCGCAACTCCGCTGCCCGCAGCATAGAGCGCGTCCCGTTGGAGCTGGTATCCATAAGCCGCAGGGCTTCCACTCTTTGCGTGCGATTGAGTGCCGCCATGGCCTTCGCCTCGGCATCTTTGTCTTCGTAGAGATGGGCTCGCAACAGCGCTCGGATAGGCACGATGTCGCGCTTGGGCACGAACTCTTCAAGATGCTCGTATTCCATCACCAGCGGACCGTACTCATGTGCGGGCAAAAGCTCTCGCGTGCCGTCGGGCCGGGTGTCTTCGCTCGTGCGATAGTAGGCGGCGACCCGCTCCATCGCGCCCTGGGAACCGACGGCGAGGATCATCTTCATGCTTGGTCGAAAGAGCGGATCGGCGGCAGCTACTAGCGCCAGGCCTCCGGAAAAACTCAGTCCCATCACGCTGACGGGCTGATGCATGTGCTGGGCGAACCATGCGGTAGAGGCACCGATAACTTTCACGGAGCTTTCACTCACGCGATAGTCCTTGATGTCGGGAAGCTCCGGCGTGAGCACCGTCAAGCCGCAGGCGGACATAGCTCGGGCAAAGGCCATCAGGCGCGGCTCATCCATCCCGAGATAATGCACGCCATGAAAGACCACCATGCCTGGAGCCTGAGGATGAAGCGAAGGCGTATAGAGCCGCGCGCGCACCGGACCGCCTGTGGTCTCCAGCGTCAGGTCGGTAACGGTGACAGGTTCCGTGGTGACACGCGCGAGGGGAGCAGACAGGTTTTCACCACTGACCATCTGCAGTAGTGCCAGCGCCTGCAGGTGCGCGCGGACGCTGCGCCATGATGCGGACACGACAAACGCAAAGAGTAGAAGCAGTAAAGCTGCAACGACGCGTCTTTGTGGAGGGGAAGAGACCTCGGCACGCGACGCCCGGATCGCCTCCGCAGCCGCAGCCATGCCAAGTTCACGAGGGGTTGACCTTCTTCGGTTCATGCGGCGCAGCACCTGAGCGGTCTCCCCCTGCGAATCAGAGTACAGCCTGGGCAGAAGATCCAGTGGACGCCCAAGAACCATTTGCTGTGGGCGCTCCCCGCGAAGCCAAGAATGAAGAGCGAACCGGTCTCGGCTCGCTCTTCACCCTTGCCTTGAGGCTTGGAGTGATCAGATCTCCAGAATGACCGGCATCACCATGGGGCGGCGACCGGTGTTCTTCTGGATGTAACGCTTCAGGTCGGCGCGGATCTTTTCCTTAATCAGCATCCAGTCGCGCTTCTCTTCGTCGGAAGAGGTCTCCAGCGTGCGCTGAATGATCTTCCGAGCCTCGGCGTGCATGCCCTCTTCGTTGACCGCGAAGCCGCGCGTCACGATCTCGGCTGTGCCCTCCTGTCTTCCAGTCATCTTGTCGATCGAGATGATCGCCAGCACGAGGCCGGCTTCCGAAAGATGCTTGCGATCGCGGATGATGATGTCTTCAATGACATCCGAGGTGGAACCGGAGTCGATCAGAACACGACCCGAGGTGATCTTGCCGGTCTTCGTAGCGGAGTTCGCATCCAGTTCCAGAACTTCGCCGTCCTCGATCAGGAGGCAGCGCTCCGGAATGGTCGTGGAGGTCGCGACCTCGATATGCCGCGTGAGATGGCGATAGTCGCCGTGCACGGGAACGAAGAACTTCGGCCGAAGGAGGTTAATCATCAGGCGAAGCTCTTCCTGCGAAGCGTGGCCCGAAACATGAATCAGGCCGGATGCGCCGTCGTCGTAGATCACCTTGGCGTTCCGGCGATAGAGATGATCGATCATGCTGAAGATCGATTTTTCATTGCCGGGAATTACGCGCGAGGAGAGCAGAACCGTGTCTCCAGCTTCGATCTTGGCATGCTTGTGGTTGTCCACGGCGGCGCGGGAGAGCGCGGACATCGGCTCGCCCTGTGTGCCGGAGATCATGACGCAGACCTTCTCCGGTGCGTAGTCGCGGATCTGTCCCGAGTGGATCAGCAGACCCTCGGGAGGATTGATGTATCCCAGGTCCTGCGCGATCTCGGTGGCATTGTCCATCGAGCGGCCGATCAGAGCGACTTTGCGGCCGTGCTGGTGGGCAAGGTCCATCGCCAGCTTGATGCGGTGGATCGAGGATGAAAAGCAGGAGAAGAAGAGGCGGCGCTTGGCGCGGGAGAAGATCTCATCCAGGCGCGGCCGCACGGCCAGCTCGCCGGGAGTGTATCCGGGGCGGTCGCAGTTGGTGGAATCCTGCAAAAGAAGCAGAACGCCTTCTTTGCCCAATTCCGCAAAGGAATGCAGGTCGAAGGGCTTGCCGTCCGGCGAAGAGAGATCGATCTTGAAGTCACCTGTGTGGACGATGGTTCCCACCGGCGTACGGACGGCCAGTGCAACGCAGTCGACCAGCGAATGAGTCACGCGGATCGGCTGGATATTGAAAGGTCCGATGTTGAAGCGCTCACCGGGGACCATCTCGATCAGGTCCGCGCCGTCGAGGAGCTTGTGCTCTTCCAGCTTGCCTTCGACATAGGTGAGCGTGAACTCGGTGCCGTAGACCGGGACGTTAAGCTCGGTCAGGATGCGGGGCAGGCCGCCGATATGGTCTTCATGCCCGTGCGTGAGCAGAATGCCGCGCACCATGGCGCGATTTTCCAGAAGATAGGTAATGTCCGGGACGACGATGTCGACACCCAGGAGTTCGTCTTCGGGAAACATCAGGCCGGCGTCGATGACGATGATGTCGTCCTTATAGCGAATTGCCATGCAGTTCATGCCAAATTCGCCCAGGCCGCCAAGGGGAATTACCTTCAGCTTATCCAAGTTCTTATCATTGTTCATTGAACTTCAGGGTAACACTCTGCCTGCGGGGCCGGAGAGCAGGTTCATCGCCACATGCCCGCTTTGCCGTGAATTTCAAGGTTACGATCCACGGCTTCGATGCGGATGCGGTGAAAGCCAGGCGCGGAATCCGGCGGCGGGCGGTACTCCACAACGAACTGGGAGCGGAGGAGCGTAGCCATCCTGCTCAGCGCAGCGGCCACGTCGCGGTCCCGCGTCGCCACGAGGAGTACGCCTCCACTCTTATCTACAAGATCTGGAAGGAGTTCGCTTCCCTGGGGAGGATGCCCCGCAGCAACGCTTCCGGCTAACTCCATACCCCACACGCGGACAGCGTAGAAAGGAATGGCAAGCTCTTGCGCCCGGCGGAGAATGGCTTGCGGCTGTGCGGCACTCGCATTGTCCAGGCCGTCACTGAAGACGACAACGGCCTTGCGACCCTCGTAAGGAGCCATGGAGTCCGTTGCGACGTCCATGGCATCCCAGAGCCGCGTGCCGGTGCCGACCATATTCCGGCTGTGTGTCTCAACTCCATACTCCTGCTGGAGACTGTCGAGTTTCGTCGCAATGTGTGCCGGAGTATCGGTCGGTTTGGTGACGTCCAGAAGAACTCTCAGGCGGACATTGAAGGTAAGAATGAAGACGCGGTCGCCTGGACGAAGCGTCTCCGCGATGAAGTGGATCGTCTGCCGCTTCATCCGGTCCCACTCCCCGGCCTCGCTGCCGCTGATATCGAGAAGGATGCCCAGCACAAGGGGCGTGTCTTCTGCGTGACGGAGACCAAGAAGCGTCTGGGGCTTGTTGTCTTCGAAGACCCTGACCTGCTCAGCCGAGGTAATTTCTTCAATCGCATGGGTTTTGCGGTGGGCGGCGGTGCAGTTGATCTGGACAAGTTTGACCGCAACATGAAGGGTCACAGGAGGTGCGGTCGTCTCAGGGGCGGCCTGCCCCGCTGCAATCCCGGCCAGAGAAAGCAGGGCTATAGTAGCCAGCAGACGAAGTCTGCGGTGAGGACCAACGAGGATGCGCTTAGGCGTACACATCTTCCTGGGGGAGAGCTGGCGCGATCTGTCGGGTCAGGCTCATAGGTGGAAGAAGTATAGGGCAGGGAACGGAGTTGCGGCACGCCATTCCCTGCCCATCTTTTCGATCACAAGGAGATCTAGCGGAGCAGATCTTCCAGGGTCGCTGAAAGGTCCGTCTTCTCGTCGCGGTACTTTACGATGATGGGAGTGTAGACCGAGAGACCGAGATCCTTGGCCCTGCCCTTTGTGATGGCGCGCGCGCCGGGAACCACTACCGCTCCCGCCGGAATGATCAGCGACATGTCGGCGGTTGCCTTAAGCACGGTATCGTTTACAACGTCATAGACAGGGGTGCCGCGCGTCAGAATCGTGCCCGCGGCAAGGATCGCCTTGCTACGAACGATCGTGCCTTCGTAAACGCCGGTGTTTCCGCCGATCAGGCAATCGTCTTCGATGATGACGGGCGAAGCGTTGACCGGCTCCAGAACGCCACCGATCTGCGCCGCCGCGGAAAGGTGAACGCGCTTTCCAATCTGCGCGCAGGAACCAACGAGCGCGTGCGAGTCGATCATGGTGCCTTCATCGACGAAAGCGCCTGCGTTGACGTACGCGGGGGGCATCATGACGACGCCCTGCGCAAGATAAGCTCCGCTGCGCACGCTGCTGCCACCCGGAACGATGCGGATGCCATCTTCCGGCGTAAAAGCACGGGCGGGATAGGTATGTTTATCCACGAAGGAGAGGGGGCCGGTGCTCATATCGACCAGAGCTCCGAGGCGAAAGCCGAGAAGGATACCGCGCTTGACCCAGGCATTGACGCGCCAGCCGGTGGGCGAAGATGCGTCCGGCTCTGCGGAGCGGAGCGTGCCTTTTTCAAGGTGGTCGCGGAGGGAATTAAAAGCGTTGAGGGCATCGCGGTCGCCGATTGCAGCAGCACCCGCGGAGAAATAGAGTTCAATCTGTTCTTCGAGTGTTTGAGTAGGCATGCAGACCTAAGGATATCAAGCCGTTGCCTACGCAAATCCCAGAGCAAGCTTCTACGAAGTCTTCTCTTTGTGTCCGCCGAACTGAAACCGCATCGCGGAGAGAAGCTTGTTGGCATACACCGCATTGTTCTGCGAGGTGAAGCGAGCGAAGAGCGCCGCACTCAAAACATCCGCCGGAACGCCTTCGTCGATGGCAGCGATGGTTGTCCATCGACCCTCGCCAGAATCCGAAACCCGCCCGCTGAAATCCTTCAGATCTGGAGACTCCACCAGAGCCGCAGCCGTGAGATCCAGCAGCCAGGAGGAGACGACGCTACCCCGACGCCACACCTCGGCGATCTCGGGAACCGGCATGTCGTACTTGTAGTGGTCCGGTTCGCGCATCGGCGCCGTTTCGGCGTCGAAGGTCTCCTTCGTATTGCCGACGTTGGCATGCTTCAGGATGTTCAGACCCTCCGCATACGCAGCCATAATGCCGTACTCGATGCCGTTATGCACCATCTTCACAAAATGACCCGCGCCTGCAGGCCCGCAGTGAAGATAGCCTTCTTCCGCAGTCGTCGTCTCGGTCGCATTCTCGCGTCCCGGCGTACGATCCACCGATCCACGCCCAGGCGCAAGGGTCTTGAAGATCGGATCGAGATACTGCACGGTCTCCTTTTCGCCGCCGATCATGAGGCAGTATCCGCGCTCCAGACCGAAGACTCCGCCGCTGGTGCCGACATCCGCCCACTTCAGCTTCGCTTCGCCCACGGCCTTCGAACGACGCAGATCGTCCACGTAGTACGAGTTGCCGCCATCGATCACGATATCGCCTGCTTCGAGATACTGCTGTAGCTCCTGAATGGTGGCATCGACCGCACCCGCAGGCACCATCATCCAGACAGCGCGTGGAGCCTTCAGCTTGCTCACCAACTCCTTGATCGAGGTGGAGCCGATCGCGCCTTCTTTCACAAGAGCGTCTACCGCAGCTGGACTTCGGTTGTACACGACACACTCATGGCCAGCCTTCATCAGACGGCGCACCATGTTGGCGCCCATTCGTCCTAAACCAATCATCGCAATCTGCATGTAAAACTCCTTGTCGATCAGACGCCACCTTGTTTCATGTGGACTTATTTAATTAATCGTCGCTCGTTAGACCGAGAGCCTGCGCCAACACATCCGTGTACTTATTGCCCGAGCCCGTATTGAAAAGAACAACCTTGTCCGAAGGCTTTAGAAATCCAGTACCGATCAGATAATCGTAGGCCGCTGTCGACGCCGCGCCTTCAGGAGAAAGCAGGATACCCTCATGCTCCGCCCAGTTGCGCAATGAGATCAGTAACTCCTCGTCCGTGCGAGCAACCACCGTTCCTCCGGACTTACGAACGTCGTCCAGAATAATGTAATCGCCATAAGGTTTCGGAACACGCAGGCCAGACGCGAACGTCGCCGCGTTCTGAAACATCACACTCACGTCCGCACCCTCGTTGTACGCCTTCGCCACGGGAGCGCAACCAGCTGCCTGCACCGCAATCATCTTCGGACGCTTTCCTTTGACCCAACCTAACTCTTCCATCTCCTCGAAGGCCTTCCACATGCCGATGAGCCCGACACCGCCGCCAGTGGGATAGAAGACAGCATCGGGATACTCCCATCCCATCTGCTCTACAAGCTCATAGCCCATCGTCTTCTTGCCTTCGACGCGAAATGGTTCCTTGAGCGTGGAAAGATCGAACCAGCCTTCACTCGCTTTCCTCTCGCTGACGATGCGAGCGCAGTCAGAGATCAGGCCATCGACCAGCGTCATGTGCGCTCCATAAGCGACGCACTCCACCTGGTTGGCCAGCGGAACATCCTTCGGCATGAAGATATGCGCTTCAATTCCCGCAGCTGCGGCGTAGGCGGCAACGGCTCCGCCCGCGTTGCCTGCGGAAGGTACCGCCACCTTCTTCACTCCGTAGGAACGAAGCATACTGATGGCCATCGCGAGACCGCGCGCCTTGAAGGTTCCGGTGGGGTTGGCTCCCTCTTCCTTTAGGAAGACGTTGGCGTAGCGACGGCTCGGAAGCATCGGCGTCCAGCCCTCGCCCATCGTGACGGGATCGACGGTGGGAAGCACCTCGCGATAGCGCCACATCCCGGACCAACGCTTGTCTTCCGTTGTCGTTCCAATACGATCACGCGCATCAATTCCCTTGGCGGCGGATAAGTCATAACGAACGTAGAGAGTTCCGGAGCACTTCGGGCAAACCGTAGGTGCATCGGAGGAAGGAGGAACGACGGTCTGGCAACGAGAGCATTCGAAGTGGCTGATCAGAGACATTGATTCAGGATAAAGGACGCTGCGCTCCCCGGTGTATCAACCGCAGGTCGACAACCGTCCCTCAGAATGCAAAGAGCCACGCGGCGAACGAAAGGCTCGCAACAATCCAACCGTAGGATCCTAGAACATCCTCAGGTTTTCGCTCGTCTGGGGAGCATTAACGAGCAGGCCAAGCTCTCCGGCGGTGCTCTCCAGGCGGCGTCGTGTAGGGAAGGTCACTGGCGTCATGGGCAGACGCAGAGTGTCGCCGTCGATCTTTCCCATGGCCGTGAGAACAGCTTTGATCGGTCCGGGGCTGGGCTCAGAGAAGATCTCACGCATAAAGCGGGCCGTCTGCCGCTGAATCCGCCGCGCAACCGGCCAATCGTCCGCGAGCGCCGCATTCACCATCTGATTTACCAGCGCGGGGGCAGCGTTGGAAGCTACAGAGATCAACCCAACGCCTCCAGCGGCAATCACCGGCAACGTGAGCGCATCGTCGCCGCAGAAGACACGGAAGCCGCGCGGCAGCGTGGTTAGCAACTCGCCGATCTGGCCGAGATTTCCGCTCGACTCCTTGATGCCGACGATGTTCGCTATCGCAGACAGGCGCAGCACCGTCTCCGGCAGAAGGTTGGAAGACGTCCGTCCCGGCACGTTGTAGAGAAGCACCGGCACCGGAGCGACCGCCAGCGCAATCGCCTGGAAGTGAAGATACATCCCCTCCTGCGAAGGCTTGTTGTAATACGGGCAGGCCGTCAGAATACCGCCAACACCCGTGAGCTTCGCGATACGCTTTGCGCGTTTCACGGCTTCCAGCGTGGAGTTATGCGTGCATCCCACAAAGACGCTTGCGCGGTTGGCAGCAGTCGAGATCGCCATCCGCGCGACCGCCAGCGTCTCTTCGTCAGTAAGGGTCGAAGCTTCGCCTGTCGAACCGCAAACGACGATCAGGCGAATGCCGCTTTCAATCTGCCAATGGACGAGGGAGTGCAGCGTATTTTCGTCGACCGAACCGTCCGCGTTGAAGGGGGTGACGAGTGCTGTGCCGCATCCGGAGAGTCGCAAGGTGTCCATGTCATTCCAAGTTTATCTTGAGTGCGGTTGCGACGCCGTGGAATCAATACATTCCGCGCCGGTTCCCACTTCGGGGATGATCCAGACGAGGGTGACGAGGACGTTGACTCCTAGAGAGAGCCGCGGGTTACGGAAGGCAAGCGGGATGGCTATGAGATACAGAACGAGCGAGACCTTATGTTTCCACGCCTCCGCGTGATTGGCCTTCGCATACGTGCCGAGCTGCTTCTGCTTCTGCATCACCGCGATGCGAAGCACATAGAAGGCGAAACCGCAGAACAGCATCACGCAGCCGTAGAGCGCTGTAGAGAAGCTGTCATAGTGCTTTTCTCCGATGTAGTCCGTAAAAAACGGAATGATGGACAGGCCAAAAAGGAAGAGCAGGTTGGCCCAGAGGATGCGATAGCCGATCGTTTCAACCCGCCGTGCGAGTTCGTGATGATTGACCCAGTAGATTCCCACCATGAGAAATGAAAGCAGGTAGATGCCGAAGCGGGGAGCGATCGCCCACAGGCCCGCTATGCCATCCTCATGCGGGACATGTAGATCCAGCACCATGATCGTGAGGATGACGGCGATCACGCCATCGGAGAAGGCTTCGAGGCGTGAGGAGAACCGCGTGGCGCTCATGGGGTGGGAGGAAGTTCGCGAATTTTGATATTGCGAAACGAGACAGGGAAACCATGGTCCTGCAGCAGAATGTAGCCGTCATGCTGCTCGCCGAAGTGCGGCCAGACGTGGTATTTGCTGTCTGCGACAAGCTTGCGAAACTGCGGCGTGAAGCGGTCGTACTCCACCACTTTCTTTCCGTTGAGCCAATGTTCGCCGTGCGCTCCACGGATCACGATGCGCGCCGTGTTCCACTCGCCGATAGGCTTCACCGGCTTGTCTTGGGCGGCGGGAATCATGTCGTAGAGCGAAGCAAGGGTGCGGTCGCCGTTCACACCCTTCTTCGCATCGGGATGTACGGCGTCGTCCAGGATCTGGTACTCCATGCCGATGGACGAGCCCGGTCCCTTGTTCAACTCGGGATCGACGAAATACTTGATGCCGCTGTTCGCTCCGCGCGTGATCCGGAACTCTGCCGTCAATTCAAAGTTGGCGTACTTCCGCGTGGTGATGATGTCACCCGCGTCGCCGCCCTCTTCACCGCCGGTATCTATGACAGTCAGGAGGCCGTCTTTGACCTCCCAGCCGGTGGCAGGAAAGGCCGGTCCGTGCGAACTCCGCCAGCCGTCCGTCGTTTTGCCGTCGAAGAGCAGCTTCCAGCCCTGCGCGACTTCCTTCTTCGTAAGCGTGTTGGGTGAGGCCTGTGCGGAAGCAAGAACGCTGCCCGCAAATACAACCACTGCAAAGAGACCTGCCTGAATCCGCATTCCTGTCCTCACCCTTTTTCCCCGAACCGTTAGACCCATTCACCCTGGCGCATCAGAGGCTCCGCTTTGCCGTCCGCGTCCAGACCATCGACATCCATCGTTCCGCCGCCGATCATCCAGTCCACGTGAATCAGGGAGGAGTTGGCGCCCTTGCTTGCAAGCGTAGCCTCATCCATGTGTTCGCCGTCGATCAGGCAGGTAGCATACGCCTGTCCCAGCGCAATGTGCGAGGCCGCGTTCTCGTCGAAGAGTGTATTCCAGAAGAGCAGACCGCTCTGCGCAATCGGTGAAGAGTGCGGCACCAGGGCGACTTCTCCCAGGCGCGCTGCCCCATCGTCCACAGCGATCAGCTTGCGCAGAGCATCCTGCCCAGCAGAGGCATTCGCTTCCACGATGCGGCCGTTCTCAAAGGTGCACTGGATGTTCTCAATCAGCGTTCCCTGGTGTGAGAGCGGCTTCGACGCGCTCACCGTACCGTTGACGCGATCTTTGTGTGGCGTCGTGAAGCACTCCTCGGTGGGGATGTTGGCGTTGGAGAAGATTCCGTTGCCGCCGACGCCGCCACCGCCCGCCCACAGGTGATCGTCCGCCAGACCTACCTTCAGATCCGTTCCGGGACCCTTGAAGTGGAGCGTGTGATATCGCTTGTCGTTCAAAAGCTTCACGCGCTTGTGAATGTTCGCTCCGTGGTTCTTCCAGTCCTGCACGGGGTCGTCGCCATCAATGCGCGAAGCCTTGAAGATCGCCTCCCATAGCCTGGAGACGGCCTCTGCTTCCGGCAGATCGGGGAAGACGAGCTTTGCCCACGCGGGCGTAGCTCCGGCAAGGATGCTCCAGTTAATCGCGTGGCGAGTCACAAGCTCCATTGCAGGCTTCGAAGCCTTGGAGGCCGCGATGTTCGCGCGCGAAACCTTGCTCGGATCCTGGTCCTTCAAAAGGGAGGGATTTGCTCCAGCAATGCCCAGGCGTGCGGCGTTCGAACGAAACGCTTGCGCGATGCCGTCTGCCATCCACTGCGCTGTAAAGTCGAAGGAACTATCCGGCGCATATTTGTAGCGCGCCAGCGTCGTCTCATCGTCACTATAGAGCGTGGTCACCAGATTCGCACCCGCCTTGTAGGCGTGCTCCGTGATGCGTCGGACAAAAGAAATGTGCTCCAGCGAGGCCGAGACAACGACTTCCTGCCCGGGCTGCAGGTTCAGGCCTACACGAACGGCGACCAGCGCCAGACGGTCGAGCTTTTCTTCAAAAGAGAGGGCGGCGAAGGGGGTAGTTGCAACGGCTGCAGTGCTCATCCTTCTAAGGTAGAAGCCCCGCCCCATGCACGCAACTCTGCGAACCGCTATTTGCTTGCGAGTCCCTGATAGATCTCAGCGAAGTCATAGGTCCCGGGCTTCTGCGTAACCAGCCATTCTGCGGCGCTGACTGCACCTTCCGCAAACCCGCGCCGCGAGTGAGCCTCATGCGTCAGCGAAATAGTGTCTGACTCCGACGTCGCTTTCAGCGTATGAATGCCAGCGGCGTCGCCGTCGCGTATCGAATTAATCTCCGCCTTGGCCAGGTCATCGATCGCCTTCTGCAAAGTGAGCGCTGTGCCCGAAGGTGCATCCAGCTTGGTGACATGGTGCGTCTCGTCGATGGAAAAGGTGTAGCCGGGCAGTGCCTTCGCCAACTCTCGAGCCAACTTAAACATGGCGTGTACGCCAACAGAGAAGTTCGTTCCAAAGAGCAGGCTTGCGCCCTTGCGGTCCGCAAGGTCCTTCATCGAAGGAAGAGCGTCGTACCATCCCGTCGTTCCCACCACCACCTTGGCCCCGGTAGCGAGGCACGCGCGCAGGTTCGTCAGTACAGCCTCCGGCGTGGTGAAGTCGATCACGACATCGAAGGCAGCGATAAACGGTGCTGTCAGCGCGGCGGCACCGGGGTTTTCCTTCGCATCGAGGACGTGTACGCCATGGCCCCGCTCTGTGGCCACCTGGGCCACAAGCTTGCCGGTTTTTCCGTGACCTAAAACGAGGATGCGCATGGTGTCTCTTTCGTGTACTGCCGGTTAGATCAGCGTGCGGAAACGGCTGTCTCTGTCTGGGATGCAATCACATCGAAGACGGTAGGATCGGGATCGGAAAAGAACTCCTTGTGCAACGAACGGATCGCCTCTTCCACGTCTTCTTCTTCGATCATGAAGCTCATATTGATCTCGCTCGCACCCTGCGAGATCATGCGCACATTGACGTGCTGCACCGCCCCGAAGACGCGTGCTGCAATACCGCGATGCCCGCGAATATCTTCGCCCACCATGCAGATCAGGGCCTTGTGCGACTCATATTTCACATCGGCGATCTTGGAAAGTTCTTCCGCAATCGCAGGCAGATGCTCGTTCGTATCCACCGAGACCGAGATCGAAACTTCCGAGGTGGAGACCATATCGATCGCCGACTTGTACTTATCGAAGACATCGAAAACAGCCTTCAGGTAGCCGTGTGACATCAGCATGCGCGAAGCCACGATATCCACGATGGTCAGGTGCTTCTTTGCCGCAATGCTTTTGAAAGGCGACTTGCATCGGGGAGCCACGGCGGTGATTTTGGTGCCTTCATTCTCCGCGTTGCGCGAGTTTAGAACGAAGACGGGGATGTTCTTCTTCACTGCCGGCAGAATCGTCGCCGGATGAAGGACCTTCGCTCCAAAGTAGGCAAGTTCGGCGGCCTCTTCAAAGCTGATCGTCTTCACGCGCAGGGCGTTGGGAACGATGCGTGGATCGGTCGTCATGATGCCGTTGACGTCTGTCCAGATCTCAATCGCAGCAGCATGCAGACCGCCGCCGACCAGGGCCGCGGAGAAGTCCGAACCGCCGCGCCCCAGCGTCGTCGTGATATTCGCAGTAGTAGCGCCGATGAAACCGCCCAGCACAGGCGTCTGTCGCTGATCGAGCAGAGGCAGCACGTGCTCCATCAACCGCTGTTCGATGGCGTCTTCTTGCGGAACTGCCTTGCCGTAGTGGGCGTCAGTCACGATGACTTGGCGCGCATCCACGTGAACGCCGTTAAGACCACGCTGCGCGAAGGCCTCCGCGACCATGCGCGAAGAGAGGCGTTCGCCAAAGCTGACCACAAGATCCGTCGTGCGTGGTGTGAGTTCGCCCACAGCAGCAATGCCGCGAAGAAGGTCATCCAGCGAATCGAACTCCGAACCGATCACGCTCTGCAGCTTGCTGAAGCGATCCTGTTCCAGCAACTGTGCGGCGGTATCGACATGGCGAATCCGAAGCCGTGCGCTGATCGCAAGGGAACCCGTCCGGTCGCCCTTGCCTGCGGCGCTGGCGGCGGCGATCAACTGGTCGGTCACCTTGGCCATCGCGGAGACCACAACGACAGCATCCAGGCCCTTATCCCGGCGTCCACGGACGATCTTTGCCGTGCGGTCCATCGCGGCAGCGTCTTCAACCGATGTCCCACCAAACTTCATGACAACAACACGTTCACGAACAGAACTCACGCCTTGGCCTCGCTTACAGGAGAATTTGGAAGTTTCTGCATCCGCGCCAGCACTTCAGCATTCAAAACAGCCGCACCAGCGGCTCCACGGATGGTGTTATGGGTCAACAGCGTGAACTTCCAATCCAGCAGGCTGCATGGGCGAAGCCGCCCCACGGTCGTCGACATGCCATTCCCGGCCATCAGGTCCAGCCGTGGCTGTGGACGGTCGGGAGCATCGTTGTAATACACAGGCTGGTCAGGGGCAGAGAGAAGATGCTCGTCCTGAAGAGGCCGAAACTCAGCCCAGGCTTGCAGAATCTCTTCGCGCGTCGCGGGCTTGCGCAGCTTGATGCTGACGCACTCCGTATGTCCGTCGATCACGGCGACGCGGTTGCAATGGGCCGTCAGCTTGGCATCCAGCAGATCAATCGAGGTGCCGTTCATATGGCCAAGAAGTTTGAAGACCTCTTCCTGCATCTTCTCTTCTTCGTTCTTGATGAAGGGAACCACGTTCCCCAGGATGTCCAGCGAAGCCACACCCGGATATCCGGCGCCCGAAACAGCCTGCATCGTGGAGACAAACAGGCTTTCGATCCCGAAACGGTCCGCCAGCGGCTTGAGCGCCAAGACCAGGCCAATGGCGCTGCAGTTCGGATTGGTCACGATGTAGCCGCCGCCGTTGGCGCGCGTCTTCTGCCCTTCGAGCAGGGGCAGATGCGCGGCGTTCACCTCTGGCACTACCAGAGGGACATCCGCCGTCATCCGGAACGCCGAAGAGTTGGAGATGACGGCGCACCCCGCCTCGGCGAAGAGCGGTTCAAGCTCCAGTGCAACATCCGAATCCAGCGCAGCAAAGATAATTCTGGGCAGATCCTTGCCGGATTGCGCGGGCGTATTGGGCTGCATCACCATGGCGGCAACGCGCGCAGGAAGGGGAGTATCGAGCTTCCACTTCACTGCTTCCCCGTACGTCTTCCCAGCAGAGCGATCGCTGGCGGCAAGCCAGGCAATCTCAAACCAGGGATGATTTTCCAATAACTGGATGAAGCGCTGGCCCACTGTGCCAGTCGCTCCTAGAATTCCGATTCTGCGTCGTTCCATTAGGTATGCTGGCGCGCTTGGTCCGCGCGCTCTCCTGTCAGAGAAAAGTCCGTCAGACTAGATTATCAGCGGAACGGTCTATAAATCGCTTCGGCGGCGTCTCATACGCGTCCCGCCACCCGCAAAAGCAGCCACCATGACCACCGCGTGCAGCAGAAACCATCCCGAAAGCCCCTGGTCCTGGTAGATCAACACAAGGATCAGGACGCGGGGAACGATGATCGCCGCCAGGAGAGGAACCAGTCCAATCACCACAAACTGGTGCTGCAACCACATCACCAGCAGGGATATACGCGGCAAAAAGAGGCTGATGACAAGGAACCAGAACGGCAGCAGGTGCACGGGAAAGTTGATCGTCAAGCTATGCATGAACCCTACTTTGCTGTGAAGGTCACAGAGGCCTCCGTGGCCTGTTGCGCCTTCACGGTAATGGGAATGGTCTGTTCGCCAAGCTTCTCATGAACGAAGACGAGATCGTAGTTTCCCTGCGGCAGACCCGCAATCTTGAAAGTGCCGTCCGGGCTGCTCACCGCGAAAAACGGCGTTGGACTGACGTTCAGGAACGCATTCATCCACGGGTGATTGTTGCACCGGATCGGCAGCATATTCTCTGCGGAGGTGAACTTTAGCGACTCCGGCTTGCCCCCGGGGCCCTGCGAGACATCGACCGTCTTGTTGCCCGCCTGGACCGCCATCGTATGCACGTTATGCATCGTCGGATCGGAGTTGGTGAACTGTACCGTTCCACCCTGCAGGATCGCGCTCACATGGGGAATAAAGCGGCAACCCTTCTGGTCGATGGTGACAGGCTGCATCGCCTGCGCGGAGGCGGGAGCGTTGGGGGCATTCCTTACATAGACGAAGACGTTCGCCAGCTTGCCCTCTTTCGCCACAATCTGCTCGGACATGTTCACCGCATTCGAAAGCGTGCAGGCCGGGTCCTGGCTCATGTCGATCCTGACCGGCGCTTTCACTTGCCCGGAGATCTTCACCGTTCCCGTGATGGAACCGAGCGTCGCTGGATCGGGCGCAGCGACCTGGGCCGCAGGAACGGATGGCCCGGCACCGGCCACGCTACCTTGGCGTACGGCGGCATCCGGTTTGCAGCCAACGAGGGAGAGCATCAGGCCGGAAAAGAGGAGGAGAGCTGCGGTGTTTCTCATGTACAGATGAACCCTTCGGAATAGTTAGGATGCGGAAACGTGGTGTTCCGTCAACCCTTGCGACGCTGGGAGAGCAGAAGACCCTCCAGCTCCTGTTTGAACTCGGAGACATCTTTGAAGTCCCGATAGACCGACGCGAAGCGAATATACGCCACCGTATCGATCTCCTTCAGGCGCGCCATGATGAGCTCGCCCACCTCGCTTGTGGTGCGCTCGCGCTCAGGGGAGTCGACGACATACGCTTCCGTCTGGTCCACGATCTTTTCCAGGGCGGAGGGAGAAAGAGGCCGCTTCTCGCAGGCGTGCAGAAGTCCGGAGAGCACCTTCTGCCGGTCGAACTTCTCCCGGCGACCGTCCTTCTTCACCACCATGTAGGGGATTTCGTCGATCCGTTCGTACGTCGTGAAACGCTTCTCGCAACGTTCGCACTCCCGCCGTCGCCGAATCGAATCGGCTTCCTTGCTTTCGCGCGAATCAACAACCTTGTCTTGAGAAAAACCGCAATACGGACACTTCATAGATACCCAAGTCTAGCGCGTGTCTTGCCTTAGACCGCAGCAGGCTCCGCGGAGGTCTCCTTGAGCTCCTTCATGGAGATGCTCTCCACCCGCGCATAAATCAAGCCGACAGGCACAATCGAAAGCGACGTCACCAGCAGAAGCAGGGCACCGCAGCCCGTCGCCGTTTCGATCGGTGTGCCATAGGAGGCGTGCATCGCGGTCGAGGTCACAGCAATCTGAGTGAACCAGCCGACCACCGGAAGCTGTAGGAGCGATCCGCCGATCGACGCCGCCATCAACAACATGGCCTGCGAAAAGGTCAGGTTGGCCAGCGTCGGCTCCATCACGAAGGCATGGCAGGTCTGCACGTAGGAGAGCGCGATCATCGCCCACATCGCCAGCGACATGATGGCCGCGATGACAAACTCGCTCATTGACGAGATCGCCGACAGGCCGTCGCGGAAGTGAAGAATCTTCTCCGAAAGGCTGTTCGCGAACTTCTCGGAGAGCCCCGAAAGCGCGCCCCGCGCAAATCCCGCCACGGCAACGCCGGAGACGCGGACGATCAAGGCGATCAGGGCCAGGGCGACCGTTCCAATCAGAGAGAAGACACCGACTTGAACGAAGGCCTCATGGTGCGGCATATTCTTCGGCGCAAAGGCGAAGGCCGAGGAGAAGATCAGCGCCGCCGCTCCCAGGTCGAACATCCGCTCCACGGTGTACACCGCAATCTGCGTTGGAACGGTCGTCTGCGTGCGTTTTGCGATGAGATACGGTCGCGAAAGGTCGGCGAGGCGACCAAACATGGCCACAGCGGAAAATCCAACAAACTGTGATCCAAGAAGGGAAAGAGGCCCTACATTCGTTCCCGGGCGAAGGAAGACCGCCCAGCGCCACGCCCGAATGACGAACGAAAGGTATATCAGTGCCACGCCTGCCGCGATATGGGTCGGACTGGCCGAGCGCAACTGGTTTCCAAACATCTTCCAGTCGAAGTGAATTCTGTAGATGAGGAGCCACGCAATGAAAAGAACGAAAGCGATGGTGAGCAGTGGAGCAACCAGTTTCCGCAGATTCAACGTGTCGTCCTCAGATCTAGTTTTTTCTCTTGCGTCAGCGCCTGCATCCTGGCCAGCTTGCGCCGGTTGAACTCGCGGATCACGCGCGCCACGTAGGCGCGTGTTTCGCGATAAGGTGGGACCCCATGGTAGCGATCCACCGCGCCCGGACCGGCGTTGTACGCCGCCAAGGCTTTGGGAAGGTCATCGTGATAACGGATGAGCAACTGGTCGAGATAGGTTGTGCCGCCGCCGATGTTCTGTTGCGGCTCAAAGGCATCCTGAACGCCCAGCTCCGTCGCCGTTCCGGGCATAAGCTGCATCAGACCGCGCGCCCCGGTGCGGGAGACTGCATGCGATCTGCCCGCGCTCTCCGCCTGCACCACGGAAGCCAGCAGATCCCCGTCGATATGGTGGCGGGCCCCGGCCGTGCTCAGCATCGCACCCATCGTAGGTGCGATGGGAACGGGGATAGCGGAGACGGGCACTACTACTTTCAGTGAGACGTCGTCCACCACGACGATCGAATGAATCTTGGCATTGTCGATCTCAACATAAGCATCGCGATCGCTCTCGGAGAGATACAGGCGCACGCGGCTTTCGGAGACGGCTTCGCGGCGGACACAATCCAACTCAAAACCCGTCGTCAGGGTGATGCGCTCCATGGCCGCTGCGGAGAGACACGGTACCGCAAGCAGCAAAACGAGCAGGACCGGTCTGAAGCGCAATACCATATGCCTCAAGGGTAGCAAAGGCGGAGGCTCAGGAGCCCAGAAAACCCTCAATCGCGATGGCCACGCCATCGTCTACGTTGGTCCTGCCAATGGCCCAGCCACGGCGCTGCGCCATCTCCTGCAGGTCTTCCGGAGCATTTCCCATCACGACCGACCGTCCCGCGACTTCAAAAAGCGACACGTCATTCCAGTTATCGCCGATGGCGACCGTCTCGTCAGGGCTCACTCCGTGGTCCTGGCAAAGCTGCAGCAGCGCTGCCCCCTTGCTGCACTTCGCTGGAAGCAGGTCCACAATGCACAGATCGCGCGCCGGATATTCGGTTCTGTGCACGGCAACTCGCGCGGTATGGACTCGCTCCGCCGGGGTGTAACCCTCGGAGACCACATGTTCGTGTGCCAGCAGAAGCTCCTCCGCGGCACGCATCCTCTCCAGGTTGCCGCAGAGCATGGCCTGGATAGGCATGTTCTCCTGATCTTCAAAGATGCGCGTAATGGGCACATGCGTCTCGATCCACGGGGCGTTGGAGACCATCCATCCGCTGATGCTCTGGTGCAGATTATCCAGCTCCTCCACTACCAGAGCTCCAGCACCGTCTTCGCCATCCTCGCCCACTTTGTCGAAGGTCAGAACGAGGGCGTTGCGGTACTCCTGCAGATGGGTGCAGAGCCAAAGCGCCGTCTCCCGGTCCAGAAAGGAACGGTGCAATAGCCTGGAATCGAAGGTTCGCGTCACCGCTCCATTGGAGCTGATGATCGGGCAGGCGCCGTCCAGTTCGAGCGTCCGGAGAATCTTCATCGCGTAGCTGTGTCGCCGTCCGGTGGCGATGGCGATCAGCACACCCTCCCGGGCGGCCAGGTCGAGAGCGGCAGAGTTACGCTCGCTGACCTTACCCTCCGCGCCGATCAGGGTTCCGTCCATATCGAGCACGATGATCTTTGGTTTCATTTCTTCCTTCACTCTGTGACCAGCGCAGAGGCTAGCTCGCCGTCTCCCACCTCTGTGCGCGAGCGTGTGGTGAGAACTATGGCTGCAAGAACGATCATGGCTCCTCCCACCCACGCCGAGGGTCCGAGGGTCTCGTGCAAAAGAGAGATTCCCAAAACAGAACCCATCAGAGGCTCAAGGTTCAGAAATACGCCCGCCTGCGAGGCCGGGACCTGCTGCATACCCCAGTTCCAGAGCATCGTCGTGGAAGCCGTACACAGTACGCCGCTCGCCGCCAGCGCTATCCACGCCTTCGCCGAGACTCCATGGACCGGCGGCAGGCCGTACATCAGCGGGGTAGATATCGACAGCATGACAAATCCCGCCAGCAGACCCCACGCAGTCACCGCAATCGAGGTGTGGTGCGCCATCAGTCTCTTGTTGATAAGGATCCAGAACAGCGCGATACAGAGCGAGAGGACCACCAGCAGATCTCCCGCGACGGTAGGCCCGCCGTGCGTGGAGTGGCTCGCTCCAAGCGCGATCAGCGTGGCCCCGCAAGTGGAGACAGCGAGGCAGATCCAGCCGAGCAGATCCATCCGCTCGTGCGCAAAGATCGCCGCACCTACCGCCAGGATCACCGGCATCGTCCCCACCATCAGGGAGGCATGCGCCACCGTGGTCAGCGAAAGTCCCTTGAACTGCAGTAGAAACTGCAAAGGCACGCCAAGAAAGGACCCAAGGGTCAACCACCCCCAGGCGCGCCGATCAAAGGTCGGGCGATGGAGGATCAGCAGAGGAATCATCGCAAGGATCGCGAAGAAGAAGCGATAGAAGACCATGTGGCCAACGGACATCTCCCGCAGCGCGATCTTCCCGAAAAAGAAGCCCGTTCCCCAAAGAGCACCCGCGCAGCCGCACGCTGCAAAACCAAGATTGCGATGGCGGACAGACATATCTCCACTTTCGCATATCGGCACCGGAAATGCTTCCCGGATGCGAGATCATGTCCGGATATGCCATGATGAAACCTTCAAAGGCGCACAGACACCCATGCCCCAAAGAGCGTCCGGTAAAGATAACTTCCTTCATGCGACCATGCGCGCGATAGCTTGCACACGCCTTGTGGGGGCAAGTCTTATGCGGTCACGTTTTGCGTGGGCCTGCCTGGTGTTCTCTTGCTGCCAGCCCGCATGGTCTGCACCTGTGCGTCCTCAATCCGAGCCCTCTGCCCACGTCGATCTGGTGCCGCTCGGCTACAAGCCTCTGTCTCCTCGTGCTCTCGCCAGCGGAGAGTCTCTTGAAACAGTCGACTTCATCGATGCGACGCACCTCCTCATCACCTTCAATCTGCGCAAACTCATCGCCCGCCTGCACGACGAGCCTGAAAGCGACCGTGACCGCATGCTCCGCGCCGTCGTCGTTCATATTCCTGACGGTAAAGTGACTGCAGAGGCAGAGTGGCGCACACACGACCGGGAGCGGTATCTCTGGCCCCTCGCCGATGGCCGCTTTCTTCTTCGTATGGGGAATGACATCTCCCTGCTCGCTCCGCGCAGCGCTCACCCCGGCGAAGAACTCCGGCGCTACTCCCTTCTGGTGATGTCGCGGAAGTTGAGGCACGTGCAGGTCGCGCCGGACGGCCAGACCATCGCCGTCGAGAGTTCAAGGCCGGAGATGATCGGAGACGATCCGGACGAACCAGTGTCGAAGCGGCCCATCCAACTAGACCTCTACACCTTCCACGCCTCTCCGTATGGTCTTGAAAAACGTGGAACGACGCCTCTTCCGGGCGTGCTTCATTTCAGCTTTACGGATCAGGGATATCTTGTAGCCAATCCGGAGAAGGGCGGCATGTGGGCCTTTGATCTCTCTGGCTTTCACGGCGAGAATCTGGAACTCGCAGGCCTTCAAACCAGCTGCCGCCCGGAGCATCTCTTTGTCAGCCCAACCGAGTTCATCGTCTCGGCATGCCGCACAGGAGAAGATCGCGGCATGCTGGGCGCCTTCAACCTTCGCGGAGAAGTCCTCTGGATGCAGGGTGTGCCACCTCCGCACGGCGCTAGTTTTTCGCTCGCACCTGACGCGGGTCGCTTCGCCATGCGAGGCACCAGTACCGACATGGACATCTCAAGAGACGACAACTTTCCCGCCGGACAGGAGGTACGCGTCTTCCAAACTTACAGCGGAGCCATGCTCCTTCGCGCACAATGTGCGCCCATTCAGAAGGCCGATCAGAACTTCGCTCTCTCCGAAGACGGCATGCAACTTGCCGTCTGGAGCCGCGACGCGATCGACATCTACCCGCTCCCACCCCTCTCCGCAAAAGACGCAGAGGCAGTGAAGCAGGCGCATCAGCCCGTCGTCTTCAAAAAATAAAACACTCTTTTTGTCATCCCGTAGGGATCTGCTGTTTTCACGTCGCACGGAGCGCACAAATAGATTTTCAGGAAGTCGAAACCGGGTGCCCCATGTCCCGCTTTTGGGACATGGTTTGCTCGAAGAGCGACCATGGAAAGTCGGCGAAAACAGATCCCTTCGCTGCGCTGCGGGATGACAAAGGGTGAAAGAGAGCCGTGGTGCGCCCACCCACCTTTTCGCGATAAAGCCGCGAAAGGGTGGGCACAAAGCTCTAGCTGTCTGACCGCGTCCGGTCCAGCAGCAGAAACAGCGGCGTAGCCACCACAGCATTCACGCCCGCCTTGATCAACTCGTGCAGCCACAGACCCCGATACCCCGGCATACCCAGCATCCAATGCCGCACGCCGAACAGAATCGCGCTCTGCAGCAGGCTGAAAGCAAAACTCAAAAGGGTCCGGTTGAGCGGATTGTCCACATCGATCTGCAGACCGATGGAAGCCGCGGCGTATCCCACAATGGACTTTGCAATTCCGTTGATCCCGATCGGCTGATTTGTCGGAAGATCCTGAGCGAGACCCACGATCATACCGAGAAAGGTTCCTGCCATCGGGCTCCGCTGGGAGACCGAAAAGAAGATCACAATAATCAGCGGCAGGTCCAGAAAATCGTACCGTGGGAAGAGATGCGGCAGATAGACCCCGAGGAAGAGCGCAATCAACACGATCAGCGCCGTCACCACAGGGGGGAAGGTGTGCTGCTCCAATGCGCGCCGGGTTGAGAGTCCACGTCTTGCCATAGTCAAAGTCGAGTCACAAAACTACTCGGGGGTCTCTTTCTTCGGTGTGGCGGCGTGGTGTGGCGTGGACGTTGGAGGAGGCGCGGATGTGGTGCTATGAGGCGCTCCCGGTGTGAGGTCGGCCGCTGGTGCAGCCGCTCCCGGCGAATACCGGTCCGGGTGCAGTGCAGGCGCGGCCTTTGCAGGGCCCTCAGGCGTCACCGGTACGGGTTTTTCTCCGGGCTTGGTTACGGGAACAGCTTCGCCTGGATCGTGCAGACCCGGCAGATGCTCCGCCACGATCTCCGAGGCACGCTTGGTGGCGATGGCCTCTTCCGCCGTCAACTCACTCGCCGGGATCGCCTTCAAGTCGGCGGCCGTCTCCGTGATGACGAGGACCTCTTCCAGGCGCTCTAGATCCGCAGCCGCCTTGATGGTGATGGCAGTGTAGGGCTGATGGTCTGGATCCGGCGCGATGGTCTTCACCGTACCCACGGCAAGACCCCTCGGAAAGATGCGATCTCCTCCCGAAGTGACCACTTTGTCGCCAGGATGAATCCGATTGTCCGGAAGCAGGTTCACAATCTGCGGGACGCCGTTCGTCGATCCCCGCAGAATTCCGCGAAGCCGTGTGTTCTCCAGGATCACGCCAGCACCCGCACTGGAATCGTTGATCAGCAGAACCTCCGACGTGGTGGGAAAGACGTTGCGGGTCTTGCCCACGATCCCGTCCGGTGTGATCACCGCCATGTCGGGGCGCAAACCATCACGTGAGCCTTTGTCGATGTTCAGAACCCGCGAAAGATCGCTTCCGCTGCTTCCGATCACCTGCGCGGCGACTGTCTTGGAGACATACTGCTGGCGAAACTCCAGAAGGGAACGCAGTCGCTGGTCCTGCCGGGCATCCTCCGCGATGGCCGCTTCGCGCAGATGAAGCTGTGCCAGTTCGGACTTGAGTTCCAGGTTCTGCTGCCGTGTGTGGCGAAGGTCGATATAGCCATGCCAGGCGTTGCGCAGGCCGTGGCCGGTGTTGGTCAGGAGCTTCTCCGGAGGGGAGAGAATCGCGTTCATCCACAGGCGCAGGAGCCGGATATGGTGCCCGTCCGCGCGTCCGGCATAGTCGGGCCGTCGCACCTGTGTTGCCAGCGCGATCGTCTGCACCAGCAACACTGCGATCAGAACCAGCCCGTTTCTATACCGCTGAAAAAATGATTCCATGTTCCGCGGAGGATGTTAGTCGATCGAGATCTTGCGCAGGAGCTTGAAGTCCGAAAGCATGCGTCCAGTACCCAGAACGACCGATGCGAGAGGATCATCCGCAATCGAAACGGGCAGTCCCGTCTCTTCGCGAATGCGGCGGTCGAGATTCTTGATGAGAGCACCGCCACCCGTCAGCACAATGCCACGATCCGAAATATCCGCCGAAAGCTCGGGAGGTGTGCGTTCCAGGGCTACCCGAATGGCATTCATGATGGTCGCAATGCACTCGGCCAGGGATTCGCGAATCTCGGAGTCGTCGATGGTGATCGTCTTCGGCACACCTTCGATCAGGTTGCGGCCCTTGATCTCGTAGGTGAGCGGCTTGTCCAGAGGATAGGCCGAACCGATCTCGATCTTAATCTGCTCCGCTGTGCGCTCGCCGATCAGCAGGTTGTACTTGCGCTTCAGGTAGTTGATGACGGCTTCGTCCATCTGGTTCCCGGCCATGCGCACCGACCGCGAGTACACAATTCCGGCCAGTGAAATGACCGCGATGTCCGTAGTTCCGCCGCCGATATCCACAACCATGTTGCCGCCCGGTTCCGTAATCGGCAGACCCGCACCGATGGCGGCCACCATCGCCTGCTCTACGAGGTAAACCTCGCTGGCCTTGGCGCGATACGCGGAATCCTCTACAGCGCGCTTTTCGACCTGCGTAATCTCGCTTGGAACGCCGATGATGATGCGTGGGTGGACCAGCATCTTGCGGTTATGTGCCTTTTGAATGAAGTAGTTGAGCATCTTCTCGGTATGGCGGAAGTCGGCGATCACACCGTCCTTCATGGGGCGGATGGCCACGATGTTGCCCGGCGTGCGGCCAATCATCTCCTTCGCCTCTCTACCGACTGCCTCAACCTCATTGGTGAGCTTATTCACAGCGATAATCGAGGGTTCGTTCACGACAATGCCCTTGCCATGAGCGTAGACCAGCGTATTGGCCGTTCCCAGATCGATCGCGAGATCGTTCGAAAACAGGCTGAAGAGCGAGCGAAAATTGCGCGCGCGAGAAGACCGCATCTGATAACCGTTCTGTGACATGTGCTTGATTTCCTGACGAAAGACGCTTTGTCGATTGTAACCGTCGAAAATACCGGGGATGCCCTTCTTCTGGTGCATGGAACCTGCGCAGCCATTGCCTGCATGTTCATCACCCCTCCCGCCTCTCTCGCGCGGAGACCCGCTTCTGGGTGCTGCACTAGAATGAACTTCTGAGAAGGAGCTTTATTGACATGGTGATTGGCGTACCCAAGGAAGTAAAAGATCACGAGAGCCGGGTCGGCATTACGCCAGCCGGGGTAAAGGCTCTTGTGGACGCAGGGCACAAAGTCCTCGTAGAAACAAAAGCTGGCGAACTGTCTGCCTTTCCAGACGACGAATACCAGAACGCTGGGGCCGAAATCGTTGGCTCAGCCTATGACACGTGGCGTCTCGCCGATATGGTCGTCAAGGTGAAAGAACCAGTGGAAAAGGAGTACCAGCACTTCCGTCCCGGTCTCGTCCTTTTTACCTATCTCCACCTCGCTCCCATTGCGGGACTCACAAATGCTCTCCTCGAAAAAGGCGTCATCGGCATCGCCTACGAGACCGTCCGTGACCGCGTCGGTTCGCTGCCCCTCCTGACTCCCATGAGCGAAGTCGCAGGCCGTCTTAGCGTGCAGGTCGGCGCAGCCTATCTGCAGAGAGAACACGGAGGCCGCGGCGTTCTGCTCGGCGGTGTACCCGGGGTGCCTCCCGGCAATGTGGTGATTATCGGCGGCGGCGTCGTCGGAGTCAATGCGGCCAAGATGGCTCTCGGTCTCGGCGCGAAGGTCACGCTTATCGATCTGAACCTCAATCGTCTCCGCGAACTGGACGACATCTTCAACGGACGTCTCTACACGCTCGCATCCAACAGCTACAACATCCAGCGCGCAGCCAGCGAGGCCGATCTCCTGATTGGTGGCGTCCTGATTCCCGGTGCAGCCGCGCCCAAGCTGGTCACGGCGGAGATGGTTAACAAGATGAAGCTTGGAGCCGTGATCGTCGACGTCGCCATCGACCAGGGCGGCTGCATCGAAACCGCCCGTCCTACAACGCACAGCGACCCTTCTTACATCGTCGATGGCGTAGTGCACTACTGCGTCACCAACATGCCCGCAGCGGTGCCGAATACGTCTACCCTTGCCCTGACCAACGCGACGTTCCCCTACGTGCTGAAGCTGGCCGCGCTGGGTGCCCGGACGGCCATCCGCGAAGATGCCGGGATAGCGGAAGGTGTGAACACCTACAACGGCGTCCTCACCTACGAAGCCGTTGCCCAATCGCAGGCTCGCGAATGGACACCGGTCGCCAAGCTGGTCTCTTAGTGATATCGGCGGCTCTTCTCTACGGCCTATAATCTGCCTTTGAGGGGGCCGCCGTTGCCAGCTGCACCACCACTCAAGCCGCAATCGAACAGACGCAAAGTCGTCGCGATTGTGTTGGGCGTCTGCCTGCTGATTCTGCTGCTGGCCCTGCTCGCGCTCAACGCCTTCAACTCCGTCCGCCTGCTTAGCCCGAACACGACCGGACAGATCTTCCTCTTCACAGCGCTCTCCGCAGTGGCCTTCCTCCTCTTCGTCGTTCTGCTCGTTCTGCTCGTCCGCAACGTTCTGAAGCTTTATGCCGAGCAGCGCAGCCGCGTCCTAGGCGCGCGCCTGCGCACACGCATGCTCTGGGGAGCCGTCCTGCTCTCGCTGGTTCCGATCAGCTTCATGTTCTGCTTCAGCTATCTGCTGATGAATCGCGCCGTCGAGCGCTGGTTCTCGCAGCCCGCAGCCGAGCTTCGGGAGGACTCCACGCAGGTGGCGCTTGAGCTCGCGCGTTATGTCGCCACAAATGCAAGAGCGGAGTCTTCCGACATCGCTGCGGCCCTCAGTACGCCCAAAGGCACCCTCGTCAACGATCCCGCCGAGATCCGGCACGAACTGGAACAGCACGAAGTGACCCTCCAGGGCGGTTTTGTGATGATCTTCTCTGCCGGGCAGCCGATCGCGCAGTTTCACCGTCCTGCTGGATCTACGAGCGCCACCATCCGCAGCTGGATTCCCCGCATAGCCACCGAGGACCCTCTTGCTCCCCCAACTTCGCAGATCCCGGACAAGGTCACCGGCATGATCGATCCCATCCTTCTGGATGCGGTCCGACGTACCGATGAGCCTGTCGTCACCATCGGAACCACGGACTATAGCATCGGCTCCATCTGGATAAGGGAGGGGGGACTTGTGGTGGTGGGGCTTCCTCTGCCCGACGGTATGAGCGCGACCATCGCCCGTCTGCAGGGCGCAGCCGAGCAATACTGGACACTCTTCCATCTGCGGCGACAGATTCGTACCACCTACATGCTGCTGATGCTCATGATCACCGGGCTCGCCATGTTTGCATCCACCTGGCTTGCGCTTTATCTCTCCAAGCAGGTCACGCGCCCCGTGGAAGCCCTGGCCGATGCCATGGAGGAGATAGCACGTGGCCATTACGACCATCGCGTCGCCGAAACCGCCACTGAAGAGCTCGGCGAACTGGTGCACTCGTTCAATACGATGGCCGCCGACCTCGAACAGAGCCGCAGACAGGTGGAGCAGTCCACGCTCCAGGTCTACGAGGCCAACGCCGCCATCGAGCGCCGTCGCCACGAGCTCGAAACCATGCTGCAGACCATCCCCAACGGTGTCGTGATGATGGATGCGCAGCAGCGCATCGTCGTCGTCAACCGCGCCTTCAGCGAGATGCTCGATCCCGGCGGTCAGCGCCCCTTCACTGGTTCGCTCCTCCGAGATGTCCTTCCGGTGGATGCAACCGAATCCATCGAGCGTCTCCTTCAGCGTAGCCACCGCATGGGCACGGTCTCCTCCGAGATGGAGATGCAGTCACCCAACGGAACGCTGAACATCGCGGCCACAGCATCCATCCTGGAGACGGGCATCGGGAGCGATCGTAAAGCCACCGGCTATGTCCTGGTGCTGGAAAACGCCACGCAGCTTCTGCGCGCGCAAAAGCAGTCCGCTTGGAAAGAAGTCGCTCGTCGCGTCGCGCACGAAATCAAAAACCCCCTCACACCTATATCTCTCTCGGCCGAGCAGATCCGCCGCCATATTGGTCGTCTGAAAGATCTACTTCATGCCGCAGAGCTCACTTCGCCTTCGATTGAGGTCATCCACCGCTCCAGCGAAGTAATCAGCAGCTCGGTGGAGAGCATGCGGTCACTCGTCGACCAGTTCTCTTCGCTGGCGGAGTTTCCCAACGCACGTCCTCGACCGTCGGATCTCAATGAGATTGTCAGGCAATCGCTCGCTCTTTTTGCCGGACGTCTGCATGGCACGGAGGTCGTCTGCAAGCTCGAGGCAGGACTGCCGCTTGTCATGGCGGATGCAGAGGCATTCAAACGTGCTCTCTCGAACCTCATCGACAACGCCGCCGAAGCGATGCAGGGAAGCCTCGTCCGCGAGATTCACGTCGTCACTTGTCTTGCCGATGACGCCGGTATGGTCTCTCTCTCCGTTGCGGATACGGGGCCAGGTGTGACCACCGAGATGCGGGACCGCCTCTTCCTTCCTTACTTTTCGACGAAGCAGCGCGGTACCGGCCTTGGCCTTACGATCGCGGCTAAAATTGTGCAGGACCATCAGGGTTCAATTCGCGTCGAGAAAAATATGCCCACGGGCGCAAAATTTATCATCCATGTCCCGGTAGTGCAGGCGTATCCGGCCGGTGACGCATCTGAAGTGGTTCACGCAACGGGGGAAGACAAAGCATGAACCACATCCTAGTTGTGGATGACGAAGCGGACATTCGCACCTCGCTCGAAAGTATTCTCCGCGACGAAGGCTACGCGGTTACGTCAACCGGCACGGCCACGGAAGCGCTCGAACTCATCCGCGACGTGGAGTATGACGTCGTTCTGCTCGACATCTGGCTGCCCGATGGCGATGGCCTCGACGTGCTTGCGGAGATCCGCGCCATGGGTTCGAGCAACACACCCGAAGTCGTCATCATCTCGGGCCATGGCACCATCGAGGCCGCTGTGCGTGCCACCAAGCTCGGAGCCTACGACTTCCTCGAAAAGCCGCTTTCGCTGGAACGCACACTTGTTCTTCTCAAGAACGCAGTCAAGGCGCATGCCCTCAAGAGCGAGAACGCCGAGTACCGTCAACAGCTCGCGGCGAAGGCCTCGCTCACGGGGGAGAGCGTGCCTCTGAAAGCCCTCCGCCAGCAGATCAAGCTGATGGCTCCCACCAACGGACGCGTTCTGATCTACGGCGAATCAGGCACAGGCAAAGAGCGCATCGCGCGCACCATGCACACGGAAAGCCTGCGGGCTGAGCGTGTCTTCGTAGAGCTCAACTGTGCAGCGATTCCGGAAGATTTTATCGAGAGTGAACTCTTCGGCTATCGCCACGGAGCGATTCCCGGAGGAGCGCAGGAGAAGCGCGGTACCTTTGAACGCGCGGATGGAGGCACGCTCTTTCTCGACGAAGTAGGCGACATGAGCCTCAAGACACAGGCCAAGGTGCTGCGCGCGCTCGATGAGCAGAGCTTTCTCCCCGTCGGTGCCTCCAATCCCGTACACGTCGATGTGCGTCTGATCGCTGCCACCAATAAGGATCTCGAAGAAGAAATCGCACGCGGAAACTTCCGCGAAGATCTCTTCTATCGCCTCAACGTCATCCCATTCTATGTTCCGCCGCTACGCGACCGCCGCGAAGATATCCCGCCGCTCGTGCAGGAGTTTCTCGACGAGTTCGGACGCCAGTACGGCCGTCCGCGTATGGAGATCTCTGACGACGCGATCAAGATCCTGCAGCAGTACCAATGGCCCGGCAACGTACGCGAACTGCGCAATCTCATCGAGCGCGTCGTGATCCTGAACCCCAAGGCACGACGCATCGAGCGGAAGCATCTTCCCGCGCTCGTCTACCGCGAGATTCCACGCGACGGTGTGCGTTCCAAGCCGGAAGAGTTCTCCACGCTCACCGAAGCACGCGAAGCCTACGAGCGCGACTTCATTCTGAAGAAGATGGACGAGCTCAACGGCAATGTAAGCCGCACAGCAGAGGCGCTGGGCATTGAACGAAGCCACCTTTACCGCAAGATGAAGGCCCTCGGCATCGCTGTCCGCGACTGAGACTATTCTCCGTGATCTTTTGTGCGCACCTTGTCGTCAGCCTGCTTGGAAGCCATCTCTCCAGTTGTCTGCGCCAGTCGAGCTCTTCCACAAACCCACGTGAACTGCGCCAATCGTCCTTCACCTTCACAAACAGCTCCAGGAAGACGCGCGTGCCTACGAGCGACTCGATCTCTTTGCGCGCTGCGGTTCCGATCTGCTTTAGCATCGCGCCCGCGCGTCCGATCACGATGGCCTTCTGGCCCGTGCGCTCCACGTAGATCGCTGCAGAGATCTTCGTTAGCGGATTTGTTTTACTCTTCGCTTCTTCCCACGCCTCCACCACCACGGCAGACGCGTAGGGAACCTCTTCGCCGGTGAACAGCAGGATCTTCTCGCGGATCAGTTCGGCAGCGAGAAATCGTTCCGGCTGGTCCGTAAGCTGGTCCTTCGGGAAGTAGCGCTGGCCTTCGGGCAGGCGCTTTACGACGGCATCGAGAAGAACTTCCAGACCGTCCTTCTTCTTTGCGGAGATCGGAATAACCTCTGCGAAGTTGTACTTCTCACTCCAGTGCGCAATCAGTGGCAGAAGTTCTGCGCGGGGCACGGAGTCGATCTTGTTCAGCACCAGCAGGACGGGCGAATCGACGTTCTTCAGCAGCGAAAGGGCGAAGGTATCTTCTTCGTCCGACATTGCTTTGCGGTCGCGCGTAAAGGGCTTATCCGATTTCAACTCCGCAGGCAGGCGATGTGTGGCGTCCACGATGAACAGCACTACGTCGCGCGACTCCAGGGCGTCGTAGACCTCCTGCATCATGCGCTTGTCGAGGTGGGAGCTTGGTTTATGCACGCCGGGAGTATCCACCAGCACGACCTGCGCAGCGCCTCGACCAGGGTCCTTCGCGGCCTTCTTTCGGATCGGAAGCTCCAGAACGCCGAGGATGCGATTTCGCGTGGTCTGCGGTTTGTGGGTGACGATGGCGATTTTTTCGCCCAGCAGGGCGTTCAGCAGCGTGGACTTGCCTGCATTGGGGCGACCGACGATAGAGACGAATCCGGAACGAAGTGGCATCACTCTCTATTATGCGCGTTGAATGGCTGTGTTCAGGCTTCGCGAATCGGCGGCATCAAACGCAGACGCACGCGATCCACGCGCCGCGCCGTAGACGCCAGCACCTCGATGCGCAGGCCGTCTTCCTCCACCACCTCACCGGGAAGCGGGATGTGCCCCGCGATTTCACTGACCAGACCGCCCACGGTGGTGGCCTCGTAGTGCGTCGGAATGCGCAGCTCGGCGGCTTCGACGGTCTCTTCCGCGTTTTCTTCCGCCGGCGTCTCTTCCGCCAGAAGATCGCGGAGGCGCGCCACGTCGAAGCTTCCCGGCAGAATGTAGACGCCGCTCTCCTCGCGCAGAGGAGCGTCGGGATCGATGACGTTTTCTTCGTGTTCGTCGGCGATCGAGCCAACGATGGCTTCGATCAGGTCTTCGATCGTGACCAGGCCAGCCACCGAACCGTACTCGTCAATCACAATGGACATGTGCTGCTTCGCACGCTGCATCTCGCGCAGCAGCTCATTCACGCGTTTCTGCTCCGGCACATACGCCGCCGCATGCTGAATCTCGCGCAGATTCCTGTGCGTTGCTTCCGTGTCCGGAATCTGCAGGATATCGTGCGCAAACGCAATGCCGGTAATGTTGTCCACCGTCCCGGAGTACACCGGAACGCGGGAAAAAGCGTGGACTTGAAGCTGCTCGGTGAACTCCGCCACCGTCATCGACTCCGGAACGGCGTACATCTCCGGGCGCGGCGTCATCACGTCCAGCACGACCATGTCGCCAAACTCCACGACGGACCGAACGAGCGCGCGATCACTCTGTTCCAGAATGCCTTCTTCTTCACCTGCTTCCAGCAGAGCGTCGACACCCTCCGAAGGATGCTCCTCTTCCTCTTCTTCGTTGGGTTCCGCGAGTGAAGCAATCGACCACAGCAGGCTCAGCATCAGCGTAACCGGAAGCATGATGTAAAAGAGTGTCTGAAAGAGCAGACTCATCTTCGCCGCCCAAAGGCCCTTGGTGCGCGCGAAGAAGACCTGCGGCAACATCCGGTCGAAGAGGATGATGACCAGGACCAGCTCAAAGGCAGTCTCGCCGATGTTGCCCCAGGTGTAGCCCTTGGCGGCGAGCTTCACACCGAAGATCAAGGCGATGGCCGCCAGCGCACTCTGCCTCAGAATCGAAGCGGACAACGCCGTCGAGTCGCGCGAGAGCTTCAGCCTGGGCTCGACCAGCCGCGTCCAGGCATCGAGATTTTCCTGATACTCGCGCGCGAGAAACTTGCCCATCTCGGAGTAGACGCGGTCGGCATACGCCGCAAGAGAGAGCACTCCTAAAAGAATCAAGAGGATGAGCATCAGGGGGCCGTTCATGCGGACACTCGCTTCCTGCTGGTTCTTTTGCTGGATTCAGCAGGTCTGGCTTTCTTGCCTGTTACTCGTTCAATCAAAGATCCCGGCAGTTCAAGCTTCGCTCGCAACTCCAGCTCCTTCTCTGCCATCTCTCCCTTGTCGGCCTCGTGGTCCAGCCCTGCGAGATGCAAAAGACCATGCAGCGTCAGGACCCGCACCTCGTCGTAGAGCGTGTGTCCAAAGCTCTCCGCCTGCTTCTCCGCCGTATCGAGCGAGATCGCCAGGTCGCCCGCGATCTCATCCGAACCCTCGCCCGCCGGGAACGACAGTACATCCGTCGCTTTATTCTTCTTCCGGAAAGTACGGTTCAGATCCTTCACGCGCGCATCGTCCGCCAGCAGAATCGTGACGTCGCCCTTGAGCCCCACGAGCTGTTTTGCACGGGTCAAAAAGCGCCGCAGCTCTGGCAGGCGGAGCGCAGAAGAGGCGTAGCCAGCGTGTTCTAAAACGATCAATGCTTGTCTTCCTCAAGAAAAAACACGGAGAAGGCGAATTCGCCCTCTCCGTGTTGATGCTATCCCAGAGCTGTTTCGATGCAACGGTCTACTGCGTTTTTTGCACCGTCGGCCGAACACCATTCGCGGCAGGCATCGTCGCCTCCTCGCCCATGGTGAGGGGAAGCTGCTGCTGCGCCCGTCCGTACGAGTCATACGCACGCACGATCCGCTGCACCAGGTGGTGTCGGACGACGTCCGCATCTTCAAAGTGGCAGAAGCGAATGCCTTCCACACCGTCGAGCACATGCAGAGCTTCCAGCAGACCGGAGCGCTTCGGGTTCGGCAGATCGATCTGTGTCAGATCGCCGGTGATGACTGCCTTGGAGTTATTGCCGAGACGCGTGACAAACATCTTCATCTGCTCGTTGGTCGTGTTCTGCGCCTCGTCCATGATGATGAAGGCATCGCTCAACGTACGCCCGCGCATGAAGGCAAGCGGAGCCACTTCGATGACGCCCTTCTCCAGCATCTTGTCGACCTTGTCCTTCTCCAGCAGGTCGTAGAGCGCGTCGTAGAGAGGACGGAGATAGGGATCGACCTTCTCCTGCAACGAGCCCGGAAGGAACCCGAGCCGTTCTCCCGCTTCGACCGCAGGACGTACAAGGATGATGCGCGAAACCTTCTTCGCCAGAAGCGCAGAAGCCGCCATCGCCACGGCAAGATAAGTCTTGCCCGTTCCGGCAGGGCCGATGCCGAAGGTCATATCCGCCTGCTCAATGGCCTCGACATATTTTTTCTGATTGGGGGAGCGCGGATTCACCATCCGCTTGATGCCCACCGCGGAGCGCTGCCGTCCGCTGTCAATCAGCGTGCGCAGCGTTGCCGTAGGATCGGCGACGACCAGCTTGATCAGTGCGTGGAGCTCACCATTCTGCAGCAGGACGCCCGCTCGCTGCAGGTGGTCAAAATCGGCGAAGATCTGTTGCGTTCGATTCACCGCTTCTTCCGGGCCAGAGAGCAGAATCGAATCGGAACGGAGATCAATGCTGACATGCAGCGAGTCCTCGATAAGCCTGAGGTTCTCGTCGCGGTTGCCGAAGAGGTTCTCGACGTGGGGCGTGATCTCGATCGCTTTTTTGACCAATGCGGGCTATGCCTCCGTATGGGGTTGGGTGCTGCTGGGTTGGATGCGGGAGCTATGGGCGCAGGACTCACCCATGCAGGTGGAACGGACCGAATTGGCGCGATATGCCAAAGAGTGTGGGCCGATTGCGCAAAGAATATCCCCAGTGCGCGTCACAGTCAAGCACCGAAGTTGAGGCATTTATTTTGAGAAAAAATAATCCCGGCAGTCAAATTGCGCAATTTGGCATCCCACGACTGCACCCAACTTACATCTCCCGGAGGAACCCATGAACCACGGCATCATTATGACCATCATCATTGGCTTTGTGATTGGCGTTATCGCCAAACTCATCATGCCCGGCAAGGATCCCGCTGGCTTCATCATCACGGTCCTCATCGGCATCGCGGGAAGCTTTTTCGGCACATTCCTTGGTCGCGTCATCGGTCATTACCAGGACGGCCAGAGCGCTGGCTTTTTGATGTCGCTTCTTGGCGCATGTATTCTGCTCGGCATCTATCACCTGATCACGCGAAACCGAACGGCTTAGCACTTCTCTAGGCAAAAAATGAGGCTGGAGCATTTCGCTCCAGCCTCTTCTGTTGCGGAGAGCAGATCCGCTTTAGAAAGCTAATTTCACCGCAAGCTGAATCTGACGGTTGGTTCCGATACCAATCTGGTTGGAGACGGTGCTGGATTCTGCTCCGAAGAGAGTTCCCGCCGTTGTTGAGCTAAACGCCGTTCCGGGCTGGATCGCGTTCGCCGAAGTCGCGTTTGCCGGTATCGACTGTTGCAGACGGATATTGCCCGGATTTGCGTAGTTGGCGTGGTTGAGCACGTTGTACGCGTCGGCGTGGAACTCGAGCCCGACACGCTCCGTGAACTGAACCCGCTTGGTCAGAGTGAGATCAAGCTGCGCAAGATTTGGTCCGCTCAGGTCGTTGCGGCGAGCGTTTCCAAACGTTCCCGGAGCCGGTGTGCTGAAGGCCGCCGGATTTAGGAACTGCTTACCGCTTTTCAGATAGGGGTTGATACCGGGAACGATGTTGGGACGGCGAATGTTGCGCGTATTGCCGCCTCCCGGAACGTTCACGACTGCGGTGGTCTGCACTACGCCACCCACTACAACCGGCGATGAGAACGTCTGTCCTGCGAACGCCGTTCCTGCCTTACCTACGTAGGCCAGGTCGGGACGCGTAATCAGAACATCGATCGGTACGCCCGAGCGGAAGTTTATGATTCCGCCCATCTGCCAACCGCCAGCGATGACATTCATCGGTCCCGTGAGGTTGAACATCTTGCCCTTGCCGAAGGGAAGGTCATACAGCGTTGTGAGGTTCAGAGTATGGCGAATGTCGAACGTTCCGCGGCCATACTCGGAGCTTGAACCGAAGAGAGGAATCGGAAGCTGAGAGGTCGTCGCTTCGTTCGATCCAGACGACGTTCCCAACTCGTGTGCCCAGGTGTACTGCGCTCCAAACGACACGCCCGAGGTGAAGCGGCGCTGCAGCGTGCTTTGCAGGGCGTGGTATTGGTCCACACCGCCAGAGGTCTTGTAATCGATCTCGGCAAAGCGTCCTCCGAACTGACGAACGGCCGTACCCGTACCCGTGGTGGGGTTCTGCGTAACGCTCGTAATCAGGTTGGTGATGGAACGAAGGAACAGGTTGCGTCCCGTCGATCCCACATACCCAACCATCAAAGCGAACTGGCCGGGAAGCTGCTGCTGAATCGATGCCGTGTACGTGGTCACACGCTCAGGCACCTTGTACTGAGGAGCAAAAGCGCGCGGCTGATATCCGAGCGTCGGGCTGTTGATGTCGTACGTTGCGTACACATCGCTCGCGGGAATGATGGGGTAGGTCTTTCCTGTGGAAGCCGATGTGCCGAAGGTCTTGCTGACACGATCGTTGGCTTCCGGCTGGATCTGATCTTCCGTCTGTCCGGGGCCGTAGTAGATGCCTCCGCCCAAGCGGAAAACCGTCTGGTTGTGCAGGGCCTGAGGAGCCCATACCAAACCAACGCGGGGTCCAAAGTTGTTCGTGGAGGACTTGTACCAGTCACCCGCGAACTTCGGAAGGATGTTTCCGGTGGTCATGTCGAAGACCACGTTCTTGTTGCGCGTCTCGTGGAGCGGAGAGAAATACTCGTAGCGAAGACCGTAGCTGAGTGTGAGACTTGGCGTGACCTTCCACTCATCCTGCGCATAGCCGATGTAATAGTTCTGTTTTACGAGCGCATTGCCGCTCAGACCGGTGAAGGGGCTGAGATCGCTCAGATCTCCGAAGAACTGGATCTGGCTGGTGGCGTTATTGGTGAAATCCTGAACGCTCGCATAGGTGTACGTCGTTCCACCGATCTGATTGTTGTACAGACCCAGAGGGCGAATCTCGACGCCGAACTTCAGGTTGTGCGCTCCACGTACCAGCGAAAGGTTGTCGATGTAGTTGTAGCTCTGTCCGGTGTACGGTGCGCCAATGCCGTTGAAGGAGCTGGAAAGGCTGATCAGCGAACCCACGTTGGTAAGACCGGCAACCGCGATACGTGCGCGGCTAAGATCCGCGTTTGGCGATGCTCCGGGAGTACCCGTCACGCGCATCTTGATGCCGTTGAAACCGAACTTCGTTTCATTGAAGAGGCGCGGTCCCCATACCTGGTTCAAGGCAAACACGCCGTTCTGCGGAACTTCCACCTGGCCAAAGCGGCTCAGGGAAATGTCCTGGGTCTGGAAAGACGTGCCCTGATCGCGGTGGTAGCGTGCGTACATCTGGAAGCGATCGCTCAGGTGATAATCCAGACGGAACATGCCGAAGTCTTCCTGAATGCGGTTCGGACCGATCACCGTGACGCCAACCGAGCGAATGGGAGCAGAATTTCCATTCGCATCCTTAGCACTGGCTTCAACCAATGCATCACCAGGCTCACCCGGGAAGGCTGCCAGCAAAGGCTGGACAGATGCGAGTGCTTGCGTCCGGGTAAAGTTGCTTATTGTGGCTGCGTTAAACGCTGTGGCGTAAGACTGGCGCAGACCTTCATACGTACCGAAGAAGAAGAGCTTGTCGCTGAGCAGCGGTCCGCCGAGCGATCCGCCAAAGTTGTTGAGACGGAACTTCGGAGAGTTGCCCGCGACGTTGCGGCGGTTGAAGGCGTTGCGCGCGTCGAAGAAGTCATTGCGAACATACTCGAACGCATCGCCGTGCAGTTTGTTGGTGCCGGATTTGGTCAGAAAGCTGATCTGTCCGCCGGTGCCTGTTCCCATCTCGGCGGGGTAGTTGGAGGAGTCTACACGGAACTCCTGAATCGCTTCCATCGACTGCTGCAGACGGAAGACAGAGGTCAGTTCGCCGTTCAGATTACCTGGTGACGTATCGATAATGCCGGTGTTTTCGATACCGTCCACGCGGATGATGTTCTGCTCTACGGAGCGTCCGGAGAAGTGGATGTTATCGAAAGTTCCCGAACCCGCATTGGTTGCGCCGGGAACGAGAAGATAAAGCTGCGAGATCTGACGTCCGTTGATCGGCAGATTGGCCACTTCGCGCTGGGTGACGTTGCCACCGATGCGCGCGGAAGAGGTATCCAGCGAAACTTCCTGCGCGGAAACTTCCACCGTCGAGGTGCTGCCGCTAACGGCAAGCTGGGGCATCCAGACAAACTCCTGGCTCAGCGCCAGTGTTTTGGAGGGTAGGATGGTGTCTGCAAAGCCCTCGTGCGAGGCGCGCAGACTGTACTCCGACGGCGGCAGCGAGAAGAACACGAAGTGTCCCTCTGAGTCGCTCGTTGTCGAACGGTCGATGCCGGTCGCCTGGCTGTGGACGGTGATGGTGGAATTCGAAACAGCCGCTCCGGTAGTATCCGTCACAATGCCGGTGATGCGGGCTGTCGTGGTTTGGGTAAAGGCGGTCGCCGAGGCCGCAAGGAGAAGAGCGCAGGCCGTTCGGACGAACTGGTGGAGCAACTTGGTTGGAGGCATACCCCGACTATAGAAAGTAAAGGTGCCAGTAAAGTTATTACTTTATTAATATCCGATGAATATGCCGTCTTTTCCCCGCATTTGAACGTCACTGCGTGTCCTATCGCTATCTGCGATTGACGCAAAACTACGATTCTTATACCCTCGAAGGTGGCAGGGAATGCGGCGATCGCGATTTTGAGAGCGATTCTCCTCCGATTGAGGTCTGGCTTCTTCATCACAGCCGGCCGCAAACCCCAAATTTCCCCGCACATGCGGTTGAACAGAGAGAGTTTCTAATGGCAAATCATGTTTCTTCCTTGAAGCGCGCCCGCCAGACCGTGGCGAAGACCGCAGTCAACCGTGCCAATCGCACCAAGCTGCGTGGCATTCTCCGTCAGATGCGCGAGTCCCTCGTCGCTGGCGATGCGAAGTCTGCCGCTGAGCAGTACCGCTCCACCGTCTCCGTGCTCGACAAGAGCGTGCAGAAGGGCGTTCTTCACGCCAACACGGCTTCCCGTTATAAGAGCCGCCTCAATGCCCGTCTGAAGACGTTGGCGACCAAGGCCGCTTAAGTCGGATCGATTTTGTTGTCACGCGAGGCGCCTGTAACCGGGCGCCTCGTTTTTCTTGCGCTCCGCGCCGTACACTTCTCTCAGGATGCCTCTCTCCGATCTCGATAGCCGCGCTGTGCGTGGCGAAGATAAAGTCTCCACCGTCAAGCTCCACGCGGTGCAGTATGTCATCGCCTTCATCGTCCTGATTTTGATGACAGGGCTGTGGCGTCTCCAGGTGCTGGGTGCGAGTAACTATCGCGTCCTTGCGGAGGCCAATCGCATCCGCAAGGTTCCCATCCTTGCCCCGCGTGGAAAGATCTTCGATCGAGAAGGCCGTATGCTCGTCGACAACTACTCCTCCGTCGCGGCCTATCTTCTGCGCGAGCAGATGCAGAATCCCGACACCGATCTGCCCATGATCTCCGCGGGCCTTAATATCCCGGTCGAGCAGTTGCAGTACACGCTGCGCAAATACAAGCTTGCACCCAAGTATCAGCCCATCCCGCTTAAGCAGGACATCACGCCGGACGAGCAGGCCTTCATCGAGGCCCACCGCAACGAGCTTCCTGAACTTGAGACCATCGAAGAGCAGCGTCGCCTCTACCCGCGCGACGGCTTCGCCTCTCATCTCATCGGCTACGTCGGTGAGGTCAGCGAACAGATGCTCAACCAGGAGCGCTACGCCCTTTACTCCCCTGGCGATGTCGTCGGAAAATCCGGCGTGGAACAGAGCTATGATGCCCTCCTCCGCGGTGTCGACGGTTCTCGCGATGTCATCGTCAACTCGCATGGCCGCGAGCTTGGGCGTCTCGGCGAAGAGCTTGCAAAGCCGGGCCAGGATATTCGCCTGACCATCGACCTCGATCTGCAGATGGCGGCAGAAAAGGCGCTCGAGGGCAAGAACGGCGCGATCGTCGCCATGGACCCGCATAACGGCGAGATCCTCGCCATGGTCTCCCGCCCCAACTTCGATCCCAACCAGTTCGCCGTTCGCCTCACACGCGGTTACTGGAATCAGCTCCTCACCGATCCCGAGCATCCGCTGCTGAACAAAGCCATCCAGGCGCAGCTCGCTCCCGGTTCCACCTTTAAGATCATCATGTCGGTCGCTGGCCTGGAAGAGGGCGTTGCGCAGGACCTGAAGGTGAACTGCACCGGAGGAGCGGACTTCTACGGGCACTTCTTCAAGTGCGACGCACGCCACGGCGGTGTGAACATCTATAACGCAATTCCGTTGTCCTGCGATATCTTCTACTACACCCTCGCGCAGAAACTCGGCATCGACACGATCGCAAAGTATGCCACCGAGCTGGGCCTCTCGCAGCGCACCGGTATCGATCTCCCGGAAGAAGCCAGCGGCATCATGCCCAGCACCAGGTGGAAGATGAAGAACTTCCACGACAAGTGGTACGCCGGAGAGACCATCTCCGTCGGCATCGGGCAGGGAGCCATCGCTGCAACTCCGATCCAAATGGCGCGCGCTCTCTCCGGCGTCGCCTCCGGGGGAGCCCTCGTCCGTCCGCATGTTCTGTCGCCCGATCAGATTCCCGCCAGCGAGCGCCAGGCCTACGAGGAAAACTTCCCCGGCAGCGGAGCGAAGGCAGTCAATATTAAGGCGGAGAACTGGCAGATCATCTCCGACGCCATGGCTGAGACCATGAATACCGGAACCGCCGCCGGGGCGCATATGGACGGGGTGGACTTCGCCGGAAAGACCGGAACAGCACAGGTCATGAGCGGAGACGCCAGAATGCGCGCAGGCAATGGCCGTAAGACGCAGGCCAACGCCTGGTTCGTCGGCATGGTGCCGCGCCGAAATCCCGACATCGTCGTGGCCGCACTCATCGAAAATGGCGAGTGGGGAAAGTACTCCGCCAAGCTGGCCGCCGAAGTTATCAGCACCTTCATCGATAAGCAGCGCAAGAAGGACAACAATCTCCGTATCGCTGAAGTGAAGCCAAAGCCCACGGAGGAAGCTCCAGCCAAGCCGGAGCAGAAGCCCGAACAGGCACCCTCGGCAGCCGTTCCAGAAAAGCCACGCGGTATTTCGGGAGCGGGGAACTAGGTCATGGCCCGCTCCTCTACCTTCCGCGATTTCGACTGGACGCTCCTCGGCTTTGTTCTACTGATGTCGGTCATCAGCGTCGGCGAGATCTACTCCGCGACGTTGCACACGAAGTTCCACGGCTTCCACACCAAGCAGGTCGAGTTCCTGGCCGTCGGTCTCGTGCTGATGTTTCTCATCTCGCTGGTGGACTACCACCGCCTCATCGAGATCTCTCCCTGGCTCTACGGCATCGGGGTCACCTCACTTGTGGCGGTCAAACTCGTAGGCCAGAAGGTCCTCGGTGCGCGCCGGTGGATCCGTTTCCCCGGCAACATCCACTTTCAGCCGTCGGAGTGGGTAAAACTCTTCCTGATCCTCGCCGTGGCGCGGTTCTTCTGGAACCTCTCGGGACGCGAGCTTACATGGAGTGACATCGCCAAAGCCTTCGCGATGGTTGGCGTCCCTCTGCTGCTTGTCTTGAGCCAGCCCGATCTCGGAACTTCGATGACGTATGCCCCCGTGCTCGTCATGGGACTGCTGCTCGGCGGCATCCGTTTGAAGCAGGCGTCCATCCTGATCGTCGGCTTTCTGTTGCTCTTCGTCGGCGTCTGGAACAGCGGAAAGGTCCTCAAGCCGTACCAGAAGGCCCGCCTCACCAGCTTTTCGCATCCGGAAGACGACCCACGCGGCAAGGGGTACCAGGTCCAGCAGTCTCTCATCGCCGTTGGCTCCGGTGGCATCTGGGGCAAGGGCGCGACCAAGGGGACACAGACCCAGGGCGACTTCCTCCCTATCCCCTACACCGACTTCATCTTCGCCGCGCTCTGCGAGGAACACGGCTTCGTCGGTGCGGCTCTGGTCTTGATCCTTTACTTCCTGATCTTCATACGTTTGGTGCAGAACGCCCAGACGGCGAAGGACCTTCCCGGCACCTTCATCGTGATGGGGGTCGTCGCCATTATGGTCTTCCAACTCGCGATTAATGTAGGCATGGTGGTCGGCCTCGCTCCCGTTACGGGAATTCCCTTGCCACTGTTAAGCTACGGCGGTTCCAGCGTGATCTTTACGTTTCTTGCACTTGGCATCGTGATGAACGTGCGCATGAGCCGCTTCGTGAATTAATTTCTTAGAACCGGCAGGCACAAATCGTCAGCGAACGGAGTCTACCGAAGCAGATTCCTTCTTGAGGCGATTCCATGCTGAGATCGATGTGCACGTTAAGCCTTCTCCTTTTTTTCTCCTTATCAGCTCCAGCAGCTTCTGCGCAGTGCCCGGCGACTTGTCCTGATAAACGCGTCTTCTCGGTGCAGGCGACCGGTATAGCGACAGCGGACGCAGATAGCGCGGTCGTGCACGTCGGTTATAAGGTCTTCGGTGCGGATGCGCAAAGCGCGTACTCCACCGCTTCGCAGACTTCCAAAGCGATCATGGATGCTCTCCTTCACCTCGGTCTGGCAAAGAGTGCGATTGAGAGCAGCGGCCAACTCATTGCCCACACCCCTGCTTGGGAACTTCAGCAGAGACCGGTTTCGAACGACGAACGGCAGCGTATGCAGTTCGCCGTAGCCCAGTCCTGGACCATACAGGTGAAACCCGAAGGAGCGGCGGATGCGCTTCATGCGGCGATCGAAGCCGGGGCGAACGAGAGTGGATGGATCGAATGGAAAGTGTCGGACCCCACAGCTCTGCAGGCAAAGGCCTCAGCACAGGCGCTCGCGAATGCCCGGACCGTCGCCGAGGCAACGATGAAGAACGCGGGGGCGCACCTTGGCCAACTGATCAGCGTTAACGAGAATCAGCCGTTCCAAGGTGATAGCTTCTCGGGTGGCGGTGTCGCCGGGTTTTTAGGTAACGGTTCTATCAATGGTCGCCTTCCGGATTCTCCTCTGGCCATAAGCTCCCGGCGGATAGAATATAGGGTTTCGTCCTACGTTACTTTTGCCCTGGAGCCCTAAGTTCCTTTGTCCACAAGAATATGTGGGGCCATTCGCCATAGACCGGGCGTATGATGCACAATAACAACAGCACCCCGGAGAACTCCCGGGTGTCACCAGCCCGCCGCACCCCAGCTTGTAAGAAGCTCGCGGCAGCGGGGCAACAGATTTGAAGTTTTACAGTCGACGGCAAAGGGCAGGGCCCTCCTCGGCTGGGTAGATTTTGGGAAAGAACGCTCTCGGACGGCAAACGGCCCCGCCTCAGGAAATGAGGTTGTTTCGGCCACAACACCCGCAGCGTTGGTAGAAGCTTTGCAGAGCGGTTTCGGTACACAGCGCAGCACACCTCTCCTGTTGCTCCCCTCGGAGCCAGCACAGGTGGACCCGTGTGTAAACCGCGACGCACGCCTGCAGTCTGCTCCCACCCTTCCCACGCTCCCAGCCTAGGTACGCGCGAACGTCGCGCACCCTGCACATCTCTGCCGCCGGCGGAAATGAGTAGAAGGCATGTCAAAAGAAATTTTTATCTCCTCCACACCGCATGAAACGCGGCTCGCCATCGTCGAAAACGATGCCCTTTCTGAGATCTACTACGAGCGCGAGAACGAATACACCCTCGCCGGCTCCATCTATAACGGTAAAGTCACACGCGTCCTCCCTGGAATGCAGTCCTCCTTCGTCGACATCGGCCTCGAGCGCGATGCCTTCCTTTATGTCACTGATTTTATGGAAGAAGCGGGCGATTCCGCAGACTTCGATACGGATAGCGGAAGCAAGGGCGAACGTCGCCCGGCGCGCGCTGTCGAGGCTCGTCCTGAAACCACCGTGGAAGGCACTCCCGAATCCCGTTCCGAGGGCCGGAATGAAGGCCGTGGAGAAGGTCGCCGTGGACGTCGTCGCCGTCCCAATGATCGCCCGGAGTTTGGTACCCCAACCCCTGTTACAGATGAACACCAGGATTTCGTAGCGGATGAAGTCGCTGCTGTCCCTCCTGTTGTCGCGGATGGAACTGACGCGGAAGCCGCTGAGGGCAGCCGCCGCTGGCGCGGTCGCCGTGGACGCCGTCGCGGTCGTGGATCGCGCGAAGGCGCACCGGATGCCACCCCGGGAGTCGTTCCCGAATCGGACGCGGAGCCCATCCTTTATGGTCAGGCCGAAGAACCGAATCTGGAT
>Ga0247762_1000012_pt1 | contig 146201 bp, 145 predicted proteins | sample UWRJL081202R4_FD_181016 | JGI IMG/M metagenome (GOLD analysis project Ga0247762, IMG submission 181016) | Plant litter microbial communities from Arlington Agricultural Research Station in Wisconsin, United States - UWRJ-L081-202R-4 | ecosystem: Environmental > Terrestrial > Plant litter >...
GTCTTGGTGAAGCCTTAAGCGGCGGTGGTCGCGCGCTCGTTCGGCAGGCGGCGGTCGAGATATTCGTTCACGACTTCCATCAGGTTTTCGACCTTGCCGTCGAAGAAGTGGTTCGCACCCTTCATGATGTTCTGCTCGATCACGATGCCCTTTTGCGTCTTCAGCTTTTCGACGAGCGTGCCGACGGAAGAGACGGGCACGACCGCATCCTTGTCGCCGTGAACGAAGAGGCCCGAAGACGGGCAGGGCGCGAGGAACGAGAAATCATAAAGGCTCGCGGGAGCCGCGATCGAAAGGAAGCCTTCGACTTCCGGACGGCGCATGAGCAACTGCATGCCGATCCACGCGCCGAAGGAGAAGCCCGCGATCCAGCACGCGCGCGCTTCCGGATTTGCACTCTGCACCCAGTCGAGCGCTGCTGCGGCATCCGAGAGTTCGCCCTGACCGTGATCGAAGGTCCCCTGGCTGCGGCCGACGCCGCGGAAGTTGAAGCGAAGCACCGAGAAGCCGCGGTTCGCGAAGGCGTAGTACAGGTGATAGACCACCGGATTGTTCATCGTGCCGCCGAACTGCGGATGCGGATGCAGGATGATGGCAATCGGCGAGGTGCGGCTGCGGCCCGGCTGGAACCGGCCTTCAAGGCGGCCTTCTTCGCCGGTGAAAATCACTTCAGGCATTGGGGTGCTTTTCCGTCTTTTCGCGCTTATCTAACTAGTGCGCAGGGTTCCAGGTCCGGTTGACTCGTGAGTACCACCGGCCTACTTTAGAATAATTCTAAATAGAGATTCCGCTCGGCGGCGCTAGCCATCGATAGCCACGCGTTCCCACGCTTCGAGCTTTCTCTCTTAAACAATACGGGGCTCGAAAAGCAAGGTTTTTCGGCTCCGGGATATGAGCGATGGCCCGGGTTTACCTCGACTACAACGCGACCAGCCTGCCGCGTGCAGCAGCGAAAGAGGCTGCGGCTGCGGCAATGCTTGTGCCTGCCAACGCTTCCTCGGTGCATACCGAGGGCCGGGCGGCGCGCGCGATCGTCGAAGACGCGCGGCATCAACTCGGCGTCCTGATCGGCGCGGAGCCGGAAGCGATCTTTTTCACAAGCGGCGCGACCGAATCGAACGCGACCGCGCTTTCGCCCGAGATCGAGCTTGCGGGAAAGCCGGTACGCTTCGACGTACTCCTGCTTTCCGGCGTGGAACATGCGGCGGTGCGCGCCGGCGGCAGTTTCAAGCAAGAGCAGATCGAATACGTGCCGGTCGATGCTAATGGCGTGATCGTGCTCGATGCGCTCGAAGCGGCGCTTGCAAGACACAAGAAGGCAGGCCGTCGCGCTTTCGTGTCCGTCATGGCGGCGAACAACGAGACGGGCGTGTTGCAGCCATTGGCTGCCGTTGCCGATCTCACGCATCGCGCCGACGGCGTGTTTCACTCCGATGCGGTGCAGGTGATCGGAAAGATTCCCTTCGATCTGCGCGAGAGCGGCGCGGATCTTCTGTCGATCACGTCGCACAAGCTCGGCGGCCCGCAGGGCGTGGGCGCGGTCGTGAGCGCACATCGCGATACGCGCGTGCCCGCGATCATGCGCGGCGGCGGGCAGGAGCGCGGACGCAGACAAGGCACGGAGAGTGTTGCCGCAATCGCGGGCTTCGGCGCTGCCGCGACCGAAGCAGGACAGACGCTCACGCCGGAAGGTTCTCGTCTCGGCGCGTTACGCGCGAAAATAGAATACGGACTTCGTGCCGTTGCTGCCGACACGCTGATTTTCGGCGAGCGCGCGGCGCGCTTGCCGAACACTACGTATTTTTCAGCGCCCGGCATTTCCGCCGAAACCGCAAGCATCGCGTTCGATCTCGAAGGCGTTGCACTTTCGTCTGGTTCTGCCTGTTCGTCAGGCAAAGTGGGCGTGTCGGAAACATTGTCGGCGATGGGGGTTGCCCCCGAAGCCATCAAAGGCGCCATGCGTGTAAGCATGGGCTGGAATACGACTGACGCGGATGTGACGCAGTTCCTGAACGTCTGGTCGAAGGTCTATACGTCTCTCAACAAGCGCGGCGCGCGAGCCGCTTAAATTGGAATAAGTCGCGCGAGCGATTTGGAGTTTGAAATGCCTGCAGTTCAAGAAACCGTCGAACGCGTCAAATCGATCGATGTCGATCAGTACAAATACGGCTTCGAAACGAAGATCGATTCCGATCGCGCGCCCAAGGGTCTCGACGAAAGCACCGTCCGCTTCATCTCGGCGAAGAAGGGTGAGCCGGAATGGCTGCTGGAATGGCGTCTGGAAGCATTCCGCCGCTGGAAGACCATGAGCGAGCCGAACTGGGCGCGCGTGAAGGTCAACCCGATCGACTATCAGGACCTTTATTATTACTCCGCGCCGAAGACGACCGCGGGTCCGAAGTCGCTCGCCGACGTCGATCCGGAATTGCTGAGGACCTACGAGAAGCTCGGCATTCCGCTGCGCGAGCAGGAAATGCTCGCCGGCGTCGCGGTCGAAGGACGCTCGAAAGTCGCTGTCGACGCGGTGTTCGATTCTGTCTCGGTTGTAACCACGTTTCAGGAAGAACTGAAAAAAGCCGGCGTGATCTTCGGTTCGATTTCGGAAGCCGTCAAAAATCATCCTGAACTTGTGCGCAAATATCTCGGCTCGGTCGTGCCGGTCACCGACAACTTCTTTGCGACGCTGAATTCGGCGGTCTTCTCCGACGGCTCGTTCGTCTACATCCCGAAGGGCGTTCGCTGCCCGATGGAATTATCGACCTATTTCCGGATCAACGAGCGCAACACCGGCCAGTTCGAGCGCACGCTCATCATCGCCGATGAAGGCGCTTACGTGAGCTATCTCGAAGGCTGCACCGCGCCGATGCGCGACGAGAACCAGTTGCATGCGGCGGTTGTCGAACTCGTTGCGCTCGAGGGCGCTGAGATCAAATACTCGACCGTGCAGAACTGGTATCCGGGTGACGCACAGGGCAAGGGCGGCATCTATAACTTCGTCACCAAGCGTGGCGATTGCCGCGGCAACAATTCGAAGATTTCCTGGACGCAGGTCGAAACCGGCTCCGCGATCACCTGGAAATATCCGAGCTGCATTCTGCGCGGCGACAATTCGCAGGGCGAATTTTATTCAATCGCGATTTCGAACGGCCATCAGCAGGTCGATAGCGGCACCAAGATGATCCATCTCGGCAAGAACACGTCGAGCCGCATCATCTCGAAGGGCATCGCTGCCGGCGTTTCGCAGAATACCTATCGCGGGCAGGTGTCGGCGCACCGCAAGGCATCGAACGCGCGCAACTTCACGAACTGCGACTCGTTGCTCATCGGCGACAAGTGCGGTGCGCACACGACGCCGTATATCGAGGCGAAGAATTCTTCCGCCGTGTTCGAACACGAAGCGACGACCTCGAAGATTTCGGACGAGATGCTGTTCTACTGCCGTCAGCGCGGACTTTCCGCGGAAGAAGCGGTGGCGCTCGTGGTGAACGGTTTCGTGAAAGACGTTCTGCAGAAGCTGCCGATGGAATTCGCGGTGGAAGCGCAGAAGCTGATTGCAATCTCTCTCGAAGGAAGCGTGGGCTAAAATGGCGTTGTTAGAGGTAAAAGATCTCCATGCGCGGGTCGAAGAAAAGGAAATTCTTCGCGGCCTGACATTGTCCGTGAATGCGGGCGAAGTGCACGCGATCATGGGGCCGAACGGCTCCGGTAAATCGACGCTCTCTTATGTGCTTGCCGGCAAGAACGACTATGAAGTCACCGGTGGCACGGCGACGCTCGAAGGCGATGACCTCCTTGAGCTTGAGCCCGACGAGCGCGCGGCCAAGGGCCTGTTCCTTGCGTTCCAGTATCCGATCGAAATTCCCGGCGTTGCCTCGATGACGTTCCTGCGTACGGCGGTGAATTCAGTCCGCAAGAAGCGCGGCGAGGAAGAACTTTCGACGCCGGATTTCCTGCGCCTCGTGCGCGAGAAAGCAAAAGAACTCAACATCGATCAGGACATGCTGAAGCGTCCGGTCAATGTCGGCTTCTCGGGCGGCGAGAAGAAGCGGAACGAAATTCTCCAGATGTCGCTCCTTGAGCCCAAGATGTGCGTGCTGGACGAAACCGACTCCGGTCTCGACATCGACGCGTTAAAAATCGTTGCTGACGGCGTGAACCGGTTGCGCGCGAAGAACCGCGGCTTCCTCGTGATCACGCACTACCAGCGCCTGCTCGATCACATCGTGCCGGATGTCGTGCACGTGATGGCGAAGGGCCGGATCGTACGTACCGGCGGGCCGGAACTTGCGCATGAACTCGAAGCCAAGGGTTACGCCGGCTACGAAAACGCGGCGTGAGGATTGAAAGTGAACGCTGAAGTCAAAATGATGCGCACGGCTGCCGAGACGCAGTATGCGGATGCGCTTGGCAACCTGCCGGCGGTTGGCGTGGTGCGCGATCTGCGCGCGAAGGCGCTTTCCGATTTTATCGAGAAGGGTTTGCCCCACCGCCGCGTCGAAGAGTGGAAATACACCGATCTCCGCGTGCTCATGCGGGAGATGGCGCCGCTCGCGAAGGCGCCGCTCGCGAAGGCGCCGGATGCGAAGGCGATTGCTGAGGCGAAGAAGAACGACGTGCTGGGCAGGATCGGCGCGCGCGAGATTGTCTTCGTCAACGGCAGCTTCGTATCCGAACTCTCCAACCTGAACGGATTGGAGAAGGGGCTCCAGATTCTGCCGCTCGCCGATGCGCTGGTGAAAGATCCGATGCTGCCGCAGCTGCTCGCGGGGTTGAATCCGAGCAAATATGATGCGGTCTTTGCGCTGAATACCGCCGCGCTGAACGAAGGCATCGTGATCGAGGTCGCGAACGGCGCGCAGATCACGAAGCCCATTCACATCCGTCATATCGTGACCGGTACCTCGCCGGTGAGCGTGTTCGGCCGCGTGATCGTGAAAGCGGGTAAGAAATCGCAGGCGACCATCGTGCAATCGCATTCCGGTCCGGACGCGGTCGCCTATCAGACGAATACTGTGCTTCAGCTTTCCGTCGCCGACGACGCCGAACTCGATATCGTGCGCGTGCAGGCGGAGGGCGACAGAGCGATCCATCTTTCGATGACCATCGGTGCTGCGGGCGCGCAAAGCCGCTTCCGTTCCTTCACGCTGACGACGGGGGCCGCGGTTTCGCGCCACACCGTTCCGTTCGCGTTTGCGGGAAGAGATATGCGCGCATTAATTTCGGGTGCGACATTGCTTCGCAACAAGCAGCACGCCGACATGACGCTGGAAGTCGACCACGCCTTGCCCGGCGGCGAGAGCCGCGAATTGTTCAAGACCGTGCTCGACGATGAAACACGCGGAGTGTTTCAGGGTCTTATTATCGTGCGCCCCGATGCGCAGAAGACCGACGGCCGCATGATGTCGGCAGCATTGCTGCTCGGCGAAGCTGCCGAGATGGACAACAAGCCGGAATTGGAAATCTTCGCCGACGACGTGCAGTGCGCGCATGGCGCGACCACAGGCGCACTCGACGACGATCTGATGTTCTATCTTCGCGCGCGCGGCATTCCGAAGAAGGAAGCCGAGAGCCTGCTCATTCAGTCATTCTTCGGCGAAGCGATCGAGACGATCGAGAACGAGAAAATCCGCGACGCCGTGATGATGCGCGCGAGCCAGTGGCTTGCCGAGAGAACCGTAAAGTGAACGTGCCCGCCAGAGCACCCTTCGATATCGCGAAGGTGCGCGCGGACTTCCCGATCCTGTCGAAGGAAGTCTATGGCAAGAAGCTCGTCTATCTCGATAATGCCGCGTCCGCGCAGAAGCCGAAACAGGTGCTCGACCGCATGCGCCATGCCTATGAGCATGAATATGCGAACGTCCATCGCGGTCTGCATTTTCTCGCGAACGCCGCGACCGAGGCCTACGAAGGCGCGCGCGAAAAAGTACGCGATTATCTGAACGCGAAGTCGGCGTCCGAAATCATTTTCACCAAGAATGCGACCGAGGCGATCAATCTGGTCGCCAGCTCTTTCGGCCTCGCGGAGATCGGCGAGGGCGATGAGATCGTGCTCTCGATCATGGAGCATCACTCGAACATCGTGCCCTGGCACTATCACCGCGAGCGCAAGGGCGCGGTGATCAAGTGGGCGCCTGTCGACGACGACGGCAATTTTCTCCTCGACGAATTCGAGAAGTTGCTGACGAAGCGCACCAAGATCGTCGCGATCACGCAGATGTCGAATGCGCTCGGCACCATCGTCCCGGTGAAAGAAGTCGTGAAGCTCGCGCATTCGCGCGGAATACCGGTGCTGATCGATGGCAGTCAGGGCGCGGTCCACCTCGCGCCGGACGTGCAGGATCTGGATTGCGATTTCTACGTCTTCACTGGCCACAAGCTTTACGGCCCGTCCGGCATCGGCGCGCTCTACGCGAAGAAGGAGTGGCTCGAGCGGCTGCCGCCGTTCTTGGGCGGCGGCGAGATGATCCGCGAAGTTTCAGAAGAGACCGTCACCTACGGCGAGCCGCCGCATAAGTTCGAGGCGGGTACGCCTGCGATCGTGCCTGCGGTGGGTCTGGGTGCTGCAATCGATTACGTGCAGGCGCTCGGTCATGCCCAGATCGCCGCGCACGAAAAGATGCTGCTCGATTATGCCACCGAGAAACTATCGCGCATCAACAGCCTGAAGTTTTATGGCCGCGCGAAAGAGAAGGGCGCGATCCTCTCTTTCGAGATGGCGAAAGCGCATCCGCATGACGTGGCGACCGTGATCGACCGTCAGGGCGTTGCGGTCCGAGCCGGCACGCATTGCGCGCTGCCGCTGCTGAAACGCTACGGCTGCACCGCGACCTGCCGCGTTTCCTTTGCCCTCTACAATACGAAGGAAGAGGTCGATGCGCTGGCGGAAGCGCTTCTCAAGGCGCAGGACATGTTCGCATAACCGCCGCCTTTTAGTGTAGAATTGATCCCATGAGCGAAGAAACCAAACCACAGGCAACTACGAATGCCCCCACCTTCCAGTCGGCGATTCCGCCGGAGGAACTGGCGCGGCTGACCGACGACATCGTGGCCTCGCTGAAGACGGTCTATGACCCGGAAATTCCGGTCGATATTTACGAGCTCGGTCTGATCTACAAGGTCGATATCGCCGACGACCGCCAGGTGGCAGTCGATATGACGTTGACCTCGCCGAACTGCCCGGCGGCAGTCGAGCTTCCCGGCATGGTCGAAAACGCTGTTTCCTCGGTGCAGGGTGTCGGTCCCGTGAAGGTGAAGGTCGTGTTCGACCCGCCCTGGGACCAGAGCCGTATGTCCGAGGATGCCAGGGTTGCGCTGAACCTGTGGTGACCCCACTTAATCCTTCGGTAGAATAGGCCGTCTAGAGTCGAAACCATGAACACACCCCGTCCGAGACCTGCCGTGATGACCGTGACCCAGGCCGCCGCCGGCCGCGTCCGCGAGTTGATCGCGCGTGCGGAAAAGCCGGTCGCGGGCGTGCGCGTCGGCGTGAAGAATGGCGGCTGCGCCGGCATGTCTTACACGATGGACTTGGCGGAGACTGTCGAGCGCGGCGACGAAGTGGTCGATGTGAACGGCTTGAAGGTGCTGATCGATCCGAAGGCGGTGCTTTTCCTCCTCGGCACCACGATGGATTTCACGGTCGACAAGATGTCGGCCCGGTTCGTGTTCAAGAACCCGAACGAAACCTCGGCCTGCGGCTGCGGCGAATCCGTTTCGATTACGCCTGCCAAGGCGGAACACGCGCCCCACTAGGCGCGTTAGCGCGAGATGGCGTTCGACGATCCTGAATCCATCCGCGAGCTTTTCTCTCCCTACGGAACGGTCAGCGTGCGCCGTATGTTCGGCGGTCACGGCGTATTCGCCGACGGCATGATGTTCGCGCTGGAATCCGACGGCGAGCTTTATCTGAAGGCCGACGATCTCACGATCCCGAAGCTGGCTGCCGAAAAGTCCGAGCCTTTCGTTTACAAGGCACGCGGCCGCGAGATAGCACTCTCTTATTGGAAACTGCCGGAGCGGCTTTACGACGAGCCGGACGAATTCGCGGGCTTCGCGCGCGAAGCATTCGGCGCGGCACAGCGCGCGGCGGGAAAAACCAAGCCCAAAACGAAAAAGGCTCCGAAACCGGAGCCTAAATCCAAACCGAAATCCTCGAACAACCGCTAGGCGACGCGCGTCTCTTTCGTGATCGCGGTTTCCGCAATCACGCAGTTGCGGCCAGCGGCCTTTGCCGCATAGAGGCAGCTATCAGCGCGCTCGAGGATCGAGGCGACGTCGTCGCCGAGACGCCATTGCGCAACGCCGAGCGAGATCGTGACACGGCCCAGCGTTTCGCCGGTCGAGCGGCGCATCAGTTCCTTGCTCTGCACGGCACGGCGGATGTGATCCGCAACGGTAACGGCGTGCGCAAGTTGCGTATTCGGCAGCACGACCGCGAATTCCTCGCCGCCGTAACGCGCGGCGATATCCTGGCCCTTGACGTTGTGCTTGAGCGATACGGCAACCAGACGCAGCACCTGATCGCCGGTGAGGTGGCCGTAGGTATCGTTGAATTTCTTGAAATGGTCGATGTCGGTGAGAATGACCGAAAGCGGCTCGTTCGTCGCTGCGGAGTTCTTGATCAGACGCTCGATCGCATTGTCGAAGAACTTACGATTCGAAAGCGTGGTCAGCGGATCGGTCAGCGACTCCGTGCGGACGACCTCAAGGTTTTCCTGCAACTCGCGGATTTCCTGACGTGAGTCCTTCAGGCGCTGCTGCATGTCGACGTTTTTGGATTCGACTTCGCGCGTGGCACTCACGAGCGATTCCACAATCATGCGGATCTGGTCGCGGTCGCCGTCGTTCGCGATGTTCGCGGTCGCGCCCTGCAGCGACTTCGAATAGTCGTCCGCGGTGCCGATCGAGGCCTCGATCATCGACATGACCTGCTCGATCTCGCCCGCGATCTGCGTACCGACCTTGTCGATGCGCTCGCCGATATGGGCCGCGGATAAATAGCGGAGATAGATTTCTTCGACCTGCGGCTCGGTGATCGTGCCGTTCGCGCTGATCAGGCCGTTGATCGCCTGGTTCAGCGCGGAATTCACGCCACCGGCATAGGTGTACCAAACTTCGAAATTATGCGGGTTCGCCGGATGGCGTAACGCCTTGATCCGTTCGAGCGCAGACTCGGCAAGGCCGATCGTGCGTTCGAAATCACCTTCGCTCGCCATAGCCCTAAATCCAGCCGCCCCGTCGCGGTACGCCCCGTAATCGCGAAAGTCGCGATCCTCTAAGGGCTTACTCTAGGTAGGGATCGTGAACGGAGGGTAAAGGTTGCGAGCCGTTCGCAAATGGTTGGGTATCAACCTACCGGCTCGCGCGGCTTCAGATTGACCGGGCGAAGCAGGAATGCCGGCAACTGCGAGGCGTCATTCGAGACGCCGTTTTGCGGCCGGGCAGGTGCTTTCGGCTCGGATTTAGCCGGCTGCGGCGCGGAATTACGCGCTTTCGGCTCGGATCTGGCTGGTTGCGGCTCGGAATTGCGGGGTTGCGGCGCAGCTTCGGCGCGATCCGGAGCGTCAGCGGTTTTCTCCGGGCGGCGTCCTCGTCCACCGCGGCGGCCGCGGCGCTTGCCGTCGCGCTTCTCCCGCGGTTCGGAAGATTCGGAATCAGTGGAGGGAACTTCTACCGAGGAGGTCTGCTCGCCGCCGAGCCATTCGATGCTCTGGCCGATCAGCTTTTCGATCGCGTCGACCGACTTGCGGTCCATCGACGAAACCAGCGTGAAGGCCTCACCGGTGCGTCCTGCGCGGCCGGTACGGCCGATGCGGTGCACGTAGTCTTCAGCGTGATAAGGCACGTCGAAATTGAAGACGTGGCTGACTTCCGGAATGTCGAGGCCGCGTGCGGCGACATCGCTTGCGACGAGGAACGTGGATTCGCCTTTACGGAAGGCTTCCAGCGCCGCCGTGCGCGCGTGTTGATCCATGTCGCCATGGAGTGCTGCGGCATTGAAGCCGTGCTTCATCAGCGATTTGTGCAGGAGTGCCACATCGCGCTTGCGGTTGCAGAAGATGATGGCGTTCCGGATAGCACCGGCGTCGGTAAGGAGTTTCCGCAGAACTTCGCGCTTTTCGAAATCCTTCGAGCTCGTCTTCACGAGCCGCTGCGCGACATTGGCCGCGGTGCTCGCGGGTTTTGCGACTTCGATCTGCACCGGGTTGCTTAGGAAGGTATTCGTGATGCGCTGGATTTCCGGCGGCATGGTCGCGGAGAAGAACAGCGTCTGCCGCGTAAACGGAACGAGTTTGCAGATGCGTTCGATGTCCGGGATGAAGCCCATGTCGAGCATGCGGTCGGCTTCGTCGATCACGAGCAGTTCGACGCCAGTCAGCAGCAGGCGTCCGCGCTCATGGTGATCGAGCAGGCGGCCGGGTGTTGCAATCAACACATCGACGCCGCGCATCAGCTTGTTGTCCTGATCGTCGAAGGAAACGCCGCCGATCAAAAGCGCGATCGAGAGTTTGTGGTTCTTACCGTATTTGACGAAGCTTTCTTCGACCTGTGCTGCGAGTTCGCGCGTCGGCTCCAGGATCAGCGTGCGCGGCATGCGCGCGCGTGCGCGGCCTTGCTCGAGCATCGTAATCATCGGCAGCGTGAAGGCGGCGGTTTTGCCGGTGCCGGTCTGCGCGATGCCGAGAACGTCGCGGCGATTGAGAACGTGGGGAATGGCTTGCGCCTGAATAGGCGTCGGGGTCGTATACCCGGAGGCCTCGACGGCTGAGAGCACTTTCTGGCTCAGGCCGAGTTCGGAAAAGTTCATGTAGTTCGTGGTTCCATCTCGCCCGTGGGCTGCTTCCTCATCGGTTCAGGCCGTATGCCTGTAAACGTCGGGTGAGGAGCGCCGGATCGAGGGCGTTGCGGGGCGATTCCAAAATCAGCCCTTCGATGCGTTGCAACATAGGAAGAAATGGGCGGAAGTCAATGAAAATCGCTGATAATCGGCTATGCAGGGCATTCAAGGTGAAGGCGGGGTGAGTATGGAAAAGGCGATTCCGGTGGTCATGGTGCCGGGTTTGAACTGTTCTGCGCGAGTCTATGCGCAGCAAGTGCCCGCGCTTTGGCAATTCGGTCCAATCCAGATCGCCGATCACCGCCGCGGCAATTCCATGGCCGCGATTGCGAAGTCGATCCTCGACACTGCGCCTGCGCGCTTCGCGCTCGTCGGTTTCTCGATGGGCGGTTACGTCTCGCTCGAAATTTTGCGGCAGGCGAAAGATCGCATCATCAAGCTTGCGCTGATCGATACCGCCGCCGCCGCCGATCGTCCGGATCAAACCGAAAAGCGTCACAAGAACATCGCGCTGACCCGCGAAGGCAAAGCCGCCGAGCGCGAAGACGCGCTATGGCCGCTACTCGTGCACGAGTCTCGCCTGAACGACGAGGCGGTCAGGGCAATCGTGAAGGAAATGCATCAGGACACCGGGGCCGATGCCTATATCAACCAGCAGACCGCGATCATAAACCGCGCGGATTCGCGGCCCATGCTCAAAGAATTGAAAATGGAAACGCTGATCGTGGTCGGAGACAGCGACCAGCTCACGCCGCCTGCAGCTGCAAAAGAGATGCACGAACTCGTTGCCGGCTCGCATCTGGATGTCATCCCGAATTGCGGACATATGTCGACGCTCGAGCGTCCCGACCGCGTGACGAAACTGCTTGTGGAGTGGCTTGCCGAATGAGCAGAGGCGAAAACGATATTGCGGGTGTTATCGCGCGCCCGCCGCTGATCGTACTTGCGACGATCGCTGCGGCCTTCGTGCTCGATTATTTTTATCCGCAAGGACACATGGCGCGGACCGCTTCGAGCTTGCGCTATGTCGCGTCCGGCATCGCAATTTTATGCGGCGTCCTGATGCTTGGTGCCGCCGCCAACGAAATGCGGAAGGCAAAAACGAATATTCCGACCTGGGAGCCGACGCTCGCTCTGGTAACGGAAGGCGTGTACGCGCGCTCGCGCAATCCGATCTATCTCGCTTTCATTATTTCTCTGATCGGCATCGGAATGCTGCTCAATTCCGATTGGCTGTTTGTGCTGCTTATTCCCTTCGTGCTGATCATCCATTTCGGCGTGATCAGACGCGAGGAAAGATATCTACTCGCCCGCTTCGGCGCGCCTTACGCGGATTATATGAGGCGGACGCCGCGTTATATTTTCGGAATTTGAATCCGCTAGTCGATCGGCAGGCCGACGTAATTCTCCGCAAGCGCGGTGGAGGCGGCCTTTGATGAAGTGACGTAATCGAGCTCTGCAAGCTGCCGCCGCCGGTCGAAGGCGACGTCGTTCGGATTGAGGTGCAGCATGGTCGTCATGAAGTAAGAGAAGCGCTGCGCTTTCCAGATGCGCGAGAGGCACTTCGTCGTATATCCATCCAGCAGCGCTGTACTCTTGGTTTTATAAAACGCTTCGAGCGCACGGGAGAAGAAGAGCACATCCGCGATTGCGAGGTTCATGCCCTTCGCGCCGGTCGGCGGCACAATGTGCGCAGCATCGCCGGCGAGGAACAGGCGGCCGAACTGCATCGGTTCGACAACAAAGCTCCGCATCGCCGTCACACCTTTTTCGATGATGCGGCCGGTCTTCAGTCTCGTTTCGCCCTCGGGTCCAAGGCGGCGTTTCAACTCCGCCCATATTTCTTCGTCGGACCACTTGCTCGCATCTTCCGCCGGATCGCACTGAAGATAAGCGCGCGTGATCATCGGCGCCCGCATGGCGTAGAGCGAGAAGCCCCGGTCGTGATGGTTGTAGATCAACTCGTGATTGACGGGTGGGGACTCGGCGAGGATGCCGAGCCAGCCGAACGGATAGACGCGCTCGAATTCGGTCAGTACGCCTTTCGGCACGCTGGGGCGGCACACACCGTGGAAGCCGTCGCAGCCGGCGATAAAATCGCAAGCAATTTCATGTGGCTCGCCATTCTTTTTGAATCGGATTGTCGGATTTTCGCTGTCGAGACCGTCGACTTCCGTGTCCGAAACCTCGAATTCGATGGCGCCGCCTTGCGAAAGGCGCGCTTGAATCAAGTCTTTAACGACTTCATGTTGTCCATAAACGGTAATCGTCTTGTTCACGAGTTGCTTGAAGTCGATCCGCCTTCCGACTCCATTGACTCGGATTTCGATGCCTTCGTGAACGAGGCCCTGCTTGCGCATGCGCGCGCCGACGCCGAGTTCGTCGAGCAGTTCGGTTGCCCAGTGCTCGATCACGCCTGCGCGGATGCGCGCCTCGACGTAAGCACGCGAGCGGTTCTCGATGATGACGGAAGAGATGCCCGCGCGATGCAGCAAGAGCGAGAGCATCAGCCCCGCAGGGCCTGCCCCGACAATTCCGATCTGGGTACGCATATTTCCCCCGAAAGGCTTCTTCTTTCGGGGCACCCTAGCGCAATACAGACGTGGGGAAAGGGATCAGCGCGGGTAACGGCTGATCCTTTTCGGTTTACGCGCCGCTGCGCCCGCCGCGTCCCTGCGCTTGGTGTTCGGGTTCAAGCTCGCCGTTCGGGCTTGCCTGGTTCACGGCTTCCGGGAAAAACTGCGTGAGCAGCTTCAAGGCTTCATCGACCGGAATGCCGAGCTGCTGCGCGATCTGTTTTACTTTCTCGTTGCCGAGCGCTTCTTTGATCTGCGCCGGCGTGACCGGCATGTTCTGACCGTTGCCGAGCCAGGAGCCGATCTGCCGCTCGAGGCCGCCTTCCTGCAATTGCTTCAGGAGGCCGCCAATCGAACCGAGATCGGTGTTCTTGAGAATGTTGCCGAAAATGTCCGGCAGATGCGACTGCTGCTGTGCGGGTACGTTGCCGCCAATCGCGTTCTTTAAAACTTCGCCGAGTATGCCTTCAAGTAAACCCATGACGCCCTCTCTATTGGCCGTAAGGCTATGCACTCAGCATAGCGCTATGGCACTGTCCATCCCGTTTGTTGTGCAGAACCTGCTCTCGGATTGTGGCCGCTCTGCGAAAAGGCAATCGAAATGAAGTGGAAAGTCGGCGCAGTCACGATCACGAAAATTGTCGAGATCGACGGGGCGGGCGGCACGAAGTTTATCTTACCGCAGGCCACGCCCGACGCCGTCCGCGAAATGGACTGGCTCATTCCGCGTTACGCTACGGAAGAGGGCAAGCTCAGGATGGCGATCCAGTCCTACATCGTAGAAGCGGGCAAGCGCCGGATCGTGGTCGATACCTGTCTCGGCAACGACAAGCAGGGCCGCCACATCCCGATCTGGAATAATCTGAATACGCCGTTTTTATTCAAACTCACCGAAGCGGGCTTCGCGCCCGAGACCATCGGCACCGTTTTCTGCACGCATCTTCACGTGGATCACGTCGGCTGGAATACGCGGCTCGTGAACGGCAAATGGGTGCCGACTTTCCCGAATGCGAAATATCTCTTCGGCAAGACCGAGTATGATTACTGGTCGAAGCCGGATGTGAGCGAAGAACAGCGCTTCGTATTCGCCGATTCCGTGAAGCCTGTGGCAGACGCCGGGCTCATGAATCTGATCGCGGACGAGACGGAAATCTGCGGCGAGATCAGTACCTTTCCAACGCCGGGTCACAGCCCCGGTCACATGAGCATCCGTATCCGTTCGGAAGGCGAGGAGGCCGTACTGCTCGGCGATGTCGCGCATCACCCGGTGCAATTCGAGCAACTCGACTGGTCATCGACCTTCGACAGCGACGCAAGAGCCTCCGCAAAAATGCGGGAGGACTTGTTTGGTAAACTCGCGGGCACGAAGATCAGAATCTTCGGCGGTCACTTCGATCCCGGCTATGCAGTAAGGGCAGGCAAGGCCTTCCGTCTTTACGAAACGCCTCAAAAATAATTGTTCCACGCTGTCTTGCCAGCTTCACGAACCGCACGTATATGCGCGCCATCGACTTTCGGCCGAACGACGTGGCCCTGGCGGCTAACCGCCTTACGCTTCTAACTTCACCAAAATCGATGCCACCGGACGTGCGTCATCCGACGCAGGTTCAACTTCGACTCTATCTATGAACGGAAAATCTACGATGAGCACTGGAACCGTGAAGTGGTTCAATACCCAAAAAGGCTTTGGTTTCATTCAGCCGGATGACGGCGGCAAGGATGTGTTCGTTCACATCTCGGCCGTGCAGCGTTCGGGCATGCAGACGCTGAACGAAGGTCAGAAAATCTCGTTCGAAGTCGTGCAGGACAAGCGCAGCGGCAAGGCTGCTGCCGAGAACCTTCAGGCCTAAGCCACTTCGCGATGCTGCTCTCGTTGGCGGCATCTATTAAAGCAAAAAAGCCCGCTCGAAAGAGCGGGCTTTTTTAGTTCAATGCTTGCCGTTTTTCTTCTTTGCGGCGCGCTTGCGCACAGCTTTTTTGCGGGCGGCTTCCCGTTCTCGTTTGCGGCGGGCAATGCAGGTGTCGCACTTGCAGCCGACCGGCTTGATGAAACTGTCGAAATAGTCCCGGCCGTAGCTGACGGTGATCTCGGAACCGGGCTGGATCGTCCATTTCGACCGATAAAAGATTTTCATGTCGTATTGATAGGCTTCGACATTCGGGCGGCAGGAGTGGTTGACGTAGCGCGCGAGATTCCAGCGCGGCGAACCGTCGATAGACCATTTGTCGTTCAACTCGAAGACATAGCGGTTGTCGGTATTGTCCTCGATCCACTCGGCCCGCTTATTGGTGAGGCGGCGGCCGGTATACTCGACGACCCGCGCACCCTTCTTGATGACTTCGGTGGCGAAGAGGCCGAGACCGGTACGGGAACGTCCGACACGGAACGGATGCTTGGAACTGACCTTTGGCATTACCGTTTCACTAGATCGGTTGTTTGCGAATTTCCAGCCGCTCCGGCGCGATCAATGGCCGCTATCCAGAACTTTTCTCAGGCCGCACCCGCGTAAATTCAGTGCTATCCTCCAAACACAGATCGAGGCCTAGATGACATTCATCCGCACCGGCATATTGCTGCTCTTGTTGTCCGCGTCCGCGTCCGCGCTTGCGCAGGAGGAGAAGAAGACCGCCATCGACGTGGTCCAGGCGGAACTCTCGATCTGTGTGGTCTACTATACGTTTGTCCGGGGCTGCGCGATCGAGAAGGCAGAAGTGAATGTCGCTTCGGTCGCGAATACGAATGCCGAGAAGCTACGCAAGTATGCGTTTCAGGCCGGCCAGACCATTCGGATGGATAACGACGCGATGATCGCGCGCCAGAAGGTGGCAGTGGAGCAGCAGCAGAAGCTGCTCGAAGGCGACTGCAAGAATATCGTGAAGCTGGACGAAGCCTATGGCGCCCGCTGCAAGACGCTCTCCGACGATCCGCAGGCGATTTTGGATCAGTATTTGAAGCGCTAGATATCCAGCGCTTCCGCAGCGAACTTTGCGTTCTCGGAAATGAACGTGAAGCGCTCTTCCGGTTTGTTGCCCATCAACCGTTGAATCGTTTTCTTGGTTGCGGCCCGCTTCGCGTCGGCAATCGTGACGCGGAGGAGCGAGCGCGAGGCCGGGTGCATCGAATCCTTCAACTGCGACGGCATCATCTCGCCGAGGCCTTTGAAGCGGCCGACCTCGATGTTCTTCTTGCCTTTGAACACCGTGTTCATCAGCACATCCTTGTGCTTGTCGTCGCGCGCGTAAACCGTCTGACCCCCGTAGGTGAGGCGATAGAGCGGCGGCACGGCAAGAAAGAGGTGCTTGTTCTCGATCAGCTTCGGCATCTCCTGATAGAAGAAGGTGATGAGCAGCGAAGCGATATGCGCGCCGTCGACGTCGGCGTCGCACATGATGATCACGCGGTCGTAGCGTAGCGACGCATCGTTGTAATGCGCACCTGATCCGCAGCCGAGCGCCTGCATCAAATCCGCAAGCTGCTGGTTGGCTGCAAGCTTGCCGCGCCCCGCGCTCACCACGTTCAAAATTTTGCCGCGCAACGGCAGCACGGCCTGCGTGCGTCGGTCGCGCGCCTGTTTCGCGGAGCCGCCGGCGGAGTCGCCCTCGACGATGAAGATTTCGGAATCTGTTGCCGAAGCGTTCGAGCAGTCGGCCAGCTTGCCGGGGAGACGGAGCTTGCGCACCGCGGACTTGCGCGAGATTTCCTTTTCCGTGCGGCGGCGAGCGCGCTCTTCCGCACGCTCGACGGCCCATTCGAGCAACTTGTTCGCTTCCAGCGTATTGCCGGCTAGGAAATTGTCGAAGGCATCGCGCAGCGTGTTTTCAACGAGCTTTGCCGCTTCCGGATTGGCGAGACGGTCTTTGGTCTGGCCCTGGAATTCGGGGTCTTTGATGAAGACGGAAACGATCGCGGTCGCGCCATCCATCACGTCGTCGGCCGTGATCGCGCTTGCGCGCTTGTTGCCGGTGCGGTCCGCGTAATCCTTCATGCTCTTGAGAAGGGCAGTGCGCAGACCCGCTTCATGCGTGCCGCCGTCGGGAGTCGGGATCGTATTGCAGTAGGAATTGACGAAGCCGTCTTCGTCCGCGATCCAGGCGACCGCCCATTCCACCGCGCCGTGTCCCGATTTCTTTTCGGTTCTGCCGCCGAAGATATCCTTGTGAACGCGCGTACGCTTCTCGATGTTGGTCGCGAGATAATCACGCAGCCCGTTTTCGAAGTGGAACGTATCCTTCTCCGGAACGTCGGTACCCTTAATGAGCGATTTATCCGCCGACCAGCGGATTTCCACGCCGCCGAAGAGATAGGCCTTCGCTTTGGTCATCCGGAAGACGCGTTCGGGTTCGAACTTCGCGTCAGGACCGAAAATCTGTTTGTCGGGAATGAAGCGGATCGAAGTGCCGCGTCTCTTCACGCCCTTCTGCACGGCCTTTAGCGGACCCTGCGGCGTGCCGCGTTTGTAGATCTGGCGATACAATACGCCGCCGAGCGCAACTTCCGCTTCCAAGGTTTCGGAAAGCGCGTTCGTCACCGACACGCCGACGCCGTGCAGACCGCCGGAAGTCTCGTAGGACTCGCCAGAGAATTTGCCGCCCGCATGCAGCGTTGTGAGAATGACTTCGAGCGCGGACTTGTTCTTGAACTTCGGATGCATACCGACCGGAATGCCGCGGCCGTTATCGGTCACGCGGATAAAGCCGTCGTCAGTCATCTGCACATCGATAAAGGTCGCGTGACCCGCGACCGCTTCGTCCATCGCGTTGTCGATCACTTCCGCGAAAATATGGTGCAGCGCCTTGGCATCGGTGCCGCCGATATACATGCCGGGACGGCGGCGTACAGGCTCGAGACCCTCAAGCACCTCGATCGAATGCGCGTCATAGCTCTTGCCGCGGGACGGGGCGCTCGCGCCGTTTGCTTTTGCCTTGCCGAACAGGTCGGCACTCTCGCCGCGCGATTTTCCACGCGCCGCCGGTTTCGCCTTGGCTTTTTTGGCTTTTGCCATTCGTCTTTCCGTTTCGCGAATCGGTTGGGATCAATATGCCACGGCGGATTCCGCCGTGTCCGCTCAAGTCGGCTATAGCCGACTTGAGCAGTATTGATTTGCCGGGGCTGAGTTACTCAACGCCCCGGATATTGGTGAAATAGTGGTCGATCTCGAAAGTACCGAGGAAGCGGTAGTTCAGGCGCTGAAATAGCTCTTTCAACTCCTCGATCCGCTCCGAATAGAGCTCGACCTGCAGATAGCAGAGGTTGTCGCGCAGCGTCCGCTCCATGCCCTTGAGCGCATGGAACTCGTATCCCTCGATGTCCATCTTGATCAGGATGTGCTTGTTCTTGATCTGGTACTCGTCGTCGAACTTCACCTGTTTCACGCGATGGGTGACCGCGCCTGCGGGCATATCGGGCTGGGTGATGTAGGACTCGCCCCGATTGTGGTCGGACGCCTGCGTCAGCGTCACTTCATCGGCCTTGTCGCCGAGCGCCTGCTGAAGCGCCCAAATTTCTTCCTGAAGATTATTGGCTTCAAGGTTTGCTTTAAGTCGCGCGTAATTTCCCGGATCGGGCTCGAAGGCGATCACTTCTTTCGCAAGATCGTTCGCGGCGACGATGGCGCTGTAGAAACCCGCATTCGCACCGATATCCAGGAAAACATCGAACGGCACTTTGCCCGCGACTTCGGCAAAGCGGTCGAGCTGCACCGGCTCCCACGAGCCGTCGCGCGCGAGGTGATAGTCGATCAGGTCTTTATGGCCGACGACGAAGTTCAGTCCTTGCGCCTTTACCGTGAAGCGCTCGCTGTTAAGCGCGCGCATCAGGCGATAGCGCACACGGCGAAGCAGGCGCTCGAAAGCGCCCGCCGGTTTGATGAGCGGAGTGGTCAGAGGCTTACGCGCGGCTTCCCGAGAAGGGGAAGGCGCCAAAGGTGCCAGTGTCGGCATCGCCGCTGATTTTATCCCCATCGACGGTGCCGGTGAAGGTCAGCGTCATCGGCATCGGGTTGGTGATGTCGACTTTCCACGAGACTTTGTTGCCGTCGACCGTCGCGTCCTGAAGGGGGCCGGACTGGCCGTCGGCGGACTGGGTGCCGGTCAGCGTCGAGCCGTCCACCTTGAGTTCGATCTCCGCCTGGCGGGTGCCCATCGGCGTTTCGATCGCGATATTCCACTTACCGTCTACGGCCATGGGATTCGTTTCCTTTGTTTGGGGTATCTCTTTGTTGGGCTAAGACTACCCCGTAGCACGGCCCCGATCAACGAAACCGCGATGACAAAAAAGAAATCCAGCGCGCCGCGACGTCCCCGTCCGGCCGATAATGCCTTCAAGGGCGAGAATATCCGCGGCGGCGTGAACGAGCCGACCTATGGCGGCGCGCTTTCCTTTATGCGTCGGCGCTACGCCAAGAACGCGAACGGTGCCGATCTCGCAATCTGGGGCGTGCCGTTCGACGCCGCGACCTCGAACCGTCCCGGCGCGCGGTTCGGACCGCGCGCGATACGGGCGGCATCCGCGATCCTGGAAGGCGATCCGCAGTATCCGTGGGGCTTCGATCTATTCGCGAAAATGACCGCGGTGGATGTCGGCGACTGCGCGCTCGACTATGGCAACCATGACGATGCGCCGCACGAGATCGAGCGTCAGGCAAAAGAGATTCTGGATACCGGTGCGACGCTGCTTACGCTGGGCGGCGATCATTTCGTGACCTATCCGCTGCTGAAGGCGCATGTCGCAAAACACGGTCCGCTCGCGCTCGTGCAGTTCGATGCGCATCAGGACACCTGGCATCCGGAAGCAGGCCGCATCGACCACGGCTCCTTCGTCGCGCGCGCCGCGATCGAGGGACTGATCGATGTGAAACATTCGATTCAAATTGGTATCCGGACGCATGCGCCCGCCACGCATGGGATCGAAATCATCCATGGCAATGCGGTCGAAACGCTTGGCGTTCACGGCGTCGTCAAGAAAGTGTTGAAGCGGGTCGGGAAAAAGAAGGCCTATCTCACCTTCGATATCGACGCGCTGGATCCGGCTTTTGCCCCGGGCACCGGTACGCCGGTGTCTGGAGGCCTGACCAGTCGCGAGGCGTTGATGATGTTGCGTACACTGGCGCCGATCAATTTCGTCGGCTTCGACGTGATGGAAGTCTCGCCGCCCTATGACCAATCCGAGATAACAGCCATCGCCGCCGCGCATGTCGCGATGCATTGCGTCGGGCTTGCAGCGCTTAAGCGAGGAACCAAGTAAGGGGGCGGGCGGTTTTTAGGCTCTCCATTACTTCAGTCTTTCTTCGCCGGTTCATTTCAGGTAAGCGTCACGTCCTTCCTTTAGGAGCAGTGCAATGAGCGCAACCAAAACGCGGATCGCGATCCTTGGCGCGTCGGGTTACACCGGCGCCGAGCTGGTGCGCCTGCTGCTCCGTCATCCGAATGCGGAAATCGTTGCGCTGACGGCCGACCGCAAGGCCGGCAAGACCATGGCGAGCGTCTATCCGCAGTTCTTCGGCATCGATCTGCCGAAGCTCATCACCATCGAAGAACTCGACACGAGCGCTGTTGATCTCGTGTTCTGCGCGCTGCCGCATGGCACGACGCAGAAGGTGATCAAGGATCTGTTCGAGAAAGCGCCGAAGCTGAAGGTCATCGATCTCTCCGCCGACTTCCGCATCCGCGATCCGCTCGCCTATGAAACGTGGTACGGCCACGCGCATCAGGCGGTCGAACTGCAGAAGGAAGCAGTCTACGGCCTCGTCGAACTCTATCGCGACGAGATCAAGGGCGCGCGGCTTGTCGCCAATCCCGGCTGTTACACCTCGACGTCGATCCTCGCGGTGGTACCGTTGATCGAGGCGGGCGCGATTGAAACCGACACCATCATTATTGACTCAAAATCCGGCATGACCGGCGCGGGCCGGTCGGCGAAAGAGGAAATGCTGTTCTCGGAAGTTTCCGAGGGCATGCACGCCTATGGCGTCGGCGGACACCGGCACATGGCCGAGCTCGATCAGGAATTTTCCGATGCCGCGAGCAGGCCGGTGGTGCCGAGCTTCACCGCGCATCTGATTCCGATGAACCGCGGCATCTACGCGACGCATTATGTGAAGATGTCAGGCTCGACGACTGCCGAGCAGTTGCATCGCATCCTCGCGGATTTCTATTCCGGTCAGCCGTTCGTGCGCGTGCTCGATTTCGGCATGGTGCCACAGTCGCGTCATGTCCGCGGCTCGAACATGACATTTATCGGCGTGGTCGCAGACCGGCGCACCGGCACCGCAATCGTGATTTCGACGCTCGACAATCTCGTGAAGGGAGCGTCGGGGCAGGCCGTGCAGAACATGAACGTGATGCTCGGGCTGCCGGAAACGACCGGGCTCGATCAGGTCGCGCTCTTTCCGTAAATTATTTGCGGCGCGTGTAGCTGCCGTCGTTGCCGCGGCCGGTATTGCGCTGGTCGTCCGGCTCGCGCGACGTGCGCGGCTCGTCGTCGCCCGTATTGCGGCGATCATCGACACGCGGCTGTTTTTGCGGCGGCGTTTCGCCGAGCGCGGTAAGGCGTTCCCGTGCGCGGTCGCGAGCCCAGATGTCGATCGGCCGGTCGCCGGTCGTCGCGAGTGCTTTGCGATATTCCGCGCGCGCGCCGTTGACGTTGCCTTGCCGCTCGAAGGTAAGACCGCGGCTGTACATTGCCGAGGTGAAGCCGGAATCGACGCGCAGTGCATCGTCGAAATCCGCCAGCGCGCGATCGTAATTTTTCTTTTCCAGCCACGCATCGCCGCGATTGGAGAAGGCGAAAGGATTTTTCGGGTTCACGAGCAGCGAGTCCGACAGGTCGATGATCGCCTTGTCGTATTCCTTGTTGCGCAGATAGCCGAGGCCGCGGTTTGAAAGCGTGATCGAGCGGTCTTCGGTGCTGAGGCTGCCTTTTTCGAGCGCCTGCGTGCACACGCGGATGATCGCGAGATCGTCGTCTTTCAGCGTCGCCTTGAAGCAATCTTCGGCGGTCTGGGCATGGGCCGCGAGCGGCACAGCGGCAAAGGCGGCGAGAACGAGCGCAGCAATCACGGGACGGCGCATGACAATTTCCTGACGGTTCTTGAGCGGACCAATCCTAGGCCGCGCGCCGCCGCTTGAGAAGCGGCTTCCGATCAATCGCGTGTGAGTGGATTTAGCGATTAAGCCAGGCGAGAATCGTGCGGCTAACGGCGTCTGCCGCATCCTGCTGCACGAAATGTCCGGCACCGGGGATAGTCGCAAGCGTAAAATCCTGTTCGACGAAGTCCCAGACGCCGTTCAGCCCTTCCGAAAGCAGCGCCTTGTCCTCCATGCCGTGAATAAGAAGCGTCGGCGCTTTCACGCGCGGTGGCGGCGCCGTAGGGGCGACATAAGGCGGGGCCGGATAGTTGGCCTGATAATAATGCAGCATTGCCTGCGCGTCGGAGCGCTCCATTGCCGCAAGGTGGAATTTTTTTGCCTCAGGGTCGGTAACCCAGGCGCCGAGACGCTCGAGCGAAATCTTTTTGTAAAATTCCGGGTCTTGGAAGTTGCGCGCGTACTGCGAGTTTTTCTGCTGCTCGGGATTTTCGGCGAGCTGTTTTGCGAGCGTCCAAGGGTGCGGCATGTTGAGAACGACGAGCCGCTCGGTGATGTCGGGTCTTCGCATCGCGACATTCCACGCAGTCGCGCCGCCCCAGTCGTGGCCGATGATGGTTGCTTTCTTCGCGCCTTCGGCGCTGACCACCGCGGCGCAATCGGTCACGAGTTTGCGCATCGAATAATTTTCGACGCCTTTCGGCTTGTCGCTTAAATTATATCCGCGCATCGAGATTGCGCAGACGCGAAACTGCTTCGAGAGCGCGTCGATCTGGTGCCGCCACGTCAGCCAGTAATCGGGAAAGCCGTGCATCAGCACGACGAGCGGACCTTTGCCGAGCGCCGCGTAGTGAATCTTCACGCCTTCATTGTCGGCGTATTTGTGCTCGACGCGGTCGCCAATCGTTAGCAACGGATCGGGGCTGATCGCGCCGCTCCCGGAAATCAGATCCATCAAAGGATCGCTCATTGCAGGACGGCCATGCCGAGCGACTCCGCAATCAGCGCGGGACGCTCCTGTCCCTCGATTTCGACGGTGACCTCATATTTGAAGAGCAGTTCTTTCGGCGAGCGCTGCGTCACGTCCGCAAGCTTGAACGTGCCGCGTACCCGCGAGCCGGAGCGTACCGGATTGAGGAAGCGCACTTTGTCGAGGCCGTAGTTGATGCCCATGGCGCGGTCGGCAATGGCGGGCAACGCCTCGTAGCCCATGCCGGCGAGCAGCGAGAGCGAGAGATAACCGTGCGCAATGGTGCCGCCGAAGGGCGTTTCTTTTTTTGCGCGCTCCGGGTCGACGTGAATCCATTGGTGGTCGTTCGTCACTTCGGCGAAGCCGTCGATCATTTTCTGATCGACCGTGATCCAGCTCGACTGACCGAGCACGGTGCCGATGCGGGCTTTGATCTGGTCGGCGGTAAGCGTTCCCTTTGCCATCGTCTTCTTCCTTGGTTTTGGAAAGACTAGGAGCGGCTCCGCCCGCATGCAATGCTCCACCGCCGGCTGCGCTAGCCGTAGCGTAAGGGGCGGGGGCGATATTCCGCAGAGCGCAATGAACGACGTCGAACGCTTGTCCAACGAAAACTATCTGGAATCGATCCGCGCGCATGCGGCGTTTCAGAGCCCCTGCGACGTGCATGACAGCGGCGGTATTCTGCTGGTCGCGGGCGCAAGCAGCTTTCCGGGCAGCTACTGGAATGCGGCGGCGCGCGACAATCTTTCGGTCGATCCCGGCGATCTTGCACAAGCCGCGCGTGCTTTCTTCGCGCCGAAGAAGCGGATGTACACGTTCTCAGTGATTGAGAAGCAGGACAGCGATCTCGAGGAATATTTGCTCGATAACGAATACGAAGTCCGGTTCGAAATTCCGTGTATGTCGGTAACGAAGCCATTGCCCGCACGAGCGCTTCCCGAAGGCGTTCACATCGAGACGATGTCGAACGCAAAACACACGAAAGATTTCGTCGAAGTGAGCGTGCTTGCTTATGCGATGCTCGGGCTTCCTGAAGTGCACACGCGGGCAATGTTTTCGCAGCCGGAAGCGCTGTTGGACAAAAATATTATCGGCATCATCGCTTATCGTGGCGACGAACCGCTCGCGACTGCCATTGTCTTGATGAGCGGCGAAGGGGCGGGACTTTACTGGATCGGTACGCGGCCGAACGCGCAGCGTTTGGGTCTTGGTGCATTGATGACGGTGCAGACAACGAATATGGCGTTCGACGCCGGCGCGAAGGTTGTCACCTTGCAGGCGAGCAAATTCGGCGAGCCGGTCTATCAGCGTCTTGGATTTGAAACCTACGACAAGCTCCGGCGCTACGGACCGAAGGCGCTCGACTGAACGCTACGCCTGCACCTTCACATAACGTCCGGGCGCTTCTTCGATCGCAGGTAGCGGACCCTCGCCGGGAACGCGCGCCGGCACCTCCCGGCGGTTGATATCCTTCAGCCACGCGAGCCAGTCGGTCCACCACGAACCTTTTTGCTCGACCGCGTTGTCGATCCACTTGTCGATTTCGCCGTCTGCGGGTCCGCCGGTCCAGAACGAATACTTCTTTTTCTCCGGCGGATTGACGACGCCTGCGATGTGGCCGGAGCCGCCGAGTACGAAGCGCACCGGCCCGCCGAAGAAGCTCGATCCGAGGAAAACGGATTTGGGCGGCGCGATGTGATCTTCACGCGTGGCCAAATTGTAAACCGGCACTTTCACCTTGCCGAGATCGATCTGCACATCATCGACGACCATCTCGCCGCGGGAGAGTTTGTTTTCGAGATAGCAATTGCGCAAATAGAACGAATGGTTCGCCGCAGGCAGCCGCGTCGAATCCGAATTCCAGAACAGAAGATCGAACGGGAAGGGCGCCTTGCCGCGCATGTAGTTGTTGACGATGTAGGGCCATACGAGATCGTTCGAGCGAAGCATGTTGAAAGCCATCGCCATCTTGGTCGAATCCAGAAAGCCGACCTGTTTCATGCGCCGCTCGAGCGCGTCGAGCTGCTCCTCGTCGACGAAAACTTTCAGATCGCCCGCATGCGTGAAATCGACCTGCGTCGCGAGGAAGGTTGCGCTCGCGATGCGGTTCTGGCCGGTCGCCGCGAGATAGGCGAGCGACACGGCCGTCATCGTGCCGCCGACGCAATAGCCGCAGATGTGCGACTGCTTCTCGCCGGTGATTTTCTCGGCGGTGTCGAGCGCGGCCAGCACGCCTTCCTTCATGTAATCTTCGAAGGTCTTTGTCGCGAGCCGCGCGTCCGGGTTCACCCACGAGATCACGAAGACGGTGATGCCTTGCTCGACCGCCCATTTGATCATCGACTTTTCGGAAGTCAGATCGAGCACATAAAACTTGTTGATCCATGGCGGCACGATCACGAGCGGAATCGCAAGCACCGTTTCAGTGACCGGCGTGTACTGGATCACCTGAATGAGATCGTTCTCGAACACGACCTTGCCCGGCGTGGTCGCGAGATTCCTGCCGACTTCGAACGTCGAGGAGTCGGATTGCCGGATGCGCAGATCGCCGCGGCCGGCTTCTATGTCCTCGGTGAGCATCTGCATGCCGCGCACGAGATTTTCGCCCGATGACCCGAGCGTCTCGCGGAACAGTTCGGGATTGGTCAGCACGAAGTTCGAAGGCGAGGCCGCGTTCGAAATCTGCTTCACGTAAAACTCGGCCTTGCGCTTGGTGTGATCGTCGAGGCCTTCGGCCTCATGCACCATGCGCTCGGCCCATTCGGTCGTGAGCAGATAGGCCTGCTTCAATGCGTCGAAGAACGGGTTGTTGCTCCAGTCGGGATCGTTGAAGCGGCGATCTTTCGGATCGGCCGCCTTCACGGGCTCGATAGCTTCGCCGGCCATGCGCTTCACGGTCATGGCCCACAGGTCCATGTAACCCTTGGCGAGCGAAGTCTGTGCTGCGGCCGCACGCTGCGGATCGGCGAGCCAATATTCGGCGACGTGATTAAGCGTCTTGAAGACGTCGACCATCTCTTCAGCGCGGGTATCGCCGAAGTCCTGGCTCTCGCGCGGCTTCAGATAAGCGGCCAGCGCCTTGCCGCCCTGTTCCATGATGCGCGCGAGGTTCCGGGCAAACGCCTCCGGATCGACGGCCCGCGGCGCTCCGGCGCCAGATTTGGGCTTGTCGTCCATGATTTCGTTTACTCCCTGCAACTATAGTGGCGGCTATCCTGCCGCTTCTGGGACCGACCCCGGTTCTGCCATAATAGGCAGCGACAGAGGCCATCGCCATAGAATCAAGGCGATTGGGTTATTGAGGGGCAGCCGTTGAAGGTTGTTGGGTTCAGGGTTTCGGGAAATGCCTGCCGCGCCGCAGCACTGGCGGCCGCATTAGCCGTAGGCGGTTGCGCCACCGGCGACGTGCCCGTTCCCTTCGTGGACCTCTCCATGCCTTCGATTCCGATCATTCCGGCCAGTAATCCAGTCTCGAACCCGGCCAATACCCCGGAATCGTTCCCTGCGATTGCTCCCCCCGCCGAGCGGGACGAGGAGGCGCCGGTCATGAATGACGTCGAGCGTATCAAGCTCGAACAAGAACTTCGCAAGATGAGCGTCGAGCGCGAAGCCCAGGTTAAACAGCGGATTCTCCGAGCTAACTAGTGCCGCCGGCGCGCGTAAAAGCCGTGCAATTTCCGCCTGTTCGGTGCTATTAGCCCCGCATGAATCGTGGCCCGCATGAACCCTAAAGGGGCCAGTTTTCAGAGAACCGCCATGTCAGACTTCCATCGCATCAAGCGCCTGCCGCCTTACGTTTTCGAAAGCGTGAACCGGGTGAAGGCCGCTGCACGCAATGCAGGCGCAGACATCATCGACCTCGGTATGGGCAACCCGGATTTGCCGGCGCCCGCCCATGTGATCGAGAAACTCAAAGAAACGCTCGGCAAGCCGCGCACCGACCGCTACTCGGCCTCGAAGGGTATTCCGGGACTGCGTAAGGCGCAGGCTGCCTATTACGCGCGCCGTTTCGGCGTGAAGTTGAATCCCGACACGCAGGTCGTGGCGACGCTCGGCTCCAAGGAAGGCTTCGCCAACGTCGCGCAGGCGATTACTGCGCCGGGCGACGTCGTGCTTGTGCCCAATCCGAGCTATCCGATCCACGCCTTCGGCTTCCTGATGGCGGGCGGTTCGATCCGCTCGGTGCCGATCGAGCCGGGGCCGGAATTTTTCCACGCGCTCGAGCGCGCGGTGGTGCATTCGATTCCGAAGCCGATCGCAGTCGTGGTCTGTTATCCGTCGAACCCGACCGCCTGCGTCGCCGATCTCGAATTTTATCGCGACGTAGTCGCGTTCGCGAAGAAGCACGAAATTCTCGTGCTCTCCGATCTCGCTTATGCCGAAGTTTACTTCGATGACAATCCGCCGCCGTCGGTGCTGCAGGTGCCGGGGGCAATGGATGTCACCGTCGAATTTACTTCGATGTCGAAGACATTCTCTATGGCCGGTTGGCGCATGGGCTTTGCGGTCGGCAATGAGCGCGTGATCTCCGCACTTTCGCGCGTGAAATCGTACCTCGATTATGGCGCGTTCACGCCGGTGCAGGTCGCGGCGACTGCCGCGCTTAACGGCCCCGAAGAATGCATCGTTGAAATGCGCAACATGTACAAAACCCGCCGTGACGCGATGGTGGATTCGTTTGCACGTGCCGGATGGGAAATTCCGAGCCCAAAGGCTTCGATGTTTGCCTGGGCGCCGATCCCGGAACGCTTCCGTCCGCTCGGCAGCGTGAAGTTTGCGGAACTGCTCGTCGAGAAAGCGTCCGTCGCGGTAGCGCCGGGCATCGGTTTCGGCGAACACGGCGACGATTACGTTCGTCTCGCGCTGGTCGAGAACGATCAGCGCATTCGGCAGGCCGCGCGCAATATCCGCAAGTTCCTCGATTCCGCCGATACGATCCTCCACAACGTCGTGCCGCTCGCGGCGCGGGGCTGATCCGGAGCGCATCGGGAATGGAAGCGCCGCTCCGCGTTGGTCTGGCCGGTCTCGGCACTGTCGGTTCGGCGGTGGCGGGCATGTTGTTGCGCACGCGCGACAAGCTGGCTGCGCGCGCAGGCCGGCCGATCGATCTCGTCGCGGTTGCGTCGAAAGATCCGCCGCGCGACCAGAGCCTCGATCTTTCTTCGATCAAGAAAAGCGCCGATCCGGTCGCGCTCGCGAAAGGCGAGGGCATCGACGTTTTCGTCGAATTGATGGGCGGCTCCGGCGATCCAGCGAAAGCTTCGGTTGAAGCCGCCCTCGGCGTCGGCCGTGCGGTGGTGACTGCGAACAAGGCGCTGATCGCAAAACACGGTACGCCGCTGATCAAGCTTGCCGAAAAGAACAACGCTGCCTTCAACTTCGAAGCGGCAGTCGGCGGCGGCATTCCCGTCATCAAAACGTTGCGTGAAGGTCTCGGCGGCGCGGAAATTTCGCGCGTTTACGGAATCCTGAACGGTACCTGCAACTACATTCTGACGACGATGCAGAAGGAGGGGCGCTCCTTCGAAGATTGTCTGAAAGAAGCGCAGAAGCTCGGCTACGCCGAAGCCGATCCGACCTTCGATATCGGCGGCTTCGATACCGCACACAAGATTGCAATTCTCGCGAGCCTGGCGTTTGGCGCGGAAGTCGATGCGGATGCAGTTTACGTGGAAGGCATCCAGTCGATAACGCTCGCCGATTTAGAAGCCGCGGACGATCTCGGTTATCGCGTGAAGCTTCTCGGTGTTGCGGTGAAAACGGATACCGGCGTCGAGCAGCGCGTGCATCCCACTATGGTGCCGAAGGGCTCGGTCATCGGTGAAATCGACGGTGTCACGAACGCGGTCGCGATCAATTCCGACGCACTCGATCTCACGTTGGTCGGTCCGGGCGCCGGTGGCGCTGCGACGGCGTCTGCCGTTGTCGCCGATCTTGTCGATCTCGCCAGCGGACGGCGTGTTGCGCCGTTCGGGCGCGGTGCTGCGAAGCTCACCAAAGCCGTGCGTGCGCCGATGCTGGAGCACGAAGGCGGCTATTACATTCGTCTTGCGGCTGTCGATAAACCGGGCACCGCGGCGACCATCGCGGGCCGGATGGCTGAGCAGAATATCTCGCTCGAATCCATTGTGCAGCATCGCCGCGACAAGAAGAAATCTTCCGACGCGCCCGCGCCGGTCATCCTGATTACCTACGCGACCAACGAAGACGCGATGCGCAACGCGCTGAATGCAATCAAAAAAGACGGAGTGCTTGCGGAAGTGCCGCAAGTCATCCGTATCGAAAAGAACTGAGGGGGCAATGGCCAAGCAATCGAACCCGGCGGTAGAAGTCCAGCCGGATCTTTTCATCGAGCGTATTCTCTCTATGGAAATCGCGCGCGTTACCGAACGCGCAGCAGTCTCTGCGGCGCGTCTGCGCGGCCGCGGCGACGAGAAGGCGGCGGATCAGGCAGCGGTCGATGCCATGCGCCGCGAACTGAACAAACTCCCGATCACCGGCACGATCCGGATCGGCGAAGGCGAACGCGACGAAGCGCCGATGCTCTTCATCGGCGAAGAGGTCGGCAACAAGAAGGGCCCTGCCGTCGATATCGCGGTCGATCCGCTCGAAGGCACGACGCTCTGCGCGAAGAACATGCCGGGCTCGATCGCTGTGATGGCAATGGCTTTGGGCGGCACGCTGCTCAACGCGCCTGACGTTTATATGGACAAGATCGCCATCGGACCGGGCTATTCGAAAGGCATCATCGATCTCGACGCTTCGCCCGCCGACAACATCAATGCGCTCGCGAAAGCGAAGGGTGTGAAGCCGAATGAAATCACCGCACTCATTATGGACCGTCCGCGCCATGCCGAATTGATCGCAGCGACGCGCGCGACCGGCGCTTCGGTGGCGCTCATCACCGACGGCGACGTCGCCGGTGTGATCCACACCACCGATCCGGAAGAAACCGGCATCGACATTTATCTCGGCATTGGCGGTGCGCCGGAAGGCGTGCTCGCGGCTGCCGCGCTCCGCTGCATCGGCGGTCAGATGCAGGGCCGTCTTATTTTCGCCAACGACGAACAGCGTGCGCGCGCGGCAAAGATGGGTGTCACCGATCCCAACAAGAAGTACGACATGAGCGAGATGGTGCGCGGCGACTGCCTGGTTTCGGCGACCGGTGTCACCACCGGCTCGATGCTGCGCGGCGTCGAATTCAAGGGCGAGCGGATTCTCACACACACCGTCGTCATGCGCTCCGCGACCGGCACCACGCGCTGGATTGAAGCCGAGCATCGCCAACTCGAAAAATTTCATCTCTGATGGCAAAGCCCGCCGTTCTCATTCGCGAGATCGGCGACGACGAGCGCTCCGACTGGGAGCCGCTCTGGCAGGGCTATCTGGCGTTTTACGAGTCGTCACAAACGAAAGAAGCGACCGACGAAGCCTGGCGACGCATTCATGACGCGCGCGAGCCGATGTTCGCGCTCGGCGCCTATGTCGACGGCAAGCTGCTCGGCATCGTCCACTATCTCTTTCATCGCTCGTTCTGGACCACCGGCGACTACTGCTATTTGCAGGACCTGTTCGTTGCGAAAGACACGCGCGGACTTGGGCTCGGCCGCGCATTGATCGAAGCGGTCTACGCCAAGGCGAAAGCGAAGGGCGCAAGCCGGGTGCACTGGCTGACGCAGGAGCACAACGCGACCGCGCGGCTTCTGTACGACAACATCGCCGACCGCTCAGGCTTCATTCAGTACCGGAAGATTTTCTAATTCCGCATACGTCATGGCCGGGCTTGTCCCGGCATCTCGATACATCAAACGCTTTGCTCTCCTGAGCGAGATCGCCGCGACAAACGCGGTGATGACGGGATAAGGAAATGGCATTGAAGATGATCCCGTTATCCGAACTAACCGCCGCCCAGCGCGAGCAAGCCGCGCGCATGCTCGTCGATGCTTTCCAGCACGAGCCATCGGCGTGGAAAACGATGGAGGAAGCGCGAGCGGAAGTGGCGTCTTTCCATGACAACCCGGAACGCCGCGCATGGGCCGTGATCGAAGGCGACACGCTGGCCGGCTGGATCGGCGGTGTCGATCAGTCCTCGCATGCCTGGGAGTTGCATCCGCTTGCCGTCGCACCGGCGTTTCAAAAACGGGGCATCGGCAAGCAACTTGTCGCCAAGCTTGAAATGGAAGCGAAGAAAGCGGGCATGAATACGATCTGGCTCGGTTCGGACGACGGCTTCGGCGGCACCAATATTTTCGGTGTTGATCTCTATCCGGACGTGCCGAAAAAGCTCGAAGCGCTTGCGCCTGCGCGAGGTCACGCATTCACTTACTATCAGCGGCTCGGATATGTGGTGATTGGCGTCATCCCGGACGCGAACGGGCCCGGCCGCCATGACATAATGATGGCCAAACGAATCTGATTGGTTCAGCGATCTCTATGACTTTACCCGGCATCATTCCTAATGCGCAGCGCGCCTTTCTCGGCGTCGAGCGCTCGGTATGCGGCCGCGTGTGGCGCGACCGCCTCGATCTTCGCAGCACGCAAAATGCTACCGCGATCGGCCAGCGCTATGGCCTGCCGGAACTGCTCTCACGCATCATCGCAGGCCGCGATGTGGCGCTGGATGAGGTCGAGAACTTTCTCGATCCCACCATCCGCAAGATGATGCCCGATCCGAATGTGCTCACGGAGATGGATCGCGCGGCAGCCCGCATCGCGGACGCTGTGCAGCATTCGGAAGAGATTGCGATTATCGGCGACTATGATGTCGATGGGGCGACTTCGACCGCGCTCATGGTGCGCGTGTTGCGTGCGGCCGGAAGCGAACCGTTCTTCCACATTCCGGATCGCTTGTTCGAAGGCTACGGCCCGAATGTCGAAGCGATCCGCAATCTCGAAGCGCGCGGCGCAAGCCTTCTGATCACGCTCGACTGCGGAACCACGAGCGCGGAGGCGCTCGGCGAAGCGAGCAAGCTCGGACTCGATGTGGTTGTCGTCGATCATCATCAGGCTGGAGAAAAATTGCCGATTGCAGCCGCGCTCGTGAACCCGAACCGCGAGGACGATCTCTCCGGGCTCGGGCATCTTTGCGCAGCCGGTCTGACGTTCATGACCTGCGTCGCGCTCGTCCGCGAATTGCGGTCGCGCGGGCACTGGAACGGTGGGCGCGTCGAACCCGATCTGCTGGAGCTGCTCGATCTTGTAGCACTCGGCACGGTCGCGGATGTGGTGCCGCTGAAAGGTCTGAACCGCGCTTTCGTGACGAAGGGGCTGATCTCGCTCCGCAATCGCGAGAACCACGGGCTGCGCGCATTGATGGATGCCGCGCGGCTCGAAGGTCCGCCGGAAGCGTGGCATCTCGGATTTCTGCTCGGCCCCCGCATCAATGCCGGCGGACGCATCGGCGATGCGACGCTCGGCACAAAACTCCTCATCACCAACGATCCTGCGGAAGCCAATGCGATCGCGCAGAAGCTCAATCAACTGAACATCGAGCGGCAGGAAGTAGAGAAGCGCACGCTCGAACAGGCGGAAGCCGAAGCCTATGCCTCGCTCGGTCATGACGAGCAGGGCGCAATCGTGATTGCGAGCGGTGAGGGCTGGCATCCCGGCGTGGTCGGTCTTGTCGCCGCGCGGTTGAAGGAACGTTTCTCGCGTCCGGCATTTGCGATTGCGATGCTCGGCGATCAAGGCACCGGCTCGGGACGTTCCATTCCCGGTGTGGATCTGGGCAAAGCCGTGCGCGGCGCGGTCGAAGAAGGCTTGCTTGTGAAAGGCGGCGGTCACGCCATGGCAGCGGGCCTCACCGTCACGCGAGACAAGCTCGGCGATTTGCGCGCCTATCTTGAAGCAAAGCTCCGCGAAACCGTAGAGAAATCCCGCCACGAAGATTGTCTGGAAATCGATGCCGCGATCACCGCGCGCGGCGCGAACGGCGAATTGTTCAAAATGATCGAACGCGCTGGGCCTTATGGCTCCGGCAATCCCGAACCGGTCTTCGCGCTGCCTTCGCATATCGTTGCCTTCGCCGATCCCGTTGGACAAAATCATGTGCGCGCGCGGCTGCGCTCGAACGATGGCGCAATGATTTCTGCCGTGGCCTTTCGCGCGATGGATCGGCCGCTCGGGCAGGCGTTGCTTGGCGCGCGTGGTCAGGCGATGCATGTTGCGGGCACGCTTTCCGTGAACCGGTGGCAGGGGCGCGAGACGATTGAAATGAAGATTAGCGACGCCGCATCCGCGGATCCCTTGGCAGCGCGCTGATATCCGCATGCAGGTTCTTGTCGTCGGTGCCGGTGTTGTGGGTCTTGCGATTGCGCGGGCGGCCGCGCGCAAGGGTCACGAGGTCATCGTTGCCGAGGCGACGCACGGCATCGGCAATGGCGTTTCCTCGCGCAACAGCGAAGTCATACACGGCGGCATGTATTATCCAGCCAGCTCGCTCCGCGCGTTTCATTGTCCGCGCGGACGACGGATGCTTTACGAATTTTGCGCGACTTACGGCGTGCCGCACCGTAAATGCGGAAAATTCATTGTCGCCACTGAAGACGCCGAAATTTCGAAGATGGAAGCGATCCTGAAGCTCGGCATCGAGAATGGTGTCGAAAACTTCGAGATGATCGATGGCGCCGCTGCGCGCGCCGCTGAACCGGAACTGAATTGCGTCGCAGCGCTTCATTCTCCGGAAACCGGAATCATCGACAGCCATCAATTGATGGTCGCCCTGCAGGGTGATCTCGAGGACCGAGGCGGCGTGATTGCCTTCGGCACCAAGATCGAACGCATAACTCGCAACCAGGCGGGCTGGATGATTCATTATTCCGGCGACAGCGCAGGCGAACTCAGCGTCGATGCCGTAATCAATTCGGCCGGTATCGGCGCGCAGCGGCTCGCGCGGAAAACGGAAACTTATCCCGAGGCGCGTGTGCCGAAACAATATCTCGCGCGCGGAAATTATTTCGGTTACGCGCGAAAGCCGGTGTTCTCGCGGTTGATCTATCCTGCGCCGCGCATCGACGGCGGCTTAGGCACGCATGTCACGCTCGATCTCGCGGGCCGCATGCGCTTCGGCCCCGATGTCGAATGGATCGATGAAGAAAATTACAACGTGAACCCCGCGCGTGTGGAATCCTTCTACGCAAGCATTCGCCGCTACTGGCCAAAATTGCCGGACAATTCGCTACAGCCGGATTATGCCGGCATCCGCCCGAAGCTGACCGGCCCGGGCGAACCTGCTGCCGATTTCATGATCGAGGGACCGAAGCAGCACGGGCAGGCGGGACTCGTACATCTTTTCGGCATAGAGTCGCCGGGACTGACGTCATCGCTTTCGCTTGCTGACGAAGTGGTAAGCGATCTCGACTGAGCGCGGCGGAATGGCCTGTATTCGCCCCGCGTCGAATTGCCAATTGCCCACGATAACGAACGGGTGTTCCCTTGGCGCGAAATCCCGATAACGAGGAACGTAAAGCCATGAGCGCGAATGCTTCGGCCATCAAATCCGGTCTGTTCGATCTTTCTCCGGCGCAGCGCGTCGCGGGCATCCTGATCGGAAACCTGCTTCTGATTCTCTCCGCGAAAATCCAGCTTCCGTTCTGGCCGGTGCCGATGACGATGCAGACCTTCGTCGTGCTGATGCTGGGTGCCGTATTGGGCGCGCGCGCCGGTGCCGCTGCCGTGGCGCTTTATCTCTTCGAAGGTGGACTAAACTTCGCTGTGTTCGCGGGCACGCCGGAGCGGGGCATCGGTGTCGCCTATATGTACGGCCCGACCGGCGGCTATCTCGTCGGCTTTCTCGTCGCGGCACTCGCCATGGGCCTTGCCTCCGATAAAGGCTGGATGAAATCGCTCACCGGAAATGCGGTCTGGATGCTTGCGGGCCACGCGATCATTCTCGCGTTCGGGGTGGCTTGGCTTTCGCGCATCGTCGGCTTTGAAGCGGCAATCGCGACAGGGTTGACGCCGTTCTGGCTGGCGACCGCGCTGAAAACCGCGATGGCGGTGGCGGCGTATGAGGCTTTGCGCCGCCGTTTCGCCGCATAAGCGCCGTCAACCAAACGTAATGAATCGGCGCTTACCCTCATGACCATGAACGAATCCATCACTGCAGTGGCCGACGCGTTCGGATTTCGCATTCCGAGCCGCCGCGAAGTAGTGGCCGACGGGATCGTTCATGTCATCGGTGTTGTCGCGGGAGCGATCGGCGCCATCGTGCTGATCGCGATCGCGGCACTGCATCACACCTATATCGAGGTGATTGCCGTCAGCATTTATGCGGCGGGCATGATCCTCATGTTTTCGTGCTCCGCGCTCTATAATCTCGCGCGCAAGAGCCGCTATCGCGAATTCTTCCGCCGCCTCGATCACTCCGGAATTTTTCTGATGATCGCGGGCACCTATACGGCGTTCACGACGCTGATGCTGAAAGGCGACTGGGCGATCTATCTCACTGTGGTGGTGTGGTCCGTTGCGTTGTTCGGCATCGTCATCAAGTTGCTTTGGCCGAAGCGCCTCGAAGGCGTCACCACCGGACTTTACATCGCGCTCGGATGGGTCGGGATCATCGCGCTCGAGCCGATCCTGGCATCGCTCGGTCTCGCCGCACTCGTTCTGCTTGGTGCCGGCGGCGCGCTCTATTGCATCGGCGTAATCTTCCATCTCTGGGAGAAGCTGCCCTATCAAAATGCGATCTGGCACGGCTTCGTTGTCGTCGCGGCGGGAATGCATTACGGCGCGGTGCTGACCGCGCTGGTTTGAATTCGCATACAAGAAGCGCGACATAGACGCGGCTGATGTTCAAGCCGGACAAGGAGTTCGCGCTATACGGATCGCGGCAACGATTTTCTTCGCTTTTCTGCTGCCCGCTTTTGCCGCTGCCGAAGCGCCGCTCGGCAAAAAGCCGACTTACGCCTCGCGTCCGCTTTCGTCCTTGCCGAACGGGCAAGCAATGACACGTCAGATTTGGCTTCCAGGTCTCGATGAAGGCTATGTGCCGCAAGGCGTCACGTTTCTGCAGGGAAGACTTTTCGTATCGAGTTATCTGAGTGTGGACCCGAAGCAGGATCGCGGGCCGTGCCGCATTTTATGATCGAACCGGAAACGGGAAGGGCTCTCGCTCATCTCGATCTTCCTGCGCAATGCGGACATGCCGGCGGCCTCACGAAAGACCCGCGCGGAAACATCATCGTCGCCGACACGCGTCATCTATTCGAAATTGAAATGACGAAAGAAAAGCCGGAGGATTTCGGCCGCGTGCTTCGCGTAATCGCACTTTCCGGAAAGCTGAAAGGTTCGTTCGCGGCTTCGACTTCAGATGGGATCTGGCTTGGTGCCTATGAGCGGGAAGGCGAGCCAACGCTTTTCAAGATACCGTGGGGTGCGTTGCGGCAGCCGAAGATCTCCGAAGCACAGGCCACCGAAGCGATCGCGCTGCCGCTGAACGCGCAAGGTGCCGCGTTCGATGCGAGCGATGATTTATGGGTCACGCGCAGCGGTTCGAAATTCGGCGAGCTTTTGAAGCTCGACCGCAAGAGCGGCGCGGTGTTGTCGCGCCACGACATGCCGATCGGCATCGAGGACGTCAGCTACGAGCCGGGCGGCGCACTGTGGTCGCTCTCCGAAGCCGGATCGAAACGCTGGAACGCATGGCCGGCGTTCTATCCGCTGGCGTTTCGGATTGATGTGAAGCTATTGAAGTAGCGAGGCTAAATGGCGCTCCCTAAGGGAGTCGAACCCTTCTTTTCAGGTTGAAAACCTGACGTCCTAACCGATAGACGAAGGGAGCGCTGAGGCCGGGCAAGCCGAACCGCGGCCCTTATAAGAAAGCATCCCGGCCCGCACAAGCGGGCAAAAATGCCGCGCTACCAATGGCCGGTATTCGGCATCGAGGCCCAGGGTTCCTGCTTCGGGAGCGCCTTGCCCTTCTGCAAAAGCTCGATCGAATGCAGGTCCGGCGAGCGGATGAAGGCCATCTGGCCGTCCCTTGGCGGGCGGTTGATCGTGATCCCGGCCTTCATGAGCCGGTCGCACTCGGCATAAATGTCGTCCACCTCGTAGGCGAGGTGGCCGAAATAGCGTGCCTCGCTCATGTCCTCGTCGGTGCCCCAGTTATAAGTGAGTTCCACGAGCGGCGCGGCGCGGCCGGCGGACTTCGCCTCCGCCACCAGCTTCTCGTCTTCGGGCGCGGCGAGAAACACGAGCGTGAATTTGCCGGCTTCGTTCTCGATGCGGAACGACTCTTTCAGTCCGAGCTTCTTGCAATAGAAGTCGAGCGCCTTGTCGAGGTCGCGGACCCGCAGCATGGTATGGAGGTAACGCATTGACGTCTCCCGAATTACAGAATTGCCTTGGATAACCTAGAGACACCCGGACGGAAAATCGAATGATCGCTCCCGACCGTCAGTCTGCGTCCGCGATGCTGCAAAAGTTCTTCGAAGAATCCAGCCGCGCGGTCGCCTTCACCGGTGCCGGTATCTCGACCGAATGTGGTATTCCCGACTTCCGCTCGCCGGGCGGGCTGTGGACGAAAAACCAGCCTATCGAATTTTCCGAATTTTTGCGCAGCAAAGAGATGCGCGACGAAGCCTGGCGGCGAAAGTTCGCGATGGAAGATTCTTTCCGCGCTGCAAAGCCGGGCCGCGGTCATCGCGCTCTCGCGGCTCTCCTGCAACGCGGTAAACTCGCGGCGGTCATTACCCAGAACATCGACAATTTGCATCAAGTTTCCGGAATGCCACCGGGCAAAGTGATCGAGCTGCACGGCAACGGCTCCTATGCCACCTGCCTCGACTGTGGAATCAGGTACGAACTCGATTGGGTAAAGGAACGCTTTGAGAAATCGAACGGATTGGCGCCAGATTGCGCGGACTGCGGCGGCCCGGTGAAGTCCGCGACCATCTCTTTCGGTCAATCTATGCCGGAAGAACCCATGCGGCAGGCCGAAATCGAGACTTTGTCCGCCGATTTGTTCATTGCAATAGGCTCTTCGCTGGTGGTCTGGCCGGCTGCGGGCTTTCCGCTGCGCGCGAAACGAAATGGCGCCAAGCTGGTTATCCTCAATCGAGAGCCGACGGACCTCGACGACATCGCGGACCTCGTGATCCGGGATGACATTGGAGACGTGCTGGAAGTCTTCCTTGACAGCTAACTGCGACTCGTTGTGCACGGCGTCGCTTTTTGACGCGCCTCCCATTGCATTGAGTCAGGAGACGCATTTTGATGTTCCCAATCTTCGAGGCAATGTTATCGTTCAATTGCAACGAATCGGCGTCCCGCCGATTCAAATGGGCGGCTAGAGTTTAAGCGTCATGGGTTCGGACCGGCTGGGGTCGAAGCTCGCACAGAGCGAGCAGGGGACGCGGGTAGAGGATCTCACGGAGGAAGCTCCGGTGGGATTGATCGAGATCACGGGCCACATCAAGTGGTTCGATGTCTCGAAAGGCTTCGGCTTTATCATCCCCGACAATGGAATGCCCGACGTGCTCCTGCACGTTACCTGTCTGCGCCGCGACGGCTTCCAGACTGCGCACGAAGGTGCGCGTGTCGTCTGCGAAGTGCTCGAGCGGCAGAAGGGCTACCAGTGCTTCCGGGTCGTCTCGATGGACGACTCCACCGCGATCCATCCGTCGGAAATGCCGCCGCCGCGCACGCACGTGAATATTGTGCCGACCAGCGGTCTCGAGCGCGCCTGGGTGAAGTGGTTCAACCGCATCCGCGGCTTCGGCTTCCTCACCCGCGGTGACGATTCACCCGACATTTTCGTGCACATGGAAACGCTGCGCCGCTTCGGCATGACCGAACTGCGCCCGGGCCAGATGGTGCTGGTGCGTTATGGCGACGGCCCGAAAGGCCTTATGGCTGCCGAAGTCCGGCCCGATACCGGAAGCGGTACTTCCTCGCACTGAGTTAAGCCCATGACTGTGTTTGCCCGTTTTGCGCGCCTCCCGGCGCTCGCTTTTTTGTTCGCGCTTTTCGTGTTGCCGGCGTCGGCGCAGGACAAGCCGCAACCGAAGCTGCCACTACAAAATCTCGAAATCCTGACCAAGAACGGCATCCGCGTTTTTCAGGTCGAATTTGCCGAAACCGAAGAGCAGCGGCGCATCGGGCTGATGTTCCGCAAAGAGCTGCCGGACGGCGAGGGCATGCTGTTCGACTTCGTACGCTCGCAGCCGGTGGCGATGTGGATGCGCAATACGATCGTTTCGCTCGACATGATTTTCATTCGTGCCGACGGCACGATCGCGAATATCGCGAAGAACACGGAGCCGTACTCCGAGCGAACCATCTATTCCGAAGGGCTCGTGAAGGGCGTGCTGGAAGTCGTGGCGGGCACCGCGGATCGCTACGGAATCGCGGCGGGAGACAAGGTTTCGCACCGGATCTTCGGCGGACGTTAGGCTTTCGGGGCTATATTTCCGTGTCTTGCCGGGCACGGGTGGCTCCTGTAATGCCTCGGCGCAATAGCGGAGCGTAGCGCAGTCTGGTAGCGCATCTGGTTTGGGACCAGAGGGTCGCAGGTTCAAATCCTGCCGCTCCGACCAACTAAGTAACGAGAGCGAAGATGATCGCGCGCATTTACAAACCGGCCAAGACGGCGATGCAGTCGGGAGAAGCCCGCACCAAAAGCTGGGTGCTCGACTACGAGCCCGAGACTGCGCGCCGCGTCGAGCCGTTGATGGGCTGGACGTCTTCTTCAGACATGCGCCAGCAGGTGCGTCTGCGCTTCGCGACCAAGGAAGATGCGGTCGCTTATTGCGAGAAGAACGGCATTCCCTATCAGGTGAGCGAGCCGCACGCGAAGGGCGCGAAGAAGATGGCGTACGCCGATAATTTTTCGTTCAGACGCATGGGCCAGTGGACGCACTGAGCTGCATCGACGACCACCGCCGCTTAGGCGCTACGGCTCATCCTCATAAGTCCAGGTAATTCCGTTTCGTATCGCGCGGGCGGGCGTTCCGACTGCGACGGAGTTCGCTTCGATCGCGCCGTTGACGACCGCGCGCGCGCCGATAACGCAATGATCCGCGACGATGCTGCCGGGCAGCAGCGCGGCGTCGAGCCCGAGCCAGACGTGCGATCCGACGAGAACGCGGCCGCCGCGCGGATTGATGCGCTTGCCGGTATGCACGTCGCGAATGGCGTGCATGTCGTCGGTGATCATTCGAATTCCGGCCGACCATAATCCGTTGTCGCCGACAACGATCGCGCCGCCGTTACGCGCGTTCAGGTGAGAACTGGGGCCGCAGACAATGTGAGATCCGCACAGGATCAGCGAGTTATCGCCGCACGCAAGAAGACCACCATCCAGGGCTGCATTGGGCGAGAGCACTACTGTCGGATTGTCTCCCCAAAGCATGACCGACCCGACGTCCGAAGCAGTCCCCATAACGACAAGCGCATTCTTCGAATAAGGAACGCCGGGATGAGGCGAAATCTTCGGAAGTTTGTGGTCCTCGCGGGCAAAAAACCGATTGCCGTTTTCGCTGAACCAGTCCGGAACGTTCTTCCGCAACACAAGACCTTCATCGGCCCAATGCAACGCGGTCTTCAGGGTGTGCCCGCGGAGTTTGGAGATAGCAATTTCTTCAATTTGTTTTGAAAGCATTGATTGCTTGCAATCGGAAAGGTTCAAGCTAGCGCCCGTCATCCGTAGCAGCAAACCTGGTAGCAATCCTATGAGTGGAAATAGCGAGGCGCGGCGAGATACACTTTATATATATTGCGGCGCAGATGAAGGTAGTTTCGGCTGGCAATGTTTGCTATTCCGCCCGGAAGTTGGCGCGGCTTTCTGCTTTTTTGCAGGAAATGCTATGAGCGTCTTATCGGCCCCGTAGCTCAGCGGATTAGAGCAGCAGCCTTCTAAGCTGTTGGTCGCAGGTTCGATTCCTGCCGGGGTCGCCAGTTTTTCAACTACCAAGCGGTCGTCTTATGTGGAGCGTTGCAGCCCTTTATCGTTTTCAGACCGTGCCGGACCCCGAGGGTCTGGCGGTCGCTCTACGTGCAGTATGCGATGAAAACGAGATCTGCGGCACGCTGATTGTCGCGCGCGAAGGCATCAACGGCACGATCGCCGCGGCTGACGACGCGCAGATGCAAAATATATTGAAGTTCATCCGCACTCATTTCGACGCGCTGGAGGTCAAGATGTCAGGCGCATCCGAAAAGCCTTTCCAGCGCATGAAGGTCAAAGTGAAGCGCGAAATCGTGACCTTGGGGATGCCGCATATCGATCCGACGCAGAACGTCGGGACTTATGTGGATGCGAAACAATGGAATGAGCTTATTGCCGATCCCGACGTCGTCATTATCGACACACGTAATTCTTTCGAATTTGAAAAAGGCACGTTCGAACGCGCGATCGATCCCGGCACAAGCGCGTTCAAGGAATTTCCGGACTATGTCGAAAAGTCGTTAGACCCTGCCAAGCATAAAAAAATTGCGATGTTCTGCACCGGCGGTATCCGCTGCGAAAAGGCGTCGAGCTATTTGGTCGCGCAAGGGTTCGAGCAGGTTTATCACCTGAAGGGCGGCATCCTGAAATATCTCGAAGACGTGCCGGAAGCGCAAAGCAAATGGCGTGGACGCTGCTTCGTGTTCGACGAACGCGAGTCGCTGGGACAGGGTTTATCTGAATAACAAAGCGGTTGCGGGCACCTACCAAGTGAGCGCGCCGCCATCGACCGGAATGATTGCACCCGTCATGAAGCTGGACGCTTCTGACGCGAGCAGTAATGTCGGACCTTTAATTTCATCAGGATTGCCGATCCTGCCGAGTGGCAGTGAATCCCCGAATGCTTTCTCGGTCGCGGGGTCCTGCATTCTGCCATTGCCGATATTCGTCCGGAACGGCCCCGGCGCGATGCCGTTCACATGAACATTGAAGCGCGAGAAATCCATCGCGGCCTGCCGCACGAGATTGGCAACCGCGGCTTTGGTCGCAGCATAGGCGTAGCCGACCATGGGATCCGCGCGGAAGCCTGCCGTCGATACCGTCACGATGATGCGGCCCGAGCGCTGCGGCTTCATGTGTTTCGCTGCGGCCTGCATGGTCGAGAAAACACCGGTGAGGTTTATCGCAAGCACTTGTGACCAGCGCTGCGGGTCCACCGCCTCGATCGTACCCAGATCGGTTGTCGGACCGGGGCCTGCGGAAATACCGGCATTTGCAATAACGATGTCGAGTTTCCCGAAATGCTTTACCGCTTCGTCCGCAACCGCGAAAACCTGATTCCGGTCGGCTGTGTCTGCAATTCCGCTTTTGCACGAAAATCCGCGATCGGTGAGCCGCGCAACAGACCGCTTGAGATTCTCGTCGCTGATATCGGAGAGAAAAACCTGCGCGCCGTTTTCGGCGAGACCCTCGGCCATCGCAAAGCCGATGCCGCTGCCCGCGCCGGTGACTAATGCGGATTTTCCGGAAAGATCGAACAGCGAGAGCATTACTATTTCCTTCTTGCGTTGCCGTATTGCTTGTTGCTTAGCCGGTCATCAAAGGCGCGGTGATTTCGTAGAGAAAGCGGTCGGACCGGTAGATCGTGGTGCCGGAGAGGATAGGGCGGCCGCCCTTGGTCTGCGGCGTGAAGTAGACGAGACCCATGGGGTAACCGACCGGGAGATCGAACAATTCGACATGCTCGCTCGTCAGCGCGGCCGCGCCGAACTCGAAATGCGTCTTGGCGAACTTTATTTTCGCGTGGTGGAGCAGCCGGAACACGAACATCTTGTCGAGGTTCGGGCTCAGCCGTTCGGCGACCTCGTCGATATAATATAATATGTGAAAGCTCACCGGCTGCTCGTCGGCGAACACCATCTTCTGATGCCGGCGAATTTTCGTGCGCGGCGGCACGGCGAGCCTTTTGGCAACATCCTCAGGCGCGGGGATGCGGTCGCGCTTGAGTTCCTGAATCCGCGGCTTGAAGCCGGCGCGCGCAATTTCGTCCCCGGTGGAGCTGTTCGCGCTGACCGGCAGGATGCGGTGAATTACGCCCTTCGGCCTCACGAAAACGCCGCGGCCCTGTTCGCCGAAAATCAGACCCTCGTTCGTCAGCTCGGCGATCGCGCGGCGGATCGAGATCGTGCTTACGTTGAACTCTTCGATCAGGTCGTAAAGCGAAGGCAGTTTGCTGTTCGGCGGGTATTTTCCCGACAGAATTCCCTCGCGAAGCTTCAGCGCGACGTCGCGATAGATGAACGCCTTCGGTGCCTCGTCTTTATTCTTGTTTCGTTTTTTCAGGGCAGGCATCGCTGCTTCCTTCCCGGTTTGACTCGGTTTCTACTTTATATATAATGCTGGTCAACTTAATATAGAGAGTTCGCTTGGCGCAGTTGCCGGCAACGCCAGCCGGTAAAGATATTTCCTGCTGCGGCTCGTTTCAATTTGGCGGTTTGGCTCCCGAATGACAATCGCACAAGCGGTGTCGCTGGGCCGTGCCGACGGAGAGATACGCCGCACTTCCCCGTGAAACGGGGTGGGCCTCTCGAAATCAAAAATTAGCGTTCCTAGGGAGAGAGCCAATGGTGAAAATCACGAGACGTACTGCGACTGCCGGCCTTGCGGCGACTGCGCTTGCCGGGCTCGCCAGCCCGGCCTTGGGTCAGGGAAAGGGGAAGATCGTCGTCTATACCGTCAACCCCGAAACCGACCTCAATCGTATGATCAACGATGAGTTCACGAAGCGCACCGGCATCGAAGTTTCGCTGCTTATCATTCCGGCCGTCGGTACTGCGGCCTCGCGTATTCGAAGCGAAAAAGACCGTCCGCGCGCTGACGTTTTCGCCGCTTCGCCAATCGATTTCCAGGAAGCGCTCGCGGCTGACGGTCTGATCGAAAGCTATCGTTCGCCGCTGGTGACGCCGGAAATGGTGGCAAAGGGTTTTGCGCACGAAAAGGGCCTGTGGACCGGCTGGTTTGCGCACACCATGTGTTTCTTCTGGAACAACGAGCGTATCGCCAAGGACTTCACACCAAAGGGTATTTCTACGCCGAAGACCTGGGAAGATCTGCTTAAGCCTGAATATCAGGGTCAGCTTGTTACCTCCGATACGCGGACGTCCTCCACGGGCGTCGTTCTACTGGCCACGCAGATTTTCCGCTCCAATGAAGAAAAAGCGTTCGAATACATTCGTGCGCTGCATAAAAACATCAAGCTCTACACGCCGTCGGCACCGCTGACCGTAACCTTGGTCGAGCGTGGCGAGGCTCCCATCGGCATCTTTTTGCTCGGCGACGTTCTGTCGGCGAAATACAACCGCAAGCAGCCGATCGACTTCATTGTGCCGCAGGAAAACACGGCAAACGTCTGGACCGCCTCGATCATCAAAGGCGGCCCGAATACCGAGGGCGCCAAGAAGTATATCGACTACCTGATGTCCGAGTACCCGCAGGAACTTAACGCAAAAATCGGCTTCCGCTATCCGATCAATCCGAAGGCGAAATCGGTTGAAGGCGCGCCGCCGCTCAGCTCGATCAAGCTGGTGAAGTACGACACCGCTTTCGTAGCCGCCAATCTCGATCGTCTGCGCAAGCGCTGGACGGTCGAAACTGGCCAGTAACGATCGACACTGCCGGGCCGCAGTTCGTTGCGGCTCGGCAACTTCATTCCAGTTGTAAGATCGAGTAGTAGGGCGGTGTACGCGGTGGCGTCGACAATCGCAGCAAGACTATTTTCGAAACGCGATCGCGCGCCGGCTGAAGTTGGCGTGCGCATCGCTTTCGCGCTCTTTCTGCTCTTGCTCGCGATTTTTATTATTTATCCGACCCTGAAAGTTCTGATCTACCCGAACTTTCAGGAATACATAGCGGTCCTGCGCGGTTCGCAATGGGTAACCGCGGCACGGAACACACTCGTCATCACATTTCTTTCGACGCTCACGGCGACCGTAGTTGGATTTTTGTTCGCATTTGCTACCACACGGCACGACATTCCCGGTGCGCGTATCTTCCGCACCATCGGACTGCTGCCGCTCTTTGCGCCGCCGTTCATGGTTGCGTTCTCTTATATTCTTATGTTCGGGCGTCAGGGCCTCGTCAGCAATCGCGTCTTTGGCCTCGAACTCGATATCTTCGGTGTGCATGGCCTGTGGCTGTCGCAAACGATCGCGTTCTTTCCGCTCTCCATGATGATCATCAAGGGCACGCTTGAGGGCATTCATCCAAGCGCAGAGCAGGCGGCCTTGACGCTTGGCGCGACCGAATCCCGCGCGCTCTGGACCGTGACCGTGCCGTTGGCGCGGCCGGGTGTGCTCGGGGCCATGCTCGTCGTCGCGATCACCGTGCTGGCCGACTTTGGAAACGCCGTCGTTATTGCCGGCAACTATCCCGTGTTGGCGACGACTGCGTGGTTCATGCTGGACGGTCTTGCCGACCTGAAGGGCGCATCGGTGATCGTCGCGATCCTGTTGGTTCCGACTGTCGCACTCTTTATCGCGAGCCGCGCGCTTACCGCCAGCCGATCCTACGTGACGGTGACGGGCCGAGGCTCGTCCATGAACCAAATCAGGACGCCGACGCCGATCAAATGGATAGTGCTTGCGCTTTGCTCGATCGTCAGCCTGTTCGTGATTTGCCTATATGTCGGAATCTTCCTCGCGGGCGTTACTGCGGCATGGGGCAGCGACTGGTCGCTATCGCTACAGCATTGGCAGAAGGCGATGCTCCAGTGGGAAGAGTTGCGCTTCAGTCTTATTATGAGCGTATGCGCGGGTCTGTTGACCGCCGTACTCGGTCAGATCGCTGCGTTCCTGGTTTCTCGCGAATTGCGCTTTAAAAGCGCGGTTGATTTTCTAGCCGTGCTGCCGGGAGCATTGCCCGGCGTTTTTATCGGCATTGGCTTCGTGCTCGCATTTAACGCACCGCCGCTTGAACTCGTCGGCGGAATGTGGATCGTCGTTTTTGCGCTGGGCTTCTGGCACCTGCCGCTCGCCTATCAGGCGACCTCGGCCACACTCGGCCAAATTCACAAAAGTATCGAGGATGCCGCGCGCGATCTCGGTGCCAGCGAGCTGCGGCTGATCAAAGATATCTATGTGCCGCTCCTGTTCCAGAGTCTGGTGGCATCGTTTCTGCAATCGTTCATTCGTTCGATCAGCAATATCAGTGTGGTGGTCTTTCTTGTTGCGCCCGGCAACGTTGCAGTCACTTTCATCATTCTGCAGATGATCGCCGGCGGCGATTGGGGTGGTGCGGCCGCACTGACATCGCTTCTACTTGCAATTACTTTCGTTTGCGTCGGCGCGATCATGCTTTTCGCCGGACGCAATACCATCCAGCAATCGGTGCTGCCGTGAACACTTTCACCGCAGTACCCCAAGGGGAAGCAACGATATACGCCATGCCCAGAACCGATTCCCAAGTCCACGTCCGGCTTGTCGATGTAACGAAAGATCTCGGATCGTTTCGCGCAGTCGACAGCGTGTCGCTGGAAATCCCGAAGGGCAGCATGGTCACGCTGCTTGGTCCGTCCGGATGCGGCAAGAGCACGACGTTGCGTCTGCTTGCGGGTTTCTATCGCCCGACGTCCGGAGAAATTTATCTCGGCGACGAGCGCATCACAGAATTGCCGCCAAACCGCAGACGCATGACCATGATGTTCCAGGAATATGCGCTGTTTCCGCATCTCTCGGTGTCGGAAAACGTCGCCTATGGTTTGAAGATGCAGAAAATGCCGTCCGCGCAGATAAAGGCGCGCGTATTGGAAATGCTCGACCTGATCGGCTTGGCGGGGTCGGTCGACAAACATCCGCATCAGCTTTCCGGCGGTCAGCAACAGCGCGTGGCGCTGGCGCGTGCGCTTGCCGTCGATCCCGAAGTACTCCTGCTCGACGAGCCGCTCTCCAATCTCGACGCGAAGCTGCGCGTGAGATTGCGCGAAGAGATCGTGCGGCTGCAGCGCGTGCTCGGCAAGACGATGGTTTTCGTCACCCACGATCAGGAAGAAGCGCTTTCGATCTCCGATCAGGTTGCCGTAATGAAGGAGGGCCGTATCGCGCAGATCGGCTCCCCGACGGACATCTACTTCCATCCAAATTCGCGCTACGTCGCCGAATTCGTCGGTCTCGCGAACTTCGTAACCGCTGAAGTATCCGAACCGGGCCGCGTGCGCATTGGCGAAGTGACGCTTGATGTGTCGGGCGCCAACCGGAAGGGCAGTGCAACCCTTATGGTGCGCCCGGAATCGATCAAGTTCGCGAACGCAGCCGTTTCCGGAACCACTATTCCCGGCAAGATTCTGCGCCGGTCGTTTCTTGGAAACATGGCGCGCTACTGGGTGCAGACACCACTCGGCGAGTGGGTTGTCGATGAGCCGACGCCGGATGAACGAGCGCGGCCGGAAGAAGTACAGCTCACTTTCATCGCTAACCGCCTGCACGTGTTGCCGGTGGAGTGAACGCCATGCCGGGAAATGTACAGCGGCTTCTTGGCCGCGTCGCAATTGTAACGGGTGCCGGGCAGGGACTTGGCGCCGAGTTCTCTAAAGCGCTTGCCGCGCAAGGCGCTAAGGTTGTCGTAAGCGACGTCATCGCAACGGAGTCGACGTGCGATGTGATCCGTAAAAATGGCGGCGAAGCGACAGGCGTACGCGCCGACGTGACCGACAGATCTTCCGTCGAAAGCCTGATTGCGAAGGCAAAGGCCACCTATGGCGGGCTCGATATCGTTGTGAACAATGCAGCGCTCTCCGGGCAGATCGAGATGCTGCCGCTTACCGAAATCAAGAGTGCAGATTGGGATAAGGTCCTCGCCGTCAACACGCGCGGCGTATTCGAAATGATGCGGGCAGCGGTTCCCGCCATGCGCGAGCGGGGCGGCGGTTCGATCGTCAACATCGCGTCGGGTACTGCGATCAAGGGAACGCCGGGTTTGTTGCATTACGTCGCCTCCAAGGGCGCCGTGATTTCGATGACACGCGCTTCGGCGCGTGAACTGGGCGAGCACAAGATACGCGTCAATTGCATCGCGCCGGGACTCACCATGAGTGACGGTGTCCGCAACAATCAGAGCTGGAACGATGCCGCGCGCGCAGCAAACGTCGCGAGCCGCTCGCTGAAGCGCGACATGCTGCCGGACGATCTGATCGGCGCGCTGATTTTTCTCGCATCATCCGACAGCGCGTTCATGACCGGGCAGACGCTCGCGGTGGACGGCGGGTCGGTGATGATTTGAGAAACGAAAATGAAATGCGCTCATGGTTTCGTTGACTCGCTTTTCAGCTTTGTATATAAAGCTGACGATCGCTGAAGGGATCGACTGATCCGGTCTTGCGTTCGGCGGATCATGCAAATGGATTTCCGGTTTCGCGCGCGAACGGATGTGCGTTGCCGAGGTATTTGGGACTTACAAAGGAAGCTGTCGTGACAAGAGCTGCTGTTGAAAAGGCGATGGACTACGGCGTGAACCGCTTTCTGGCGGATGGCGTCCATTATCGGGATATGGTCGACGTTCGCGCCGCGATGCCGAACTGGGAACAGTGGCCCGACACGTGGTCGAAGTGGGCTGCTGCTGCTGAAAAGCGCGGCGACGAAGCGCTGGCGGAAGGCAAGACGCTGACCGCAGCGGGCGAATTCTCGCGCGCTTCGCTTTATTATCACTACGGCCAGTATCTCTTCTTCGACGATCTCGCGCTCAAGAAGCGCGTGCACGACAAGAAGGCGGCTGCTTTCAAGCGCGCGGCACCTCTGTTCGCCGTTCCGATGGAGCGCGTCGAGATTCCGTTCGAAAATATCAAGATGGCCGGATATCTGCGTGTGCCGCCGGGCGTGAAGAAGCCGCCGGTCATCATCCTGCTCGGCGGTCTCGATACGACCAAAGAAGACTACATGTCGGTGAACGATCTATGCATCAGCCGCGGGCTTGCGACGATTGCATTCGACGGACCGGGGCAGGGTGAAACTTTCTTCGAGATGCCGCTGATTACGGATTTCGAGCGTTCGATTTCCGCCGTGATCGACTTTGTCGAGAAGCGCCCGGAAGTCGATTCAAGCAAGGTCGGCATTGTCGGCCGCAGCATGGGTGGATATTTCGGCCCGAAAGCCGCCGCCGTGGACGACCGCATCAAGGCGCTGATCGCCTGGTGCGTGGTCTATGACTACAAGAATTTTGCCGAGATCGAGCAAGTGCACGAGCACACTTTCATCGGCCTCAAGGCGGTTGCGAAGGCCAAGACCTTCGAGGAGGGCAAGGCGTTCTATGATCAATTCGATCTCGGGCCCTATGCTTCGAAAATAAAGTGCCCGACCTTGCTCAGCCACGGCGGTCTCGACCTCGTGACGCCGATGATCAACGTCACCAAAATCCTGAAGGATCTGACGTGCCCGATCGAAAAACTGATCTGGGAAGATAGCGGCCATTGCTGCCACGATCGCTCCCACATCCTGCGGCCGGCGATGGCTGACTTTTTCCGCAAGCATTTGACATAGTCTCTCGCTAGCTGCGAGAGACAGACGAAGTCATGCTTGGAAAAAGCGTACTCAGGAAAGAAGACGATCGCCTCATCACGGGCAACGGGCTGTACGTCGAAGACGTACAGCTGCCCGGGATGGCGTATCTGGGTTTTGTCAGAAGTCATCACGCGCATGCGATTGTGCGGAGCATCAATACTGAAGCCGCGAAGCAGGTTCCGGGTGTCGTCGCCGTAATCACGGGCGGCGAATGGCCGGAGCTTGCGTCGAAGCTTCCTGAGCTTGCGGGCTCGGTCACGATGGTGACGCCCTATATCGACTCCATCAACCTGCCGCCGCATTACCTCTTTCCTAAAAAAGCGCATTACGTCGGCGAGCAGATCGCGGTCGTGGTTGCAGAGACGCCTTACGCTGCGGCGGACGGCGTGGATGCGGTCGAAGTCGAATACGAAACCTTGCAGGGAACTTCCGATTGGGAAGATGCGATCCGCCCCGGCGCGCCACACATTCATGAGGGCTATAACAACGTCGTCGCGCACCTGAAGCATTCGCTCGGCGACATGGACCGCGCGCTGCGCGAGGCCGATTTCGTCATCGAGCGCCGCTTCGAAACCCAAAGCCTGAAATCCATGGCAATCGAGTGCCGCGCGGTCGCAGCGCAATGGGATCGCGCGACCGGCACGTTGAACATCTGGACCACCGGACAATTTCACTACGCACTACGCAACACCATCGCAAAAACGTTGAACTTCCGGCTTGATAGCGTTCGCGTGATCGCGCGCGATGTCGGCGGCGGCTTCGGTCCGAAAGGGCCGACGTATGCCGAAGACGTCATCGCAGCCATTCTTGCCTATCGCCTGAATCGTCCCGTCCGCTGGGCCGAGACTCGTCTCGAACACCTGATGTCGTCCAATCAATCGGGCAAGCAGGCCAATGACGTAAAGATCGCGGCGAAGCGCGACGGCACGATTCTCGGCATGGACGTGAAGATCCACAAGAATGTCGGCGCCTATGATCACTTCGACATGATGTTGCAGATCAACACGGTCAATCATCTGACGACGCATTACCGTGTGCCGAATCTCAAGATCGAGGGCTGGGCGGTTGCGACCAATACGCCGCCGAATACGCCTTATCGGGGCGCTGGCCGTATCGAAGCGGTATTCACGATGGACCGCACGCTTGACGCGATTGCGCGCGAAATCGGCGTCGATCCGATCGAAGTCCGCCGCAAAAACATCGTGACGCGCGCCGAAATGCCTTACGAAAACGGGCAGACTTATCGCGACGGCGTGAAGATCAGATATGACGGAATGGATTTTCCGCTGCTGCTCGATAAAGCGCTGGAGCAGGCAGACTATGCCGGCTGGCGCAAGCGACAGAAAGAAATGCGTGCCGAGGGCCGTGCGATCGGAATCGGCGTTGCAAGCTATGTCGAAGGCGGCGGTCTCGGCCCGAGCGAGAGCGCAACCATCAAGATCGATGCGACAGGCCGCATCAGCGTATTGATTGGCGTCAACTCGCAGGGGCAGGGGCACGAAACGTCATTCGCGCAGGTCTGCGCGCATACGCTTGGTGCGAATATCGACGACGTGCAGGTGTTTGGCGGCGATACTAATCTCATGAATTTCGGCTTCGGTACCGGCGCAAGCCGCGTCGGCGTCAATACCGGAAATGCCGTGTATAGGGCGACGGGCGAAGTACGGCGAAAAGTCGTTTCCTTCGCTGCGAAGATTCTCGAATGTAATGAAGACGAAATCAAAATCGAGAACAGCATCGTCTCGGTGCGCGGCGCGCAGCAGAACTTCATCAGCCTCGGCGATCTTGCGCAGCGCTCGGAACGCCATCGTCACATGATCGAACTTGGCGGACCTGGTCTCGTTGCGACGGAATCGTTTTATCCGCGTACGGTTACCTGGTCGAGCGGCGTGAACGTCGCCGTGGTCGAAATCGATCGCGGCACCGGCGAGATCAAGGTTCTGAAGTATGTCTTCGTGCACGATTGCGGGAAGCCGATGAATCCGATGATCGTGGAAGGGCAGATTTCCGGAGGCTTTGCACAAGGCTTCTCGGTCGCAGTCGGCGAACAGCTCGTGCATGACCGCGGCGGGCAACTGCTCACCGGTACGCTGATGGATTATTATATGCCGCGTCTCGCGGATATTCCGGAGATCGAGACGGGTCATGTTGTCTTTCACACGGACGACAATCCGCTCGGCGTGAAGGCGGTGGGTGAAAGCGGCCCGAATGCGCCGCCCGCGGCGATGGCCGCCGCCATCGAAGACGCGCTGGAAGGCGCGATAGAAATCACACGGCTGCCCGTTACCCAGAGCGTAATTCTCGGAGCGCTGCGCAAGCAATGAAACATCGCGTCTCCATCACAGTGAACGGCGTCAAGAACGAGCATGAGGTCGAGGCGCGGATGCTGCTCGTGCATTATATACGCGAGGTATTGCATCTGACCGGGACGCATGTCGGCTGCGACACCACGCAATGTGGTGCCTGCACGGTCAACATGAACGGGCTCGCGATCAAGAGCTGCACCATCTTCGCGGTGCAGGCCAACGGCGCTGAAATCCGTACGGTCGAGAGTCTCGCCGAAGGCGGCAAGCTTCATCCGATTCAGGAGGCTTTCAAGGAAAATCACGGATTGCAGTGCGGCTTCTGCACGCCAGGAATGATGATGGCGATCGAACAGCTTCTGAAGCGCTATCCAAATCCAACCATGGACGAAATCAAACATCAGATGGACGGAAATATCTGCCGCTGCACCGGCTACCACAACATCGTGAAATCGATATTCGCGGCGTCGAAGAAACTGGCGCAGGCGAAATCGGAAGCCGGGGCCGCAACGAAATGATCCCGGCCGCGTTTGAATATCACAGACCAAAGGATTTACAGGCAGCGCTCGCGCTGATGCAGCAGCATGAAGGCGACGCCAAGCTCATGTCGGGTGGCATGAGCTTGATTCCGAGCATGAAGCTTCGGATGAACCAGCCGCAGCATCTGATCGATCTTGCTGAAGTCGGCGAACTTAAAGGTATATCCGTCGAAGGCGATTTCCTCCGAATCGGCGCATACACGACGCACTGGCAAGTCGAATCGTCGCCGGTCGTTCGTTCGGTGCTCCCGATGCTGAGCGAAGCCGCCGGAGTAATCGCGGATCCGCAGGTGCGCAATCGGGGAACGATCGGCGGTTCGATCGCCAATGCCGATCCGGCCGCCGATTATCCGGCAAGCGCGCTCGCGCTGGAAGCCCAACTGGTTTGCGCGGGTCCGGAGAGCGAGCGGATCGTGAAGGCGACCGACTGGTTTCAGGGACTATTTACGACGGCGCTCGGTGAAGATGAAATCCTGCGCGAAATTCGCTTTCCGCTTCCTGCGCCGCGCACGTCTGCGGCCTATCTGAAGCTTCTCCATCCAGCGTCGCGTTTTGCGCTCGTCGGTGTTGCGGCGGTGATGACGGCGGATGAGAGCGGTATCTGCAAGAGCATAAGAATCGGGATTACAGGTGCTGGTTCATTCGCGGTCCGTGCAACTGCAATCGAGCAGGAACTGACCGGTCACAAGCTGGAGGCCGATCGCATCAAGGCCGCGAGCCAGAAAGCGGAGGAGGGTCTCGAGATCAACGGCGATATTCATTTCACCGAGGAAGACAGAACCCAGCTATGCCGCGTCTATGTCGAGCGCGCGGTGACGCTCGTGATGCAAAAATCGGAGAAGAAGATATTCCAGCGCTGAGCGGTCGATCGCTATTTGATCGGCGAGAAACTCGCGCAATTTAACAGCTTGTTTTCCTGCTTCTCGAAAAACGGTGTCGCAAGTTTTAGGAACTCCAGCCATTCGGCATTCTTGAAGAGTTCTGCGCGCCGCCGCTGCCGGTCTTCGAACGATTCATAACCCCAGAGATGCACGACCTGATTGATGTCACCAATTTCGGTTGTGAAATATCCGATCAGGTTTCCCAAGATCGCGCTGTGTACGCGCAATCCTTTTTCTTCGTACAGCTTCAAGTAAGCGCCAATTGAGCCGGGCTTCAGGGTGTACGTCCGCATTTCTACGATCATGGCCGCCTTCGTTCGAAGAAAAAGAGGTTTGACGGTTCGCGCATCTTTATATACATAGTTAGACAACAAGAACAACAATAACAACGAGACCTTTCCTGGGAGGGAAAATATGCGCATCACTATGATTCTGCGTGCGTTGGGTTTTGCACTCGCGTTTTGCTTCGCCGGTGCAGCAACGCAGCCTGCCGCCGCTCAAGACAACAAAGTATTCAAGCTCGGAATCGTGACCTTCACGTCGGGTCCGGGCGCAGAAGCAACCGGACTTCCGGCCTGGTACATCGCACAGCGTTTGACCACGGCTCTGAACGAAGGCGGACAACTGCCGAAGCCCTACGACAAAATCGGCTTTGGCGGGATGAAGGTCGAAGTTTTCGTCATCGACGAAAGCGGCGGCACCACGAAGCAGGTGCAGGAATTGCGCAACGCCTATGAGCGCAACAATTACGATGCGGTGATCGGCTACGTATCGTCGAGCAACTGTCTCGCGGCTGCACCCGTCGCCGAAGAATTGAAGAAGCTGCTGCTTCTGTTCGATTGCGGCACCCCGCGCATCTTCGAGGACCGCGACTATCAGTACGTGTTCCGCACTAATGCACATGCGACCATGGATAACGTCGCGCTCGTGCGTTATCTCCAGAAGCGGAAGAAGAAAACTGACACTATCGCCGGCATCAATCCGGACTACGCTTATGGCCGCGATAACTGGAAAGATTTCTCGCAGAGTCTCCAGAAGCTGAACCCAAATGCGAAAACCGGTTCGGAACTCTGGCCGAAACTCGGCGCTGGCCAGTACGGCACCGAAATTTCCGCTCTCTTGCAGTCGAAGCCGGACGTGATTCACACGAGCCTCTGGGGTGGCGATCTGCAGGCATTTATCCTGCAGGCCGCTCCGCGCGGATTGTTCAAGCAGAGCCAGTTCGCAATCGTCGCGGCGGATCACGTGTTCCATCCGCTCGGCAATCGTATGCCGGAAGGTTTGATCGTCGGCGCACGCGGCGTGCTTGGACCCTTCGCGCAGAAGAGCGCGCTCAACGATTGGCTGCTCGCGAATACCGAGAAGCATGAGCCGGGCGTGCTGCCGAGCCAGAGCCACTATCGCATGAGCCAGGCGATCCTCGGTCTCAAGTCCGCGATCGAAAAGGCAATGGAGAAGAACGGCAACGTCAGACCGACGACGGAGCAGATCGCTGAAGCCTTGACCGGCCTCGAGTGGGATACGCCTTCGGGCAAAATCCGCATGGTGCTCGGCAAGGGACACCAGGGCATTCAGGCGAATGCCATCGGCGTCACGAAGTGGGATCCGAAGACGAATAAGGTCAGCGTGACCGATGTCGAGATCTTCGCCGCGGAATGCGTCAACCCGCCTCCGGGTGTAAAGTCGGAAGAGTGGATCGCGCAGGGTTTCCCTGGAGCGAAATGCAACTGACGACGGCGCGTCCGGTCTCCGGATGCGAGTAAAGAGAAGCGACTGCCTGTACTGATTTGCAGGCAGTCGCACTTCTCTGATCTCCCGTATTCTAGCGAGAAATGTCCATGCAGCTTCTGGCCACCATCCTGATCGACGGACTGATCGATGCCTCGTGGATTTTCATCGTGGCGGTCGGCCTCACGTTGATCTTCGGGGTGTTGAACATTCTCAACATCGCGCATGGAAATTTCTACGCGATCGGCGCCTATGTGTCGGCCAATGCCGTTGGCCTCTATTACTCCGGCGGCGCGAATCCGCCGATGCTCGGCCTCGTTGCCATGCTGCTCGCGGCGCTTGCGGCCGCTATCGTGGTTGGACCTCTGTTGGAGCGAGGCCTTCTGCGCTTTTTCTATAATCGCGAAGATCACATCGTAATCATTCTCGTGACGTACGCACTCTTCCTCGTGCTGGAAGACGCGACCAAGCTGATCTGGGGCGTGACACCTTATTACGCTTACGAGCCGTATTCGCTGTTTGGGAATATCAGCCTCGGTAACTTAAGTTACGTCGGATACGACCTTTTCCTGATGGGCCTGTCCATCTTCGTCGGCGTGGTGCTGTGGTTCGGACTCAATCGCACTAGAAGCGGGAAAATCATTCTCGCCGTCATTCACGATCGTGAAATGAGCAGCGCCGCTGGTGTCAACGTCACGCGCGTTTTCGTCGTCGCCTTTACAATCGGCGTCTTTCTTGCGGCACTCGGCGGCGCCTATACCGCGCCAAAAATCTCTGTCCAGCCGGGTCTCTCGGTGATGGTCGGGCTCCTGAGTTTCGCTGTCGTCGTGATCGGCGGTCTCGGCAGCATCGGCGGTGCCGCGATTGCGGCCTTGATGGTCGGTCTTTCGCGTTCGCTCGCAATCCATCTCGCGCCGTGGGCGGAACTTTTCATCGTCTATCTCGTGATGGCGGTCATGCTGGCGGTGCGTCCGCAAGGCATCTTCGGCCCAACCGCGCTCCGGAAAATCTGAGATGAATTCCAATTTTCGTATGCTGTTGGTCGGTCTGGCGTCGCTCGTGGCGCTGAGCGTACTCGGCCGTTTCCTACCCGGATGGTTCGTCTTCCTGTTGTTGACCGCATTTGCGAAGGGTATTGCAGCACTTGGTCTGCTCCTGCTCATTCGCTGCGGACTGCTGTCGTTCGGGCAGGGGCTTTTCTATTGCGTCGGAGGCTACGGCGCTGGACTGCTCATGCTTTGGGGCGGCGTCACGGATGCAGTCCTGCTGGTTCTGGCCGGCGGACTGGTTGCGCTGGTGATCGGCGCGATCACAGCGCCATTGCTTGCAGGCTACCGCGGCATCTTCTTCGGCATGTTGACGCTCGCACTTTCTATGCTTGCGCACGGCGTGCTGACGAAGGCCGATTTCCTCGGCGGCTCGGACGGCTTGAATCTGCGCCCAGCGACCTTCTTCGGCTATAAACCTGTTGGCGCGAGAGATAGCGTCTATGCGCTTTATCTGCTCACCGTCGTTTGTGTCGTCATTTCCGCAGGCGCGATCCGCGCACATTTCGAATCCGTGCGCGGGATCATGTCGCTTGCCGTGCGCGACAATGAAATCCGGGTGGAATATCTCGGCGCTTCGGCGCGCCGCATCATCTCCGAAAACTTCATGGTCGCGGCCTTTCTCGGCGGCATCGGCGGCGCGATCAACGCGCTCGCGGTTTCGCATATCGATCCGGAACTCACGTTCTGGACCACATCCGGAGAATTTGTGTTCGTCGCGATCCTGAGCGGCCATCTGAGCGTCGCGGCGGTTTTCGTATCCTCGATCCTGCTTGAGTTCATACGATCTTTCTCGAGCCAGTATTTCCCGAATGCCTGGCAGCTCTCGCTGGGTCTGTTCATGCTGGCTTCCATTCTTTTCCTGCCGAACGGAATTGGTGGCCTGTTGTTTCGCAAGCGCCGCAAGAGCGCGAAGGAGCAGGCATGAGCAATATTCTTGAGGTCAAGGACATCAACAAGTCCTTCGGCTCGATCGTGGCGGCGAAGGCACTGAACGTGTCGGTGCGAAAAGGCGAGCGTCTCGGTCTGATCGGTACGAACGGGGCAGGGAAGACGACGTTCGTCAATATCGTGACCGGTTATATCAAGCCGGAAACGGGTGCGGTCCTTCTCGAAGGCGAGAACATTACCGGGCATACGCCGCGTTCCATTACCCGCGCAGGCGTTTGCCGCTCCTTTCAGGTGCCGCAACTGTTTCTTACGCTGACGGCAATTGAGAATCTCGTCACTGCACTAGGTATCGCAAATGGCGATGCATTTTCGCCGACTGCCAGGCTCGACGGCCCGCTTGAACGCGAAGCAGACGAGCTGCTGAAGCGGTTCCGGCTCCAGGATTACCGCGATCAGGTCGTTTCGGAATTACCCGGTGGCGTGCGCAAGCTGATCGATATTGCGGTCGCGGTGACGCGTAAACCGCGCCTCCTGCTGCTCGACGAGCCGACCAGCGGCGTCGCCGCCGAGCAGAAGTTTGCGCTCATGGATATCGTCATGTCGGCGCTCGACGAGAGCGTGACCACGATGTTCGTCGAGCACGACATGGATATCGTTGCCCGCTATGCGCAACGCGTTCTCGCCTTTTACGACGGCCGGATCATCGCTGACGGGCCGCCGGCGCAAGTTCTGGCAGACGAAGCGGTGAAAAATCATATCACCGGCAGCGCGAACTGAGGGCGCGAAGATGCTCGAAGCAAAAAATCTCAATGTCTCGATCAAGTCGATCGATATTCTCCGCGGCGTGAATATTTCGATCGATCAGGGCGAGATGGTCGGGCTGCTCGGACGCAACGGCGCCGGCAAGACGACTACGCTGCGCGCGCTGATGGGAATTCTGCCGCTGCGCGATGGCGACATCCGCTTCTCCGGAAAAAGCATTGCGACGCTTTCACCCGACCGCAGGGCGGCGCTCGGTATCGGCTATATGCCGGAAGACCGCAGACTGGTTCCGCAATTGACGGTGGAAGAAAACGTGCTGCTGCCGGTCTGGGCCATCAAGAAGCTCGATGGGCCGAAGCGCTTGAAGCTCGCTTACGATCTGCTTCCAGAAATTGCGGCGATGCGCGATCGCCGTGCGTTGCTTCTGAGCGGCGGCCAACAAAAGCTCGTGGCGCTTGCCCGCGCGATCGTCGCAGGAACGAATATCCTGCTGCTCGACGAACCTTTCGAAGGGGTTGCGCCTGCGCTCTCGCACCGTCTTTCCGAAGTCATCGGTGCGTTGCGGGGCGAGAAGCTCTCCGTACTGATTGCGCAATCCGACGCCAATCACTCCGCAAAGTTGCTCGACCGGAAATATCTGATCGAGCGCGGCGCGAATATTCCGAACTGATGCTCAATGCGGAACGTTGAATTCGAATACGAAGCGGTCCGAGCGGTAGATCGTGAGTCCGGTCAGGATCGGCTCTCTGTTCCGGGTCATCGGCGTGAAGTGAATGATGCCAGTCGGAAATCCGGCGGGGAGTTTGAAGATTTCGGCGTGTGCGGCGGATAATCCGGCAACGCTGAACTCGAAACGGGATTCGCTGACCTTGATCTTCGCACTTTCGAGCAGGCGGAACACAAACATGGCACCGATGTTTTTCTTGATCTGTTCCGCGACTTTGCCGGTGAAGTACAGGAAATGCAGGCTGACCGGCTCCTGGTCGGCAAGCGCGAGTTTGCCATGGCGGTAAATTTGAGTTCCGGTTTTCACGCCGAGCCGCTGCGCGACTTCTTCTTCGGCCTTGATCTTTTCAAAGCCGAGTTCCTTTATTCTCGGCGTGAAGCCGGCGCGGGCGATTTCATCGCCGATGGAGCGGTCGGTCGTCGCGGCGAGTACGCGATGAATGAAGCCTTTGGGTTTCACGAACACGCCGCGGCCCTGTTCGCCGTAGATCAGCCCTTCGTAACTCAGTTCGCGCAACGCGCGGCGCACCGAAATCGCACTCACGCCGAATTCTTCGACGAGATCGTTCAGGCTCGGAAGCTTCATGTTGGGAGCGTAAGTGCCCGATGCAATGCGGTCGCGCAGTTTGGTCGCGACGTCCCGATACAGAAATTCGCGTTCTGATTTTGAGGCGTTGGTTTTTTTCTTTTGCGGCTTGACCATATGAATATCCCCCGCGCGTTTGACACGGTTGCTATCTTTGTATACAAACTTTTCGAGCGATGGCCTCCCGTCGCTTTCGGGAGTTGGTGCGTTGAATGCCTGAGGCTGTCAATAGTACCGCTCCCACTTCTAAAAACTCGGCGGCAACACCGCCCAATGGAAAATAACGAAGCGGACGGCATTTTCTTGTCGTGAGCAGGGGTGAGGTAACGAACGTGAGCAAAGCTGTCGTCGAAGCTGTGATCGATCAGGGCATCAACCGTTTTCTCGCGGACGGTGTCCATTACCGCGACTTGATGGATCTTCGGAAGGCTACGCCGGACTGGAAGTCCTGGCCGACCGTCTGGTCGCGTTGGGGTGACGAAGCCGAGAAGCGTGCGGAGAATGCGCTCGAACTTAAGACGAATCTCACCGCAGCAACCGAATTTGCGCGTGGTTCGTTGTTTCACCATTACGGGCAGTATCTCTATTTCGACGACATCAAAGAGAAGAAGAGAATTCACGACAAGAAAGTCGCCGCTTTCATGCGCGCGGCGCCGCTGTTCGATGTGCCGTACGAGCGCGTCGGAATTCCCTATGACGGAATCAAAATGGCGGCGTATCTGCGCGTCCCGCCGGGTGTGAAGAAGCCGCCAGTCGTCATTCTTCAGGGCGGTCTCGATACCACCAAGGAAGACTATCTCACCGTAAACGATCATTGCATCCGCCGCGGTCTTGCGACGCTTGCATTCGACGGTCCGGGGCAGGGCGAGACAGTATTCGAACGCTGGTGGTCGACAGACTTCGAGAAGTCCGTCATCGCAACGATCGATTATCTCGAGACGCGGCCTGAAGTGGATTCCAACCGGATCGGCGTGATCGGACGCAGCATGGGCGGCTTTTATGCGCCGAAAACTGCTGCGATCGATAAGCGTGTCAAGGCGCTCGTCGCCTGGGGCGTGATGTATCACATGCGCAATTTGAAGGACGTTCCCGAACATACCCAGCAGGGCTTCATGTTCGTGACGAACAGCAAGAATTTCGTCGAGATGGAGAAATTCTTCGAAACCGTCGATCTCGCGCCTTACGCGTCAAAGATTACTTGTCCGACGCTCGTCGTTCACGGCGGACTGGACGTGATCACGCCGCAGGACAACGCGGACCTTCTGCTGAAAGATCTCAAATGCGAGGTCGAGACGATGATCTGGCCGGACAGCGTTCACTGCTGCCACGACCGTTCGCATATCGTCCGGCCGGGCATGGCTGATTTCCTGCTGCGGAAGCTCTAAGTATGGAAATGAGCGGTGAGGTCGAGCTTCCGGTCAGCCGCGAGGAAGCCTGGCGCCGCATCAACGACCCGGTAGTGCTCAAGGCGTGTATCCCGGGCTGCGAAAGTTGCGAGCGGACCGCGGAGAACAGCTTTGCCGCTGTCGTGAAGCTGAAGGTCGGTCCTGTCAGCGCGCGGTTCAAAGGCACCGTAGAGATGACGGATCTCTCGCCGCCTGAATCGTGCAAGCTCGTTGCTGCGGGCGAGGGTGGTGTCGCGGGCTTTGCCAAAGGCAGCGCAACGGTAAACCTTTACGAGACACCGGCGGGCTGCCGTCTCGTCTATGAAGCGAAAGCCGATGTCGGCGGCAAGATCGCGCAACTGGGCGCGCGGCTTCTGGATGGCGTTGCGCGAAAGCTTGCCGCGCAGTTTTTCGAGAAGCTCGCTGTCTATCCGGCCTGAAACTACGGGTTCCGGTCGCGTTTCGTAAAGGCCGTAGCATTCCGAAAACTAAATATTGGAATATTGAACAATGCTGCAGGTGACCTAGATCGAATAATCAACGCTTTTGGCGATGGTAGCTTTCACTCCCGATTTTCGCGCATCGTTACATAAGTCTTCGAGCGAATATTCTCCCAGTGCTTCGCGCAATGGCGCTCTGTTTTTCGCTCGAAGCCAGCTAATGCTTTCCCATAGCGGGATGATCGGTCGTCGCCTGCGGCGGTTTCGATATCGAGTGCCGCTTCTACGATTTCCGCCGCGGAAATTTTTGTTCGCTCGCGCGCAAGGCTGTAACCGCCTTGCGGTCCGCGCGTACTCGCAAGCAAGCTGGCGCGAACAAGCTGTTGCAGAATGGGTTCCAAGCCGCGCTTCGGGACGTCAATCGCTTCGGAGATTTCAATCGTCGGAATAATGCGGCCGGCGCCCGTCAGCCCGACGTGCACCATGGCTTCGATCGCGACAACGCTCCTGCGAGGCAGCTTCAGCATGTCCCATTCTACCGAGATTCGCGCCGGCGTTTCTCCTTTTAGGGCCTGCTACAGGTTTGTCGTTACCGCAACGCAGCACGGCATCGAGAGCGCTTCTAAATCGTCGTGTTGGTGTCCGTTTCCGATCGCTTCAGCACGCCGGTATCGCGCAATAGATCGACCACGCGTGCGACCGCAATTTCGAGCTGCACTTCGTCGGTACGCAACGTGAGATCAGGCGCGGTCGGTTCTTCGTAAACACCATCAACCCCGGTAAACCCTTTGATCTCGCCGGCGCGGGCGCGCTTATAAAGCCCCTTCGGGTCGCGCTCCTCGCAAACCGCGAGCGGGGTCGCGACATGAATTTCGAAAAAGCGCTCGCCGACGAGTTCGCGCGCCATCTCGCGGTCGGCGGCAACCGGGGAGATGGCGGCAGTGATGGCGATCGAACCATTTTTGGCGAGGAGCGAAGAAACTTCAGCGAGGCGGCGCACATTCTCCGCGCGGTCATGACTTGCGAAGCCGAGGTCGTTGTTCAACCCTGCGCGCACCGTGTCGCCGTCGAGCAGGAGTGGCGTACCGCCCAAATCAAAAATGCGCCGTTCGATCCTGCGCGCGATCGTGGATTTTCCCGATCCGGGAAGACCGGTGAACCACAGCACCGCGCCTTCGTGTCCGTTGCGGGAACTGCGTTCGGCAACGGAAACGGTTGAAGCGACAGGCGTCACAGCACGATTTGCGGGGCGCAGCGGCGTCTCATCACTTGTGACGGAAAGAATAAGTCCGCCGCCCGCAATGCGTCCCGCGTGTTCGAGAACGATGCGGCCCGTCTTTGGATTGACGGTGTGAAGATCGGCGCCCAGCGGCTGGAACAGACCGAATTCAACTTCGGCAACTTCATTGTTGTTTACAGTCGAATGTACGGTTTGCGATAGCTGGCCCGGATCAATCACATTATGAATGGCCGCGATGCGGGCTTTTGTGCTTGCGGTAGCAAGCCGAAGCGTGATGTTCGCGCCCGCATACAAAGGCTCTTCCGCAAGCCAGAAAATCCGCGCGCGCAGGCTGCGTGCGACCTTTGGCCGGGTAGCGCCGGTCGCGGCAATTTCGCCGCGCTCGACGAAAATCTCGCGATCCAAAGTAATGCCGACAGAGTGTCCGGCTTCACGGGAAGCGTGCTGCGCGTTTCCTTCGTGTGAGGGCCACGACTCGATCGTGCGGACGACTGCCGTTTTGCCGGAAGGCTGGAACACAATCTCGTCGCCGACCGAAACACGGCCGGTTTCAATGCGTCCAGCGATGATGCGGCGGTCGTCGAACTTGTAGACGGCCTGTACCGGCAACCGGAGCGCCAGATCTTCCGACGGCCGCGCAGGCATGAATGCTTCGATTGCCTGCAACACGGTAGGCCCGCGATACCAGCCAATTCGTTCCGAGAGTTTGGCGACCCCATCGCCGTCACGTGCTGAAATCGGTACGACTTCAGCAGCGAGCAATCCGAGATTTTCGAGATAAGTGCTGATCTCGGACGCAATGCCTTTGTAAATCTGTTCGTCGAAGCCGACGCGATCCATCTTGTTCAGGATGACAGCGACCTGCCGGATGCCGAGCAGATGCAGAAGATAGGCGTGACGGCGCGTCTGTTCGCGCACGCCTTCGGCGGCATCGATCAAAAGTAGTGCCGCGTCGGCGCGCGACGCCCCGGTGATCATGTTGCGCAGAAACTCGGTGTGACCGGGCGCATCGATGAGCGCGACGTCGCGTTCGCCGCTGCGGAAGCGGATTTCGCTGGTGTCGATCGTGATGCCCTGATCGCGTTCGGCCTGCAGGCTGTCGAGCAGGAAGGAAAGCTCGAACGGCATGCCGCGTTTCGAACTCATCGCCTTTAAGGATTCGATTTTCGCAGCACTGATGCCGTCGGTTTCTTGCAGGAGCCTGCCGATCAATGTCGATTTCCCGTGATCGACGTGCCCGACGATTACGATGCGCAAGAGCGAACGAGGACTTGGATCGGCAATCGCAGCGAGATTCTTGGGATGGGAAGTCATTGCGATCACTTTTAATTCTTACAGATAGCCCGCGACGCGAAGACGTTCGAAAGAGTCTTCTGCTTCGTGGTCCATCGCGCGTCCTGCGCGCTCTGGAATGTCGGTTGCGCGAAGTTCAGCTAGGATTTCTGAGATGTTTGCGGCGGAGGAGGAAACGGGGAACGTGATGTCCTGATCGCCGAGCGAGCGATAGCGTTTGCCGTTATTCGCGAAATAAAGCGGAATGACCGGAATATTTTCGCGCTGTGTGTAGGCCCAGATGTCGTACTCGGTCCATTGCAGGATCGGATGTACGCGCATGTGCGTGCCTAACGGGAGCGAGGCGTTGAATTGATCCCAGAATTCCGGCGGCTGCGCGCGGACGTTCCATGCGCCTTCGTTGCCGCGCGGCGAAAATACCCGCTCTTTCGCGCGCGTCGGTTCTTCGTCGCGCCGGATGCCCGCGATCAGGCCGTCGAAGCCGTGCTTCTGCAGCGCGCGCTTCAAGCCCCCGGTTTTTCGCGCGGCGGATCGCGCCGCGGGCGGCAAGCTCTGATCGACTTCTTCGATTCCGGGGCAAGGCTCGATCTTGAGATCGAGATTCCACTCCGCAGCGTAGCGGTCACGGAAGGCATACATCTCCGGAAATTTCCTGCCGGTATCGACATGCATGACCGGGAAGGGCACGTGGCCGAAGAAGGCCTTCCGCACGAGCCAGATCATCACGTTCGAATCTTTGCCGAGCGACCAGAGCAGCGCGAGCCGGTTCAGGCGGGCGAAGGCTTCGCGCAGCACATAGATGCTACGCGCTTCGAGTTCATCGAGCCGGTACATTGGAAACACACATAGAACAAGGCTTTCTTCGAACTTTCCGGCAAATAACACATCTGTATTGTGTAATATGCCATTTGCACGACATTCAGAAGTGGTATAAATATAAAATACGCAAGTCAATAGTATTTAGGCCGCGCAATGCGCTTCTTTCCGATTTTTCTCGACCCGCTAGCCGGGGATTTCGTCGTTGCAGGAAACGGTGAAGCCGCCGAAGCAAAAGTCCGTTTGTTGGTCAGCGCTGGCGCGCGCGTCCGCTGGTTCTTGGCGCCGCGCAATCCGCATGTTGATGCTGCAAGCGTAAAAGTTTTCGAGCGGGCTCCGCATGAGGCGGACCTTGATGGTGCCGTCGCCGCGATTTCCGCGGCGGGCGATCCCATCGACGCGCACATTTATGAATGGGCGCGGGCGCGCAGCATTCCGGTAAATGTCGTCGATCGCCCCGAGCTTTGCACATTCATCACGCCCGCAATCATCGATCGCGGCGAAGTTGTCGTGGCCGTCGGCACGAGCGGTTCTGCGCCCGTACTTGCGCGCCGCATCCGCGAACAGATCGAGACGTTGCTTCCGGCCCGGGTCGGCGAACTTGCCGAAATTATCGGTCACTGGCGCGCGCGGGTTGCAAAAAGCCTGCGTGCCATCCGCGATCGCCGCCGCTTCTGGGAGCAGGCAATAGACGGTCCTGCTGCGCAGGCATCGCTCTCAGGCAAAGCGATTGAAGCGGATGCCTTGATTGCAAAGCTTCTCGAACAAGCGAAGAACGGCGAAACCCTTCGCCAAGGCATCGTACACATTGTCGGCGCAGGCCCGGGCGATCCTGATTTGCTTACGATCAAGGCACTGCGCGCGATGCAAGACGCCGACATCGTTTTCTATGATGAGCTTGTGACGCCGGAGATTCTCGAGCGGGTGCGCCGCGACGCCGAGCGCGTGTTCGTCGGCAAGAAGCGCGGCGATCACGGTGTCGGTCAGGAAGAAATCAATCGCCGCATCGTGGACGCGGCGCGCGCAGGCCAGCGCGTCGTTCGCCTGAAGGGCGGGGACCCGTTCGTCTTCGGACGCGGCGGCGAGGAAGTAGAAGTGCTTCGCGAAGCGGGCGTGTCCTATGTGGTCGTTCCGGGAATTACCTCAGCGCTCGGCTGCGCAGCGGAAGCGGAACTGCCGCTTACCTTCAGAAATGAATCGACACGCGTTGCGATTATTACCGCGCATCGTGCCGATCAGTCCGCCGCAGACTGGTCCGGTTTCGCCGATCCGCTGACGACAGTCGTCGCCTATATGGGTCTCGCCGGTGCTCCGAAAGTGCGTGACGGTTTGATTGCGGCTGGACGCGATCCTGCAACGCCTGTGGCGGTAATCGCGCGCGGAACACGCAAGGATTCGAAGATTGCCGTCGGCCGTCTGGACGCGCTCGCATCGCTTGCGGCGCAAGTCGGCAAAGGCCCGGCACTCATCGTTGTCGGTCAGACGGTGCGCCGCTCGGCCAAGTGGCTCGAAGAGCTTGCGAAGGAGCGCGCTGCATGACTTCGCCGCTTCAACAGAAATTAAAGGTCACGGGTCCGGTTGTCATAACTGCGAACCGTACGGCCGACGGCATCGTGATCTATCGAACGAAAGACGGCTGGTCTTTGAAGATCGAAGACGCAGCCGTCGTCGATACCTCCGACGCTGCGCGCACACTTCTGAATGAAGCGAATGCAGACAGTGTCTATGCGATCGGGCCCTACGTGGCGCCCGTAGAAATCACCGGCGGCAAGCATGTCGTGCCGGGCAATCTGCGCGAGCAGATCCGCAGAAGCGGGCCGACGTTCGCGCTTCCGGTGTCCGGTTAGGAGCGCGTCATGTACATTTACGACGAGTTTGACCGGACGTTTGTCACGGAGCGCGTGAACGATTTTCGCGGTCAGGTGAAGCGCAGGCTTGCCGGCGCACTGACCGAAGACGAATTCAAGCCGCTTCGATTGATGAACGGCGTCTATTTGCAACTGCACGCCTACATGCTGCGGATCGCAATTCCCTATGGAACGCTGTCGTCAAAGCAATTGCGCATGCTCGGCTATGTCGCGCGCAAGTACGACAAGGGTTACGGCCACTTCACCACGCGGCAGAACATCCAGTTCAACTGGATCAAGCTCGAAGAACTGCCCGATGCAATGGCCGATCTCGCTTCGGTCGGCATGCATGGTCTCCAGACCAGCGGCAACTGCATCCGCAATATCACCACCGACCATTTCGCGGCGGTCGCGCCGGATGAAATCGAGGATCCGCGTATCTGGGGCGAGATCATCCGGCAGTGGTCCACGCTGCATCCCGAGTTCACGTTCCTGCCGCGCAAGTTCAAGATCGCGATTTCGGCTGCGAAAGCGGATCGCGCCGCGATCCGCGTGCACGACATCGGTCTACGCCTTTACGAGAATGAAGCGGGCGAGCACGGCTTTGAGGTAATGGTCGGCGGCGGACTTGGGCGAACGCCGTTTCTCGGCAAGACCATCCGGGAGTTTCTGCCGAAGCGCGATCTCCTGAGTTATCTCGAAGCGATCTTGCGCACTTACAATCAGTTCGGACGCCGCGACAACATCTACAAGGCTCGGATCAAGATTCTCGTGCACGAAATCGGCGCCGAAGCTTTCGCCAAGGAAGTGGATGCCGAGTGGGCACGGATCAAGAATGGCCCGCTTGCGCTGGATAATGTCACGGTCGCGGATATCGTCTCGCGCTTTCAATATCCGCAATATGAAGTGCTTGAAGAAGAAATCGCAGCGCTGGAAAAGGCGCGGCAAGACGCGCGCTTCAATGAGTGGTACGAAAATTCCGTCTCGCGCCATCAGAAGCAGGGCTATGCAGTCGTAACCGTCTCGCTCAAGCCGGAAGGTGCACCTCCGGGCGACGCGACTGCCGAGCAGATGGAGAAGATTGCCGATCTCGCGGAGAAATACAGTTTCGGAGAAATCCGCGTATCGCATGTGCAGAATCTCGTGCTGCCGCATGTTGCGCAGCGCGATTTGCCAGAGCTCTGGCGCGCGCTCGATGCGTTGGGCACGGCGACGCCCAACGTCAATCTCATCTCCGATATTATTTCCTGCCCCGGCCTCGACTATTGCAGCCTTGCGAATGCGCGCTCGATTCCGATTGCGCAGGGCCTGACGCGTCGCTTCCGCGATCTTGAAAAGCAGCGCGATCTCGGACCGATTCACATCAATATCGACGGCTGCATCAATTCCTGCGGCCATCATCACATCGGCAATATCGGCATTCTTGGTGTCGAAAAGAACGGTGAGGAAGTTTACCAGATCAAGCTCGGTGGCCGCTCGGACTCCAAAGCGCAGCTTGGCGAACTGCTGGGCCCGGCTGTGCCTGCCGGCGAAATCATCGACGTCGTAGAAAACATCATCGACGTTTATGTCGAACTGCGGAACGATCCGCACGAGCGCTTCGTCAATGTTGTGCACCGGGTAGGGCTTGAGCCGTTCAAGGAGCGGATCTATGCCGCTCATTAAAGACGGCAAGATCGCGGAAGACCGCTTCGTCCGTGTGGACGAGGATGGTCCGGTTTCGGACGTCGCGCCGATCCTCGTGACGGCCGAGCGATTTCTCGCCAACGCGTTCGCGTATCAGGCCGCGAAAGTGCCGGTAGGCGTGTTCTGGCCGAACAACAAGCGGATTGAAGAACTCGCGCCTTATCTCGACCGACTTGCGCTCGTCGCGCTGCATTTCCCCGCTTTCAAGGACGGCCGCGCCTATAGCCAGGCGCGTATCCTGCGCGAGCACTACAAATATAAAGGCGAGCTGCGAGCGACCGGCGACATCCTGCAGGATCAGTTCCTGTTTCTGCTGCGCGCGGGATTCAATTCTTTTGAAGTAAAAAAGGATGCAGACGCAGCCGCTTTCGCGGAAGCCGTGCATCGTTACAGCGTATTCTATCAGCCGACCGGCGATGGCCGTTCTACTGCGTTGCGCAAACGGCTGCACCGCTTCCACGACACTGCGTCGTTGTCTGCGGACGAGAAAGAGCGCGTGTCATGATGGCTGCGCTGGAAATGCAGCGGTCGGCAGTCAGACTTCTGGAGCGACGGCTCGTGGGAGCGGCACCGGAAGAAATCATCAATGAAGCGATTTTTTCGACAAGCCCCGGCAAGGTCGCGGTCGTGTCATCGTTCGGTACGGAATCCGCGGCCCTTCTGGCGCTTGTGGCGGATGTCGATAAATCGATCCCGATCCTTTTTCTGAATACCGGCTGGCTATTCGAGGAAACGCTCCGCTATCGCGACGAACTCGCGGCGCATCTCGGTTTGACCGACATCCGGAACGTCACGCCGTCTGCGGAAGCCTTAGCCATTGCCGATCCCGAGCGCGATCTCTGGTTTTCCAATCCGGATGGATGCTGCGAACTGCGCAAGGTGCAGCCGCTCGCCAAGGCGCTAGCACCGTTCGAAGGCTGGATGAACGGCCGCAAGCGCTATCAGGGCGAAGAGCGGACCGGGATCAACGCCGTCGAAGCAGACGGTGAGCGGATCAAATTCAATCCCCTCGCGTTTGTAACGAAAGAAGAGATCGATGGAATTTTCGCCGTGAGAGGACTGCCGCGTCATCCTTTGGAATCACAAGGCTTTCGCTCGATCGGCTGCATGGCGTGCACAAGCCGGGCAGAGGTAGGCGAGAACGATCGGGCAGGCCGCTGGCGGGGGCGAAACAAGTCTGAATGCGGCATCCATCGTATAAATACAGACTAACTTAGTATAATATTCTACAAACACATTCTGTTCTGTAATTTATCTTTACATACGAAAAAGTCAGGTAGAATATCGATGAAACGGGTCGGGCCGAGCGCTGCGATCCGCGGACAACGATGGAGAGTTCTATGCTTCGACGAATTTTCGGCCCCGCTATTGGCGTGGCACTGATTTTCACGGCGGCGCACGCAGCCGACGTAAATCTTCTCAATGTTTCCTATGACCCGACGCGCGAACTCTATGTTGCGTTGAGCAAGAGCTACGCGGCGAAGTTTCAGAAGGAGAACGCCGGCAAGACGATCGAAATCAAATCTTCGCACGGCGGCTCCGGCAAACAGGCCCGCTCGGTCATCGACGGACTGAACGCGGATATCGTCACGTTGGCGCTCGCCTACGATATCGATGCAATCGCGGACCGGAATCTTCTCGCCAAAGACTGGCAGAAGAAATTCGCGCAGAACTCCGCGCCCTATACGTCGACGATCGTGTTCCTTGTCCGCAAGGGTAACCCGAAGAACATCAAGGACTGGGACGATCTCGTGAAATCGGACGTCAAGGTCGTGACGCCGAATCCGAAGACTTCCGGCGGCGCCCGCTGGAATTATCTCGCGGCCTGGGGCTTTGCGCTCAAGAAATACGGCAACGATCCGCAGAAGGCGCGCGATTTCGTCCAGAACATCTACAAGAACGTTCCCGTGCTCGACACCGGCGCGCGCGGCTCGCTGATTACCTTCGCAGAGCGCAATGTCGGCGATGTCTTCATCTCCTGGGAAAACGAAGCGTTCCTTGCGATCAACGAACTCGGCAAGGACAAATTCGAAGTCGTGGTGCCGAGCATCTCGATCCTTGCGGAGCCGCCTGTCGCGATCGTCGACTCGGTGGTCGACAAGAAGGGCACGCGTCCGCAGGCGGAAGCCTTCCTGAAATGGCTCTATACGTCTGAGGCGCAGGAAATCATCGCGCAGAACTATTATCGCCCGCGCGATCCGGCAGTTGCCAAGAAGTACGAGAAGACGTTCACGAAGGTGGAATTGTTCACCATCGACGACGTCTTCGGCGGCTGGCGCAAGGCGCAGGCCGAGCACTTCGGCGACGGCGCAATCTTCGACAAGATCTACACGAACTAAGGATCGGGGCCGTGAGCGCGTCTGCAATCGGTTTGCGGCGTCATCGCAGCGTGATCCCGGGCTTCGGGATCACGATGGGCATCACCATCCTTTGGCTGTCGCTTATCGTGCTGATTCCGCTCGCGGCCCTTTTCCTCAAGACAACCGAACTCTCGCTCGAACGGTTCATTCAGATCGTCACAAGCGCGCGCGTGGTCAACGCGCTGAAACTTTCCTTCGAACTTTCGCTCGCGGCGGCGGCGGTAAATCTCGTTTTCGGCTCGCTCATCGTCTGGGCGATCACGCGCTACCGGTTTCCCGGCCGCCGTATCCTCGATGCGCTGATCGATATTCCGTTTGCGCTGCCGACCGCCGTTGCCGGCATCGCGCTGACGAATCTTTACGCGGAGAACGGCTGGCTTGGCGCGCTGCTCGCGCCTTTCGGCATCAAGGTTTCGTTCACGCCGCTTGGCATCTTCGTGGCGCTCGTTTTCATCGGGCTGCCGTTCGTTGTGCGCACGGTGCAGCCGGTGCTTGAAGATCTTGAAAAAGAACTTGAAGAGGTCGCGGCAACCCTCGGCGCAAGCCGCTGGACGACTGTTCGCCGCGTTGTGTTGCCGACAATTTTCCCGGCGCTGCTTACGGGCTTCGCGCTCGCCTTCGCGCGGGCAGTGGGAGAATACGGCTCGGTAATCTTTATCGCGGGCAATCTGCCGAACGTATCGGAGATCGCGCCGCTGCTGATCGTGATCCGGCTTGAAGAATTCCGCTATGCGGATGCGACCGCAATCGCGAGTGTCATGCTGGTCGCGTCTTTCATTCTGCTCTTCGTCATCAACGGGCTGCAGCGTTGGTCCGAAAAGCGCGTCGGGAGACATTGATGAGCTTGCTGACCGCCGAACAGGTCGATCCGGCGCTGATTTCCGATCGCGTGACGGATCGGCCGCGCGTTCGCCGCCAGCGCGGCGCGAGCGAAGATCCGTTCATTGTGAAATGGGGAATCATCGCGATAGCCTTCGGCTTTCTCGCACTCTTTATTGTTCTGCCGCTGATCAACGTCTTCGTGCAGGCTTTCGCGAAGGGCAGGGATGCATACTTTGCGGCAGTTACCGAGCCGGTCGCGGTGTCGGCAATCACGCTGACGCTGACCGTCGCCGCGATTTCGGTATTGCTGAACACGGTCTTCGGCCTGATCGCCGCCTGGGCGATTGCGAAGTTTCAGTTCCGCGGCAAGAGCTTTCTGATCAGTCTGGTCGATCTGCCGTTCTCGGTGTCGCCGGTGATCGCCGGTCTCGTCTTCGTGCTTCTCTTCGGTCTGCAAGGAATTTTCGGCCCAACGCTTCACGCCTTCGACATCAAGGTAATTTTCGCGCTCCCGGGCCTCGTGCTCGCAACCGTTTTTGTGACATTCCCCTTCGTCGTGCGTGAACTGATTCCGCTGATGCAGGAGCAGGGCACGCAGGAAGAAGAGGCGGCAATTCTGCTCGGCGCGTCAGGCCTGCGCACCTTCCTGAAAATCACGCTGCCGAACGTAAAGTGGGCGCTTCTCTATGGCGTGCTGCTTTGCAATGCCCGCGCGATGGGCGAGTTTGGCGCGGTGTCGGTCGTCTCCGGTCACATTCGCGGCGAGACCAACACCATGCCGCTGCATATCGAGATTCTCTACAACGAATATCAGTTTCAGGCGTCGTTCGCGGTGGCAACACTTCTCGCCGCACTCGCAATCGTAACGCTGATCGCGAAAGCGATCCTCGAAAGCCGGATTGGAAAAGGAAACCGCTCATGAATATCGAAGTCATCAATGCCGTGAAGCGCTTCAATGACTTCAGCGCGCTCGGCGGCGTGAACCTGCAGATCAAGAGCGGAGAACTGGTGGCGCTTCTTGGGCCTTCGGGATCCGGAAAAACGACATTGCTTCGCATCATCGCGGGTCTCGAGTTTCCGGATCAGGGTGAGGTTCGTTTCGACGGCCGCAACGCCGCACTGCGTAGCGCGCGCGAGCGCAACGTCGGTTTCGTCTTTCAGCACTACGCGCTGTTCCGCCATATGACGGTGTTCGAGAATGTTGCGTTCGGATTGCGTGCGCGTCCCCGCAACCTTCGGCTGCCGGAAGAAACGATCCATAACAAGGTCAACAGCCTTCTCGACCTCGTGCAGTTGAAATGGTTGTCCGACCGCTATCCGAGTCAACTTTCCGGCGGTCAGCGCCAGCGCATCGCGCTTGCCCGTGCTTTGGCCATCGAACCGCGCGTGTTGCTGCTCGACGAGCCGTTCGGCGCCCTCGATGCGAAGGTAAGAAAAGAGTTGCGGCGCTGGCTTCGGCGGCTGCACGAAGAACTGCCGGTAACATCCGTCTTCGTGACGCACGATCAGGATGAGGCGCTTGAAGTCGCCGATCGTATCGTCGTGATGGACAAAGGCAGGATCGAGCAGATTGGAACGCCGGAAGAAGTTTACAACAATCCGCAGACGCCTTTCGTGAACGAGTTCATTGGCGAATCGGTCGTCGTTCCGATTACGGTCAAGGACAGTCATGCGCGCTGGAACGCACAAACCTTGCCGATCGATGTCGCGAGCGTGCCCGATGGTAAAGCGCGTCTGTTTATCCGCCCCTATGACGTCTCGATCGTTGACCCGAGCGAAACGCCCTTGCACGCGACGATCAAGCGCGTCCGCGGCTTGGGCAGCTCACGTCGCGCCGAAATCGCGCTGCATTACGGAGAGACGGATCTCGTTCTTGAGATCGATGCGCCGAGAGCATCGAAGCTGGAGCCGGGCGCGTTTGTCGGTCTGCAACCCCGAAACTATCGCGTGTTTCCCGCGCAAGCGTGAACGCGTCTGCGCACGAAGTGTAATGACTTATGGATGATTGAACTTCGGCCGGTGATTGGTTCCTCCCCCGGCTCAACTTGCCGAGAGGCCTCGTGCCTCTCGGCATTCTTCTTACAACGACCGATACAACGAGATAAGCAGAGAAAAGAAATGGCGGCCTTTTATCGCGAACGAGTGACCCACGTGCATCACTGGACAGATTCGTTGTTCAGCTTCCGTACGAGCCGGGATCCGACATTTCGCTTCGACAACGGACAGTTCACGATGTTGGGCGTCGAGATCGACGGCAAGCCGTTGATGCGCGCGTATAGCCTTGCAAGCGCCAACTACGAGGACGAACTGGAGTTTTTCAGCATCAAGGTGCCGGACGGTCCGCTGACCTCGAAGCTTCAGCATCTGAAAGAGGGCGATACCGTTCTGGTGGGTCGCAAGGCGACGGGCACGCTCGTGCACCACAATCTTTTGCCGGGGAAGCGTCTCTATCTTCTCGGTACCGGTACCGGCCTCGCACCATTTCTCAGCGTCATCAAAGATCCTGAGACCTATGAGCGTTACGAAACGGTGATCCTCGTACATGGCTGCCGGCATGTGAATGAACTCGCCTATGGCGAGATGATCACGAAAGATTTGCCGGACGACGAGTTGGTCGGCTCGTTCGTGAAAAATCAGCTCATCTACTACCCGACCGTGACGCGCGAGCCCTTTATCAATCGGGGACGAATAACCGATCTGATTTCTTCCGGTCGGCTATTCAATGACATCAAACAGCCTGCGCTCGACCGGGATTTCGACCGCATCGAAATCTGCGGCAGTCCGGAAATGGTGAAGGACCTTCGGGCTTATTTTATCGGTGCGGGTTTCGAAGAGGGCAGTAGCTCGAAGCCGGGGCATTTCGTGGTCGAAAAGGCCTTCGCAGACGCGTGAAAGCTCATTCCGGAGCGCTTCGTACTTCTCACGAAAACGTTCTTCCATTTCGCTCCGGCGCTAGCCCTCGAGTTGCGAGATCGCCTGGTTCGCCCGGCGTAATCGGCCGCTCAGTTCGTGACCGAGATTTTGCAAGAGTTTGATAGCAGCAGTTGGCGTCGACGATGCCAGCGCGGCGAAGTCCTCCTCGTCCAACTCGAAACATGTGAGGTGGGTATCAGCCCCAACCGATGCAGAACGGGGACCCTTGTCGAGAATTGCCAATTCTCCGAAGACGGTGCCCGGCGAGAAGGTCGCCAGACGAATATCCATGCCGCTTTTAAGCTGGAGAATTGCGCTGGCGCTGCCTTTAATTACGAAGAATAGCGCGTATCCCGGCTCGCCCTGACGGAAAACCATTTCACCGGCTTTGTATGTCTTGCGCTCGAGATATCCTTTTAGAGCCGCAAGATCGGATGCGCTGAAGCTGCGAAGTGTGCCGATCTGTTCAAGCGGGAGTTCAGGGGCGGATATCGCATCGCTGGCCAGCAAGTAATCCTCGGCCCACTCGATGGCCCGGTCGATATCGGGAAACATAACGCTGTCTTTTTCGGTATCGCGGATCCCGAAATCGCTGAGGCGCGCGGCCGACATCGCGTTGCCGGCGCGCGAAATCAGCAGGTGACGCCGCTGCGCGGTGAGGTCGCGCCGCAGCTCGGAAAGGATTTGCGCACCGGTACTATCGATTTCGGTAATGCGCGCGAAGTCGAGGATAACGAATTGCGTTTCAGGCGTGAGCAGTGCTGTCAAATCGCCGCTCAAGCGCTCGGCGGTACCGAAGAACAATGCACCTTGCAACTCGGCAACGAGGATCGCCTGACCTTCATATTCCAGCGTTTGCTGTTGTACCTCGGGACGAGATTTGCGCGAGTGGACGACATCCCCGCGATAGGAGCGCCGGATGATCGAGCGGCTCATGCGGAGCAGAAAAAGAATTGCCGCAAGCGCAATACCGATGAACACCGCAAGCACGATATCGATCGTGACGGAGAGCACAGCCACGACAACAACAACCAGCACATCGAAAGCAAGCGTCCGGTTGTAAGAATCGCGGACCGTGAAGAGGCGGCGGACTGAGCGCACACTCCACGCGTCGAGATGCTGAATTGCAATCACCATGATGACCGCGGAAAGCACGGCGCGCGGCAACTGAATGAGAAGCGGGAACAGCACGGTAAACGACAGCAGAACGACCGCGGCATTGATGAGGACAGATAGGGGCGTCTTGCTGCCAAAGGCGCGGTTTAGCAGGGATGCGCCAATGTTCAGGCCACTGGTGATGCCGCCTGCACCGGCGGTAAATACGTTGCCGGCGCCGAGGCGCATCAAAAGTTTGTCGCCATCTACGCGCGGGTCGCCGGCCTGCGTCGTCAGCTTTGCGCAAAGCAAGGCGTCGAATGCGGCGATGATGGCGAGCGCGAGCGCGGACAGAACAATCGTTGTAGCAAGGGAAACGAAGCCGCTGTTCTGCAGCAATACGGTGAAATTCGGCGGCACATAGTTCGAGAGCGGGTGCGGCGGCTGTGCTCCGATCGTGGGGCCGAGAGCGAGGCCAGCAAACGCCAGCACGTAATAAAGGATAGTTCCGGCGGCAAGCGCAGTGATGATAGGCGGTATCTTTGGCACCCATTTCTTGGCGTTCCACATCGTCACGAACGTAACGAGCGCGACGACAATGCTGAGCGGCTTTGCCTGATCCGCTTGCTGCAATGCCTGCATGAACGGAATGCTGCGGTCGAAACCGAAGACATTTCCGATCTGCACAAGGAAAAGCAGGATTGCGGCAGCATTCTGAAAGCCCGCGACAACGGGATGCGGCGAGAATTTAATGAGTGTGCCGAGGCGGGCGAGGCCGAACAGGAACTGAAAAAATCCGCCGAGCAGGATAATTGCAAAGAAGGTTGCGAGAATGACGCCGGTTCCGCCCGTCTTCAGCAGCGGAATATCCGAATGCACGAGTCCGTAGAGAACCGTTCCTAGAAAGAACGTCGTGACGATCCGGGGTGCATAAACGATCGTGTTGCGTGCGGCGAACAGCACCGCGGCGACGCCGACGACAAAAGCGGCGATAAGACCGGCGCGTGCGCCGTCGGCGAAATATTGATCGCCCAGCGATACGAGCGCGAACATACCGAAGCCCATCGCGAGCGGGATTGCGACGGCCGCGGATACAAGCCCGCCATAAAGATCGTTACGGAAATTCGAAAGGTAGGGATGCGCCACGAGGTCTATTCTCCGCTATCGCACTGCGCCAGGAATTGTCGCCAGCGCGACGATCATCGCAATGTAAGTCAGTTGATGAACGAGCTGGTCGGCACCGAGCGCGATCCAGTACTGGTGATCGGTGAAGGTCCACTTGTTACGCTTCACGACCCGTTCCTTGAACCAGTCTTGATGATAGTGAATGACGAATTCGGCGGCGGCGATCGCCGCGATCGCCGGCCAGCTTGCGCCCACAAGCCACAGGCACGGAACGCTTCCGACCACGTGAATCCCGGAATGCTCAAGCCCCGCCGGGTGGCCGTAAATGCCTTTGAATTGCACATGCCGGATGGTTTGCAGAACGAAGTCACAAATGAAGTGCTTGATCTGCAGCAAAGCCAGGCCGCCAATGGCCACAGCAACCGAAATTGTCATGCAACTCCCCCGTGGCGCTACTTGATAACGTCGGCAAGCCGCAGCGCAAGTGCGATTTCGGCAGATCGCCACCCGCTGTCCAATCTTGGCCCGGAACGGTGCGTTCGATACAGTCGCCGCTTGAGGTGTAAAGTCTTGTCGGAAAAGCAATCAGTCGAGTTGGAAAGGCAATCAGGCGAACGCCTGAACCGGGCTTTGGCGGCCTATCTGCGCCAGGAAGTGCAGGCGCCTGCGACTGCGGTTACGGAATTTCTCGGCATGATCATCGAGGAGGCCCGCGGCCAGAACTTCGCGCATATGCTGCCCGACCTCGACCGGATGCATATTGCGAGCGTCAAACTCAATACATTCGTGAAGGGCTTAATCGACAGCTCTACGTCCGGCCTCGCTCTCCATGAAAGCGAGGAAGAGTTTCATCGAAGGCTGCGCCATGATCTCCGGACGCCGCTCAACGCCATCATGGGATACAGCGAACTCCTGATCGAAGACCTTGAGGGGGATTCGGCGCATTCGATGCGCGAAGATCTCACCAAGCTTCGCGAGTCCGCAGGTCACTTGCTCGGCCAGATCGATGCGATGGTCGCGCTGACAAATCGTGAAGAGAGTGCTTCTCACGACGACAGCATGCCGCCGCAGTTGCGCGCTGTTGCCGATATGTTGCGCGCTGTCGAGCCGCTTCAGGTGGCGGCGGTCTCAACGCAGGCTTGCGATGTTCTCGTTGTCGACGACAACGCGTCAAATCGCGACGTGTTGGCGCGGCGCCTGGCGCGTGAAGGACACCGGGTCACAGCGGCGGAAAACGGATCCATCGCGCTCGATCTGGTGGAGAAGCAGGATTTTGATCTCATTCTTCTCGATCTGATCATGCCGGAAATGAGCGGCTTCGAAGTATTGCGGCGGTTGAAGTCGTCAGCACACAGCGCGCATGTCCCGGTTATCGTCGTTTCTGCGCTCGACGAAATCGACAGCATCGTAAGGTGTATCGAGTCCGGCGCGGACGATTACCTGCCGAAGCCCTTCGATCCGACGCTGTTACGCGCGCGTATCAATGCCTCGCTGGAGCGCAAATTATTGCGCGACCGCGAGAAGAAGTTTGTCGTTGATCTTGAACAGGAGAAGCGCCGCTCTGAGACGCTGCTCCTGAATATTCTGCCGCAAAGTATTGTGCAGCGGATGCGGGATGGCGAGGCAACGATCGCGGATCGTGTTGCCGAAACGACGATCTTGTTCTGCGATCTCGTTGGCTTCACAGCGTTAAGCCAGAACCTTTCGCCGGATCGAATGATCGACTTGCTCGGCAGGATTTTCCTGAAGTTCGATCAGCTTGTCGCGGAGGAGGGTGTCGAAAAGATCAAGACGATCGGCGACTCTTACATGGCGGCGGCCGGCGTTCCGGAGCCGCAGAAAGATCACGCGTTTCGTATCGCGAAGCTTTCGCTGCGTATGATGGAGTCTGTGAGCGAGATATCCCGCACTATGCAGCTCGATTTACAGGCACGGATCGGCATTCATTCAGGCCCGGTATTTGCCGGCGTGATCGGCACACATAAATTTGTCTATGACGTCTGGGGCGACACGGTGAACACTGCGAGCCGCATGGAATACCATTCGGAAAGCGGGCGTATCCAGATGTCCGCAACAGCGCGCAATCTACTCGGCGAGAGCTTCGTATTCGAGCCGCGCGGGATGATCGAAGTGAAAGGCATGCCGCCGGTGGAAGCCCATTTTCTGGTCGCTGCCCGATTGTGACAGCTTGTGTAAAAGCGGTTTCTAGCAACTCCGGCCCTCGACTAACCGCGTCCAAGCGTTCAGAATTGGAACCCGTGCCGTACCAACGCCGCTGACGGTCTGGCCGCATTGGATGAGCTGGGGTTAAGCGTGGCCAAAAAGACCGATAAAATTCTCGCTGCCGAGCAAGAGCACGCGCTGCTTCGCGCGACGCTCGATCATATGGCGCAAGGTGTCGCGATGTACGACGCCGGCCATAAACTGGTTACGTGGAACGAGTTGTTTCGCGAGTATCTCGAGATGCCGGACGAGTTTCTCGGCACCGACAAAACCTTCTCGGACTATATCCGTTACATCGGCCACCGCGGCGAGTTCGGCGAGGGCGCTGATATCGAGGTCGAACTTCAGAAGCGGCTTGCGATGCTGAGCAAGTCGCATTCCTTTGAGCGTGCCCGTCCGGATGGAACGGTGCTCGAGGTGCGGCGAGATCCTGTTCCCGGCGGCGGCTTTATTGCGATCTACACCGATATTACTGAGCGCAAAAAAGCCGAGGGGCAACTGCGCGAGTCGAAAGAGGCAGCAGAGTCGGCGAGCAAGGTGAAGTCGGCCTTTCTCGCGAATATGAGTCACGAACTCCGGACACCGCTCAACGCGATCATCGGCTACAGCGAGCTCTTGTCCGAGGACGCGGCGGATCGCGGCGACGACGATGCGGTTTCCGACCTCAAGAAAATTCAGGCGGCTGGCAAACATTTGCTCGGGCTCATCAACGACATTCTCGATCTGTCGAAGATCGAAGCCGGGCGCATGGACCTCTATCTCGAGCGCGTTTCGCTGCCCCGGCTGGTCGAAGAGGTAAAGACCATCGTAGAGCCGATGGTGAAGAAGAATGAAAACCGGCTGGTGATCGATTGCGCCGCCGATGCCGGCGAGATCAACACCGATTTTACCAAGCTCAAGCAGTGCCTCATCAATCTCATCAGCAACGCAGCGAAATTTACTAGCAAGGGCGATATAACGCTGCGCGTCTCGCGCAACGATGCCGAGAACTCCGAGATTACGTTTGATGTGATCGATAGCGGCATCGGGATGACCGACGAGCAAATCGGACGCCTGTTCAACGCATTCACGCAGGCCGACTCCTCGACGACACGAAATTTCGGCGGTACCGGTCTCGGTCTCACCATCACCAAGCACTTCTGTACGATGATGGGCGGGACGATCGATGTTACCAGCGTGCCCGGGAAGGGCTCCACCTTTTCGATCGTGTTGCCGGATCTGCCGGAAGAAACCGCGGTCGAAGCGCAGGAAGGCAGCCTGCCGCAATCTGCAGAACGCTCGTCTTCTGCGATCAACGTGCTTGTGGTGGACGATGATCTGGCGGTCCACGACGTGCTCGCGCAGACGCTGAGCAGGGAAGGCTATTCTTTGTCGCATGCGCGCGATGGCGCGGAGGCGCTGGAGATCATGCGGCGCTCGAAGCCCGATGTGGTTACGTTAGATGTCATGATGCCGAAGGTCGACGGCTGGTCGGTATTGGGCATCATGAAGTCCGAGCCCGAACTCGAAAACATTCCCGTCATTATGTTGACGATTGTCGATGACCGGAATCTCGGCTTTTCGCTCGGTGCCTCCGAGTTCATGACGAAGCCGGTCGATCGCGGCAAGCTGATCGGACTGCTGCGGAAGCTTGCTCCCGTCGGCAAGGATGTTGTTGTCCTGATCGTCGACGATGACGCCGACGTGCGCGACATCGTCAAGGAGACGGTCGAGGGCGTTGGCATGAAGGCGGCGACAGCGGTCAACGGCCGCGCCGCGCTGCAGTGGCTTGAACAGAATCCGAGACCGACGCTGATCCTGCTCGATCTCATGATGCCGGAAGTGGATGGCTTCGAGTTCTTGCAGCGGATTCGCGACAAAGAGGATTTTGCGCAGATTCCGGTCGTGGTGCTAACCGCCAAGGACTTAAGCGATGCCGAGCGCAATTTTCTCGCGCAACGTACGATGCTCGTGCTGAGCAAGAGCGCGCAGCCGATCGAGTCGCTGGGAAGCGCGCTGTCTGCAATCGCTCAGCGCGGACGTATTGAAGATTTGCGCCAGGGAGGGCGCTGACGCCGTGAAAATTCTGCTGGTGGAAGACAACGAAATGAATCGCGATATGCTTTCGCGGCGCCTTATTCGCAACGGCTATGACATCGTCATGGCTGTCGATGGCGGTGAAGGCGTAGCAAAGGCGCTCGAGATCAAGCCCGATCTCATTCTGATGGATATGAGTTTGCCGGTGATCGACGGTTGGGAAGCGACGCGTCAGTTGAAGGCCAACGACGCGACAAAATCCATTCCGGTCATCGCGCTGACGGCGCATGCGATGGAGCAGGATAGGGAAAAGGCGATGGGCGCGGGCTGCGACGACTTCGATACCAAGCCGGTCGACATCCAGCGGTTGCTCGGAAAGATTCAGAATCTTATCGGCGGCAGCGGGCCGGCATAGTGCGTCGTTAATCTAACGAGATGGAAGACCAAGAGATAGACGCGTTGAATAGGCCGGCGCGTACTTTCGATACGGAACAGGGTAGTCCATAAGACGGAACGTCTCGCGCGACGCGTTACCTCGCGTCTCGCACTTTCCACGCTCTCGGCCCGAGCATGTGAATCGATTTGCCGGTGCTGTCGACAGCCACAGTGACGGGCATTTCTTCGACGCGGAGTTCGTAGATCGCTTCCATGCCGAGGTCTTCATAGGCGACGCGTTTTGCGGCTTTCACCGCTTTTGAAACCAGATAGGCGCCGCCGCCGACTGCGATCAGATACGCCGCCTTATGTTTTGCGATGGCGTCGATTGCTTCTTGCCCGCGCTCGGCTTTGCCGATCATCACTTTGAGGCCGGTGCCTGCGAGCACCTCTTCGGTAAAGCGGTCCATGCGCGTCGCAGTCGTCGGTCCGGCCGGGCCGATCACTTCATCGCGGACGGGATCGACCGGCCCTACGTAGTAGATTGCCTTGCCCTTCAGATCGACCGGCACTTTCTCGCCTTTGCGGAGTGTGTCGACCATCCGCTTATGCGCGGCGTCGCGCCCTGTATAAAGTGTGCCTGAAAGAAGAAGCGTCTCGCCGCATTTCCAGTCAGCTATCTCGGCATTCGTCAATGTATCGAGATTTACCCGGCGGTATTGTCCCGCAGTCTTATCGATTACCAGCTCAGGCCAGTTGGAAAGACTCGGCGGCGCGAACGAGGCGGGACCGCTGCCGTCGAGTTCGAAGTGAACGTGCCGGGTTGCAGCACAGTTCGGGATAAGCGCGACCGGGAGCGAGGCGGCGTGCGTCGGGAAGGTTCTGATCTTTACGTCGAGCACTGTGATCTTGCCACCCAATCCTTGCGCGCCAACGCCGAGCGCATTCACGCGATCGAAAATTTCGACGCGTAGTTTTTCAAGCGGGGTTTGCGCGCCGCGTTTGCGCAGCGCAAGCATGTCCATTTCCTCGTTGATGACTTCCTTGGCCATCAACATGGCTTTCTCGGCACTGCCGCCGATTCCGATTCCTAGAACCCCAGGCGGGCACCATCCTGCGCCGAGTTGTTCGACAGTCTTCACGATCCAATCGCTTACGGATTGGGAAGGTTCGAGCACAGTGAACTTCGCCTTGTTCTCCGAGCCGCCGCCTTTTGCCGAAACGTCGATCGACATTTTGTTTCCGGGCACTAGTTCCACGTGCAGCATACCCGGTGTGTTGTCGCCGCTGTTCTTCCGCGACGAGATCGGATCGAGCACGATCGAGGCGCGGAGCGGATTTTCGTCTTTTAAATAAGCCCGGCGGATCGCATCATCGACGATGTCCTGCAACGAGCGGTCAGACTCGATCGAGACTTTCATGCCGAGTTTAATGAAGACGTTGGCAGTACCGGTGTCCTGACAAATCGGCCTTCGGCCTAAAGCGGCCATGCGCGAATTGACGAGGATTTGCGTAATCGCGTCGCGCGCAGCCGGGCTTTCTTCCTGCTCGAGTGCCGCCGCCATGTGCGTCACGAAATCGGCAGGGTGAAAATAGGAAATGAATTGCAGCGCGTCGGCGAGGCTGTCGATGATGTCGCCTTCGCGGATGATCGTCATGGCCAGCCTATGATCTTCCTGGAAAAGTCTGCGAAGGATCACTTATCGCACGATAAAACATCTGTCGTAAAAGCAGGGCGCTTGTGAAAGCCGAGGTTCAGCGTGGAGTAAGCGGCGAAAATCCGAGGTGCTTGCCCGCATCGATCATGAGGGTTTCGCCGGTGATATGGCGCGACTGCTCGGACAGAAAGAATAGTGCCGAATCCGCCACGTCTTCGGCGGTGGACGCGGCCTTGAGCGGTGCGGCCTTGATCGTGTTTTCACGGATCGTCGCGGCTTTTTCCGCGCCGAAGGTCTTCGTGAACCAAGGCGTATCGATGAAGCCCGGGCAGATTGCGTTGACGCGAATGTTCGGTGCCAAGGCGCGGGCGAGCGAAATCGTCATCGTATTCAACGCGCCCTTGCTCGCGCCGTAGGCGAGGGAAGAACCGAGGCCCAGAACCGCGGCAATCGACGAAGTCATCACAACGCTCGCTTTTCCGGAAGCGTTGAGCAGACCGCGCGTCGCGCGGATCATCATGAATGGGCCGACGGTATTCACGGCATAGACGCGAAGAAAATCTTCCTTCGACAATGCATCGAGATCGCTGTGGTCCGGCGCCATCTTGGTGATGCCAGCATTGTTCGCGAGCGCATCGACCTTTCCGAATTTCGCGGCGGCTTCCGCGATTTTCCGGCAGTCCGAATCTTCGCTGACGTCACCCTTGACGAGGACAGCTTCCGCGCCGGCATCCCGTATCTTGTCTGCAATAATGTTTGCGTCGGCAGTGTTGCTCGCATAGTTCACGACAACGGCTTTTGCGCCGCGCTTCGCGGCGCCGACCGCGATTGCCGCGCCAAGACCGCTCGAACCGCCGGTCACGACCACAACCTTGCCGTCGAAATCCTGGCTCACATTTAACTCCGGGTGATCGCTCTCTTGTCTTGGCTAGTTTATTGCTGCGGGTGCGGCAAGCAACACGGTGCCGTAGAATCTGCGTAAGATGAGAAAGCACGGCAAACCGGAATTTCCGCCTGCCGGAAGTTGGCTTGCAAAAACCGTTGTTGGCTTCGCCTTTTGGACGCAACTAGCGGAAGAAAGTTCTTCCAGCGGGAATGGTAGCCGGGCATGACTCCGAAGACACAGAAAGTTGTGGCAATCACCGCGGCAGGCGGCCCCGAGGTTCTTCAGGTCGTCGAGCGGGAAGTGCCGAAGCCCGCAAAGGGCGAGATCCTTATCCGCGTCGAAGCGGCCGGCATCAACCGGCATGATGTAGGCCAACGAAAGAACGGCCCCAACCACGCGAAAAGCGATGTGCCCGGCCTGGAAGTCGCGGGCGAGATTGTCGAGCGCGGACCGGGCGCCGAGGAATATTCAATCGGGCAAAAAGTCTGCGCGCTCGTCGATGGCGGAGGCTACGCCCAATACGCGATTGCGCCTGCGTCGAACTCGCTACCTTATCCGACCGGGTTCACTGCGCTTGAAGCCGCAGCCATTCCAGAAGCGCTTTTCACGACCTGGTACAATTGCTTCACGGTCGCGAATCTAAAGCCGAAGGATCGCGTACTCATTCATGGCGGTACGAGCGGCGTCGGCACACTGGCAACGCAGTTGCTGACGAGCTTTGGCCACGAAGTTTACGTCACCTGCGGTGACGACAAGAAATGTGCTTTCGCGCGCACGCTCGGCGCTAAAGCTGCGATCAACTACCGGACCGAAGATTTCGTCGAAATCGTCAAACGGGAAACCGGTGGCAAGAATGTCGATCTGATCATCGATATGGCGGGCGGCACCTATGCCAGCGCCAATCTCGATGCCTTGGCCTCAGGCGGAACCGTCGTTCATCTGAGCTCCGGTGGCGGATCGTACTGTCCGCCGCTCGCCAAGATCATGGTGAAGTCAGCGCGGTTGACCGGCAGCAGATTGCGGCCCGTCAGTATCGAGAAGAAGGCGCAGATGGCGGCTGAGTTTCAGGCGCGGGTATGGCCGCTTTTCGGAAGCAAAATCCGGCCGGTCATCGACAGCGTATTCGCGTTGCACGAAGCGGCAGATGCGCATCGTGCGATGGAACGGAACACGCATATCGGAAAGATTATGCTTCAGTTATAGGCCGCAGATTGTCTTGCGCCGCACCGCTTCTGGTTAGCAAAAAGCTCTGAAATTTCCCCGTATTCGAGATTCCGCCTTGCGGAATTTTGTGACCAAACGCAATTGACCCTCCGCCGGGGGCCGGTAGCCTCAAGACCGGAAACGCAGGCAGCGGGCACGAGAACAAAAATTCGGCGGCTGCCATCCAGAATTGCGACCGGGACGAACTCGCTCAGACCGGCCGCGCTGATAAAGTTGGGGAGGTTCGATGACGAAGCTAAAATCACTGATCTGTACGCTCGCGGCTGTCTGCTTGTTGACGCCGGCGGGTTCCGCCATAGCGCAGCAAAAAACCATCACGATCATCGTTCCGGCGCCTGCCGGCGGCGGCGGCGATATTTCCGCGCGATCGGTAATTCAGGACATGGAAAAATCGCTCGGCGTAACGATCGTCGTCGAGAACGTTGCCGGTGCGACCGGAAATATCGGCATTAAACGCGCGCTGAGCGCCGCACCGGACGGAACGACGCTGTTGCTCGTCACTGGCGCCAACACCGCGAATGCGGCGGCACGGCCGCAGACGAGCATTGATCTTTTAGAAAACTTCGAGCCCATCAGCCGTATCGGCGCGACGAGCTTCATTCTGGCAGCGAGCACACAGTCCGGCATCAACAGCGTGGCCGATCTGATTGCTCTCGCAAAGAAAAGACCCGGCGAGTTGAAATACGGAAGCATCGGGCCGGGATCGAACCATCACCTGCTTGCTGAAATGCTGAAGAAGGAAGCGGGCATCAACCTGATCCACGTTCCTTACCGCGGAGAAGCGCCGGCAATCGTCGATCTGCTCGCAGGACGTCTCGATGTGATGTTTCTGACGAGCGGCATGCAATATGTGTCGAACAATCAGTTGATTGCGCTCGGCATTACCTCGGGCGAGCCTTGGCCGCTCGCGCCGAATGTGAAGCCGCTGAAACTCTCGGGTCTCAAGAGCTTCGACTACCAAAGCTGGAACGGTTTGCTGGCTCCGAAGGGAACGCCGAAGGAAATCATCCAGAAAATCAACGCCGCCGTAAACGATGCACTGAAGGGGTCGCGCGCCAAAAATGCGCTTGAAGCGGTGGGCATCGGCGTCGGCGGCGGTACGCCGGAAGTGCTCGCAGGGTTGATTGCCCGCGACAAGAAGTTGTTCGGCGACATCATCCGCGATCAAAATCTGAAGTTCGACTAAACCGCTGCTTTGTCGTTTGCGAGGCGATGGGGAAGAGCCCATCGTTTCGTGAACCGAAGCGGCAACTCCTTTCGTGGCAAGACAAAAGGATTCGTTCGTGCGCGACACCGGTCCAAAAGGTCTCATTCGAGGTCCGCAGGATTTCTTCAGCGGAATCGTGCTAGTTGCGTTTGCTCTGCTGGCGTTGTGGCTCACGCGCAATCTGCAGGGCATGCAAGGTCCGAATTTTGGCCCGGCAACCGCGCCGCGTCTGCTTGCGGTCCTACTGGCCGTTGCCGGCGCCGTGATTTGCGTGCGTGGATTTTTCACCGACGGGCCGAAGCTCGAGCGGTGGGAGATTAGAGGCCCGCTCTTTCTGATCGCATCGATCTTATTTTTCGCTGCGACGATCCGTACGCTGGGTCTCGCTGTGTCTAGCTTCGGCACGATACTGATTGCCTGCTGCGCATCGAAAGAAGTCCGCTGGCTTGAGGCGGTCGCGTGGTCCGCAGTGCTTACCATCGCAGCGGTCGGAATATTTTATTACGGCCTCAGGCTTCCCTTCAAACCGTGGCCTTGGTGATCTGTCGTGTGGGAAATCTTCAATAACCTTGCGTACGGTTTCAGTATCGCAGCCGAACCACAGTTCATCGTGTTGTGTCTGATCGGCACGCTTGTCGGCACGCTCGTCGGCGTGCTTCCAGGACTCGGCCCTATCGCCACGATCGCGATGCTGCTGCCGATCACTTACGGGCTGTCGCCTGTCGGCGCGCTCATCATGCTGTCAGGTATTTATTACGGTGCGATGTACGGCGGCTCGACCACGGCAATTCTCGTCAATATGCCGGGCGAGTCGGCTTCCGTCGTGACCACGCTCGACGGGTTTCAGATGGCGACGCAGGGACGCGCAGGTCCTGCGCTCGCAATCGCCGCGATCGGTTCGTTTATCGCGGGTACAGTTGCGACACTGGCGATAGCTGTTGCTGCGAAACCGCTCACAACTGTTGCGCTGATTTTCGGCCCTGCGGAATATTTCGCGCTGATGGTACTCGGTCTCGTTTTTACGGTCGCGCTTGCGCACGGCAACGTGGTCAAGGCGGTTGCGATGATCCTGGTCGGTTTGATCCTGTCGACTGTCGGCGCGGACCTCGAAACAGGCGCGGGACGTCTGGAATTCGGGATGAACGAACTCGCCGAAGGCATCAGCTTCGTCGTGCTTGCGATGGGACTGTTCGGCTTCACCGAGGTGTTGCGAAATCTGGAAGTCACGCAAGACCGTAAAATCCTGGATAACAAGATCACCGGGCTCATGCCGACGGCGGCAGATTTCAAAGCGTCAGCGCCGGCTATAGCGCGGGGCACGGTTATCGGATCTGTCCTCGGCGTTCTGCCGGGCGGCGGTGCAATCGTTGCGGCCTTCGCCGCTTACGTACTCGAAAAGAGATTGGCGAAAGATCCGTCCCGGTTCGGCCGGGGCGCCATCGAAGGCGTCGCGGCCCCGGAGACCGCCAATAACGCTGCCTCGCAAACCTCGTTCATTCCGTTGCTGACGCTGGGCATTCCTTCCAACGCGGTGATGGCGTTGATGGTCGGTGCGCTTACGATTCACGGCATTCAGCCCGGTCCGCAGATCATGACGAAACAGCCAGATTTGTTCTGGGGACTTGTCGCGTCGATGTGGATCGGAAACGCGATGCTGCTGATTATCAATCTTCCGCTGGTCGGCTTGTGGGTGAAGCTTTTGCGGGTGCCGTACCGGCTGCTTTATCCGATGATCCTCATCATTTGCTGCATCGGCGTCTACTCGGTCAGCAATTCGACGGCTGATGTTTATTTCACCGCTGTCTTCGCGCTCGTCGGATACTGGCTCGTCAAAAACGGATTTGAATCGGCACCGCTGCTGCTTGCCTTCGTGCTTGGGCCGTTGATGGAAGACAACATGCGCCGCGCCATGCAAATGAGCGTCGGCAATCCGATGGTATTTATCGAGAGCAACATCTCGCGCGTGCTATTGGCCGCCGCGCTTATTCTGCTCGTGCTTTCGATCTTGCCGGGCATACGCCGCAAACGCGAGGAGATATTCGTCGAGTAGTCATCGGCGTGGGATCTTTACGATGCCGAAGACGCGCTCGCGAATGCAGAGGTCACCGCATTAAACCGTTCCGGCTGGTCGATATTGGAAAGATGGTTTGCGTTCTCGATGATCTCCAGACGGGCACCCGGGATCGCGTCGCGCAAGGCAGTCGCCGCGGCGACAGGCGTGCTCACGTCGTTCGCGCCGACCACGACCAATGCCGGGCAGCGAATCTTGCTTACGTGCGGGCGCAAATCTTGGGAAAGGATCGAGCGCAATTGCGTGACGTAAACATCAGGCAAGGTTTTTACGACCATATCGGAGAACGCGCGCATCGCTTGATCCGGTGTCGTTTTCTGAAGCCTGCTGCGCGTATATTCCTCGGCGAAGGCGCGCGGGCCAAGCTCCGCAATCCGCTTTTCCGTTTCCGCAATCCGATCCGTTCCCTTGCCTGCGGCACCGAGAGAAGTGTCCGCCGCAATGAGAAAGTTGACGCGTTCGGACGCGTTGGCGGCGATATGCATCGCGGCTTGGCCGCCCATGGAAATCCCCATCACACCAAAACGGGAAATGCCGAGCGCATCGGCAATCGTGATCGCGTCCTGCGCAAAGCGTTCTACCGTTACCGGTTCGACCAACGCGGAGTTTCCGTGTCCGCGCGCGTCGGGCGCAATTACCGTGAAGGTTTTGCGCAACGCATCGATTGTGCTTCGCCACATTTCGGCATGGCCGCCGAGACTGTGCAGCAGGACGACGGCAGGGCCGGTTCCTTCCTTCAGATAGTGAATGGAGGCGCCGTCGATCTGGATGGTTGCCACGCGATTTGACCCTGGTGCGGTGTTGAGAAGCGAGAGCATTTTTTACAGGAACCGGGCTTTGCGTCACCCGCGGCCAGACGGTAAATTCCGCCACACGGAAAAGGTGTACCGGAACAAATTGACCCGAAAACCGGGCTGTCTAGAGTTTTCGTGCGCTGGCAGGGTACTGCCGCGCCAGCTTCCACAACCGACGAGGCAATGACTTGATCATAAAAAATTCGTTCGTCGTTCCTCTGAAGCAGGACGAGGCGTGGAAAGTTCTGTTGAACGTTGCCGACATTGTCTCGTGTGTGCCGGGCGCGGAAATCGTCGAGATCAAGGACGACAAAAACTTCACAGGAAAAATGAACGTCAAACTGGGTCCGATTGCGGTTCAGTTTTTGGGTACCGTGACGTTCGAAAATATCGACAACGTAAACTACAGCGCAGTCGTGAAGGCCAAGGGCTCGGAGACCAAAGCGCGAGGCGACGCTTACGCCACGACACGCTTTTCCGTCAAAGCGCTTCCCGATAACCGCTCGAATGTCGATATCGAAACCGACGTGACGTTGTCCGGGATGGTCGCGCAATATGGCCGCGGCGCGGGCATGATCAGCGCGCTTGCGCAGCAGATCATCGATCAATTCGCAGCCTGCCTGTCGCGGCGAATTCAGTCGGGCGCTCCCGCAGGCAGTACTCCGGCGCAGCAGAATGAACAGCCGCAGTCGATCGGCGTGTTCTCGCTTATCTTCGCGACCCTATGGGCGCGGCTTCGTTCTCTTTTCGGCGGTGCACGTTCGAAAAGCGGTGCCGGGTAAACGCTATGAAAGTTTCGAAGGAGCCTGCCTACATCGATACGCCGATCGGCCGCGCCATCCGCGCGCTCGAATTGACCGCGATGGAAAAACGGCAGCCTTACGAGTTGAGCCGGCTCGCGGAAGCGATGAACCTTCCGGTTGCAGCGGTGCGCCGGATCGTGCGTTCGCTCGTAGAGCTCGGATTGATCGAGGAAGTCGACGAAAATTCGTATGTCTTCGGCGCGCGGTTGATGTCGCTGACAAGTCTCGTGCAGAGCAATTTGCCGTTCGAGCAGTTCGCTCGACCGATCATGCAGGAGCTGGTAGCGCGCTTTGACGAGACATCCACACTGAATGCCTATCTTCATCACGAAGGCAAAAGCATTTGCGTCGCGGTGGAGGAATGCAAGAAGCCCATTCAATACGTGCTGGAGCCCGGCGAGCGGAAACATTTGCATTCGGGCGCCGCCGGAAAAGCGATCCTCGCATTTCTGCCTGAAGATCTGGCGTTGCGCATTATCGACCATCACGGACTTCCGACCGTTACCCGGGATACGACGACTTCCCGCAAGTCGCTTCTTCTCGAACTCGAGGAAATCAGGAAGGTAGGCGTTGCTCTGACGCGCGGCGAGCGCATTGAAGGCGCGGTGGGTGTTGCCGCGCCGGTATTCGCCGGTACCGGCCGTGTAGTCGCGTCGGTCGGGCTTACGATGCCTGCGGCGCGTTGCTCAGAGAGCGTGATCAAGAGTGCGCGCGAGGAAGTGCGCGCGCAGGCGCACCGGTTGTCGTTGCTGCTCGGCTATTTGCCAGAAGACAACAAAACCGAACGGCAACGCAAAGGCGCGCAGGCAAAGTAATGAAACCAGCGCCGTTCAAATATCACGACCCGAGCGCGTTGACGGATGCGCTTGAGCTTATCGGCACGCTCGAAGGCGCGCGTGTGCTCGCCGGCGGCCAGTCGCTGATGCCGATGATGAACTTCCGCTTTCTGCAGCCGGATCATCTGATCGACTTAAACAACGTCGGCGAACTCGCCGGAATATCAGTCAGCGGTAATTCACTGCATATCGGCGCGATGACGCGGCAGCGGGATATCGAGTTTTCGTCCGAGATCACTCGTCATTGTCCAATATTACAGGCCGCACTTGCTCACGTCGGCCATCGTCAGACCAGAAATCGCGGCACGATCGGCGGCTCGCTTTGCCATCTCGATCCGTCGGCCGAACTGGTCAATTGTATTTCCGTTCACGATGGCGCGCTTATTCGTGCGCAAAGCAAGCGCGGGCACCGCGATTTGCCGCTCACGGAATTTTGCACGGGCTTCATGGCCCACAATCTCGCCGAAGACGAGATTGTTACGCGCGTGACGTTGCCACTCTGGAAGCCGGACCATGGCTATGCGTTTCAAGAAGTCGCGCGGAGGAGAGGCGATTTCGCGGTTGCCGCGGTCGCCGCACTTGTCGAACTTGACCGCGCCGGAAATATCGAACGCGCCGCAATATCGGTTGCCGGCGTCAATCCAAATCCGGTTCGCGCCACTGCCGCGGAAAACCTGCTTGCAGGTCAGGCCCCGAGCATGGAGGCGTTCAGCGCCGCAGCCGCTTCGCTCGCATTCGAAGATCCGCTGAGCGATGCCTACGTCACGGCGGAATACAGGCTCACGCTTGCGGAGGTGTTGACGCGCCGCGCGATCGACGAAGCGGTAAAGAAGGCGAAGGAGCGGAGAGCGCATGGCTGATACTCGAAAGATTTCACTCCGCGTCAACGGCGTCGAGCATACGCGCGAAGTCGAAACCAGAATTACGCTGGTGGATTTTCTTCGCCATGAATTGCTGCTGACCGGAACACATGTCGGCTGCGAGCACGGCGTTTGCGGGGCATGCACGGTTCTGGTCGATGGCGTCAGCGCACGCGGCTGCTTGATGCTTGCGGTCCAGGCAAATGGAAAGTCGATCGAAACCGTCGAAAGCCTTGCACCGAACGAGAGCGAACTCAGTCCTCTGCAAGCGGCGTTCTGGGAAAATCACGGCCTGCAGTGCGGATTTTGCACGCCCGGGATTTTGGTGACGCTGACGGAGCATCTGCGGAACAACCCCGACACGAATGAAGAGCAGATTCGCGACGTGCTGTCGGGAAATATCTGCCGATGCACGGGCTACGGCGGGATTGTCGCGGCAGCACTCCAGGCCGCGAAGACGATGCGCGCTCAGTCCGGGAAAAGCTGATTATGCAAATGACCGGAGCAAAGTGGTTCGGCGCGAACGTCAGGCGGAAGGAGGACCCAACGCTTCTGCGTGGCGCGGGCCGCTATGTCGACGACATTCATCTTCACGGCATGCTCGAAGCCGCTTTCGTCCGCAGTCCATTTCCGCATGCGCTTATCAATAAGATCGATGTTACGGCAGCACTGGCAGTGCCCGGCGTCCATGCGGTGCTTACCTATGCCGATCTTCCGGAAGGCATGCTCGAGCCAATGGAGATGTTGCAGCCCAACGCCTCCATTCAAGAAAACCTGATGCCCTACATCCTCGCCAAAGACGAGGTGTTCTATGCTGGCGAGGCAATCGCGATCGTCGTCGCGGATAATCGTTATCTTGCGGAAGATGCGGCGGCACTGGTCGATATCGATTACACGCCGCTACCGGCGGTTTCCGACTGCCTGAAATCGATCGATCCTGCGACTCCGCTCGTGCACTCGACCGGAAAGTCGAATGTGCCTGCGCGCATGACGCTGCAGTCCGGAGACGTGGAATCCGCGTTCCGCAATGCCGCGAACGTTTATGCACGCCGGATTACTCAGCACAGAGGCGGTGCGTTTTTCATGGAGTGCCGCGGCATCATCGCGGACTGGAGCGAAGCTGCCGGGACGCTGACGGCTTATGTAACCACGCAAGCGCCGCACCGGCTGCAGCGTTCGCTGATCGGTCTGCTCTCCTGCAACGACAATCAGGTGCGCGTCATTGCGCCCGATGTCGGTGGCGGGTTCGGGCCCAAGGGGCCGATCTATCACGAATATCTCGCGGCTTGCGCGGCATCGGTGCAATTGAAGCGACCGGTGAAATGGATCGAGGACCGCCGCGAGAATTTCGTCGCGACCAATCAGGAGCGCGACCAAGTCTGGGATATGGAAATCGCGGTCGACGCCGACGCAAAAATTCTTGGCCTGCGCGGCAGACTCGTTCACGACGCGGGAGCCTATATTCCGTGGGGTGTCGTGTTGCCGTGGATTTCCGCAGCAACGGTGCCGGGGCCGTATGTCATTCCGAGCTACAAAGTAGAAATCCTCACGGCGCTCACGAACAAGATTTCAACGACGCCTGTTCGCGGGGCGGGCCGGCCGCAGGGCGTGATGGTCATGGAGCGGCTGATGGATCTAGTCGCGCAAGAGCGCGGACTGGATCCCGCCGACGTTCGGCTGCGCAACATGATCCGGCCCGAGCAGATGCCCTACAAAGTCGGCATCACTTTCCGCGACGGCAGACCAGTTACGTACGATAGCGGCGACTATCCCGCGTGCCAGAATAAGGCGCTGGAAATCGCGGACTACGAGGGCTTCAAGAAGCGGCAGGTCGAAGCGCGCAAGCAAGGCCGCTATCTCGGCATGGGAATTTCCAATGCCGTCGAAGCAACCGGTCTGGGGCCTTATGAAGGGGCAACCGTTCGTGTTGCGAACAACGGCAAGATCGCCGTCTATCTGGGTGCCTCGACGCAAGGACAATCGCACAAGACCACGCTCGCGCAGATCGCTGCCGATCACTTCGGTGTCGATATTGCCGACGTGACCGTCACGACCGGAGACTCCGCAACCATCAGCCAGGGCATGGGTACGTTCGGCGCGCGCATCGCCGTGACCGGCGGCAACTCAGTGCATCTCGCGGCCGCTGAAGTCGCGGGAAAAATAAAGAAGATTGCTTCGGAGATGCTTGAGGTACCCGAGAACGATCTGGTGTTGCGAAACGGTCGTGTCGAAGTCGTGGACGCGGGCGGAAACAGCACGGGATTGAGTAAGACGTTTCGCGAAATCGCGGTGAAATCGATCGGGCAGACCGGCTTCGCGATGCCGGCCGGAACAACGCCGGGACTCGAAAGCACATCTTACTTCCTGCCGGAGCGCTCGACTTACTCGAACGGAACCCATGTCGTCGAAGTCGAGGTCGATATCGAAACGGGACAGGTCAGTTTCGGCCGCTATGTCGTGATGCATGACTGCGGACGCGTCATCAATCCGATGGTGGTCGAGGGGCAAGTGGTCGGCGGCGTCGCGCATGCGATCGGGAACGCGCTTTTCGAGCAACTCATGTACGACGAAAACGCACAGCCGCTCACGACCAATTTCGGCGAGTATATGCTGCCGCTTGCCGATAACGTGCCGAATATCGAGGTCCATCATCAGGAAACGCCGAGCCCGCTCAATCCGCTCGGCGTGAAAGGTGCGGGAGAGGGCGGAACGATCGCAGGCATCGCGGCGATCATCGCGGCTGTCGAAAACGCGTTGCAACCACTCGGAGTCAGAATCGATGAAGCGCCGATCTCACCCCAGCGCATCGTTGAACTCATCAAAGCGGCGCGCGAACACGCGCCGGCCCCGCAAAGGTGATGCCATGAAAGACGGCATTGTCGCGCGCACGATTGCGATGCTGGGCGCCTTCGCCGACGGCGAGCCGACGCTTGCAATCAGCCAGTTGTCCGAGCGCCTGAATATGCCGCCGTCTTCGGTTCACCGCTTGCTCGAGCAACTGATCAAGCTCGACGTCATCGAGCGGGCCAATCACCGCAGATACAGGATCGGTCCCGAACTCGTGCGAATTTGCATGAAGTCGGAACGCAAATTCCGGATTGTCGATGTCGCCCGGCCGCTGATGCACAAGCTGAGCGACGAGTTGAACGAGTCCTGCGTGCTTTCGGTTCTGTTGCGGTCGAAGCGAAAGCGGCTGCGCGTACTGACCTGCGATCCGCCGCGGCAGCCTCTGAAGATGAAAACCCAGACGCCCGACCGGCACTCGCTGGTGTGGGGTGCGGCGGGCAGGTCGATGCTCGCCTATCTGACGGAAGAAGAAATAAAGGCTGCCTATGATGGCGCCTCTCCGACTTCCATTACCGGCAAGCCGCTGTTCTCCAGACGCTGGCTGAAAACCGAGCTGGAAAGCGTGCGGACAAAGGGCTTTGCCATCGCGCACGGCGAGTTGCTGACGGCGGAGTCGGTTGCAATCGCGGCACCGTTCTTCGGGCCGAACCGGCAGGTACTCGGAGCCATCGGCGTTGTGATCGCCGATTTCAATTTCTCCGAGGAAATGATCGGCCGCATCTCGTCGAGGATCATGCAAACCACGCGCGAGCTGACCTCGCTGTTCGGCGGAAGCATGATCGATCCGTACGAACAGGCTGACGAGCAGAGCGAAAAACTTGGCGCGAAATCAAAAAGCGATCGCCCGGAGATGAAGCTGCCACTTACGCGCTACACGCTCTCTGAAACCGGAAAGCGAAAAGTTTCAAAGGCATTCGGCCGCACGGGCATGAGTGCCGGCTCGAAAACAACGCACTAGCGCAGCGAAACACCGGAAGCCTGCCCGTGCGTCACGAGCAGCTTACCCAGACAAATCGAATATTCTTTTACAGGGGCCGACATGAATACGAATAACCTGACCACGGGCACGCTCGAATATCTTCGCTTGCCGTTCGTCACCAACGTCAAGAAAGACATGCGCGTTCTGATCATCACCGACACGGCGCATGATCCTCGCGTGTGGCAAATGGTCATGAGCGTATGCACGGAGCTCGGTGCCGATCCGACGCTGGCATTGTTCGATCCACGCCCGGCGGACTACTACGATCCGCCGAAGGCGGTCTGCGAAGCCATGACCAAGGTCGATCTGAACGTGCTTCTGGCGTCGACCGGCATGCTGCATTCGCCCGCCAATCATGAGGCGATGGCGGCGGGCGTGCCCGTCATCTGCATGGACGGCGGCATGACGCTCGAGATGTTCCAGTCGGGCGCTGTCACCGAGAACCAGCGCGAGATGGCGATCCGTCAGCATTATGTTGCGAAGAATATTTTCGGCGAAGGCGCAAAGACGTGCCGGGTGACGTCGAAATACGGTACGGATTTCTCCTACAGCGTCGAAGGCCGTATTTTCATTCCGAAGATGCCGGACGAGAACTTCGTCCCGTACAAGATCAATAGCCTCGGCAGAAACAAGAAGATTCCCTTCAATCGGTTTCTCTATCCCAACGGCGAGTTCAACGTGCCGCCGGTGGAGTACACGGCAAACGGCAAGCTGGTGATCGATCTCTGCATGCATCAGCTTGGGCGTCTGGCGAGCCCGATCGAATTGACAGTGAAGGACGGAAAAATCACGAATATCGACGGCGGCGCGGACGCGCATACCTTGCGCAATTATCTCGAGACCTATGGCGACGAGAATGCCTACATGTGTCCGGCGGAAGCGTCAGTCGGGATCAATTCCAAGGCGCTGGTTCGCGGCGTGCAGCGCGAGGATAAGAATATCCTCGGATCGATGCACTTTGGCCTCGGCACCAATGTCGACGTTGGCGGAACGATAATGTCGAACATTCACATGGATGGCGTGCTGTTGGAGCCGTCGCTTTATGTGGACGGCGATCTGCGCATCGAACACGGACGCTTCATGCGTCCGGTCGATCGTCCGCTCTGATCCGTTCGCATCATCGGGTGGGAAATCGCATGAGCATTCAGGAAGCCGAAAAGCACTTCGCAATCAGCAGAGAGAGCGATGGCCGCTGGGTCCGGGTCGATCTCAATCTTCCGGATTCAGGTAACGCGATGACGCGCGAGCGTACGCTCGCGCTGATCGGGCTACTCAATGCACTGAGCGCGGACGAGAGTGCGCATCTGGTCAGCATCGAGGCGCGCGGCGAATATTTCTGCCGTGGCCGCGATCCAAAAGGCGACGATCGCAGCGGGATGTCGGCCTACGAAGTCCGCGAACGCGTGCTTTCTGTGATCCTCGACGCTTATACTGCGATTACGTCCTGCGCGATTCCGGTCGTCGCGCGCGTGCAAGGGCGTGCTGCCGGTTTCGGCGCAGCGCTGAGCATGGCATGCGACATGACGCTGGCGTCGGATGCAGCGAAGTTTTCTTTTCCGGAAATCAACAACGCCGTGCCGCCTGCGCTCGCCATGACGACGCTCTTGAACAAAGTACCGTCGAAAGCGATCTCCTATCTTATTTATTCGGCCAAGGAGATCGATGCGCGTGAAGCGCTGACTTTCGGCATGGTCAGCAAGGTCTTCGCGGCGCAGAGTTTCGCGGCTGACACCGAGGTCTTGCTGAAAGAGATCGCAGCCAGACCACGCGTCGTTCTGAAGACGATCAAGCGCTTCGAGCGGAACGCAAGCCAGATGACGGCGGACATGTCTTCGGAATATGCGGGCACGCTGCTCGCGCTCGCACAGACCGAGATCAAGAAGTCCTAGTTCCCGGATGGCCGTGTCATCCCGCGGCGCGGAAATTCCGCCGCACGGAATAGCGGCCGCCGCGGTTCTTGCTCTGCGCTACATTCGGAACGAAATTTTTAAACGGCAAAGTTCTGGAACATCCGCATGATAAGCAACGCCCGAAAGTTTTATATCGACGGCGCCTGGGTCGATCCCAAGGGCACGGCTGTCCGCGATGTGATCAATCCTTCGACGGAAGAGGTGATTTGTCAGGTCAGCATGGGCTCGGAGGCCGATATCGACCGCGCGGTGATGGCCGCGCGCCGTGCTTTCAGTTCTTATTCGCAGCTGAGCGTCAAAGAGCGCGTGGAACTGATCCAGCAAGTCGCCGCGCGCTGCGAAGCGCGTGTCGATGAACTCGCCAAAATCATTTCGACCGAAATGGGTTCGCCCCTTAAGTTCTCCCACGACGTTCAGACGGTGAGAATGATCGGAAACATGAAGGCAGCAGCCGAGACGCTGCAGTCCTATCCCTTCAACCAGATGATGGATGGCGCGCTGATCTCGCGCGAGCCGATCGGCGTTTGCGGTTTGATTTCGCCGTGGAATTGGCCGGTCGCAGCCTTTGCGACGAAGCTGATTACAGCGCTCGCCGCCGGCTGCACCGCCGTGTTCAAGCCGAGCGAGTATTCGCCGCTCAGCGCGTTGCTCATGGCAGAAATTCTGCACGAGGCCGGAGTGCCCAAAGGCGTGTTCAATCTCGTGAACGGCGAGGGGCCGGTCGCGGGTGCCGCACTCACGCGTCATCCCGAAGTCGATATGATTTCCTTTACGGGCTCGGTGCGCGCAGGTGTTCTAATCGCAAAAGCGTCGGCGGATACCGTGAAGCGCGTTGTGCAGGAACTTGGCGGAAAATCTGCGAACGTCATTCTTCCCGACGCCGACCTCGAAAAAGCTGTGCCCACGGGTCTGATGCGGTGTTTCGCAAATACCGGGCAATCCTGTCAGGCGCCGAGCCGGATGCTTGTGCATCGTTCGCAGCTTGAAGAAGCGGCGGCGATCGCAAAGCGCACGGCGGAGAACATCAAGATCGGCGATCCCCTCGAGGCCGGTGTCGTTATGGGACCGCTCGCGAGCAAGATGCAGTTCGACAAGGTCCAGGGAATGATCGCGAAGGGAATTGAGGAGGGCGCGCGTCTTGTCACTGGCGGTCTTGGGCGTCCCAACGGGTTCAATCGCGGCTATTTCGTGCGGCCTACGGTGTTCGCCGACGTGAAGCCTGAGATGACGATCGCGCGCGAAGAAGTCTTCGGGCCGGTGCTTTCGATCATGACGTATGAGACCGACGAAGAAGCAATCGAGATTGCGAACGGCACGGTCTACGGTTTGGCCGGTTATGTGCAGACAACCGATGTCGAACGCGGCAAACGCGTCGCGTCGCGTCTTCGTGCCGGCCGCATCTATTTCAATGAAGCGCCGATCCTGGACACGCCGGCCGAGCGCAACGCGCCGTTCGGCGGCTACAAACAATCCGGCAACGGCCGGCAGCAAGGCACTTTCGGTCTTGAGGAGTATCTCGAGGTGAAGGCAACGCTGAACTATCCGGCCTGAGTCTAAGGCGAGCGTTCGCAGCGCTTACGATCCATCACGCAAGAGCAAAGTCATGTCCGTCGCAAACAATCAGTACGACTACATCATTGTAGGTGCGGGCTCTGCGGGGTGCGTTCTCGCCAATCGCCTGAGCGAAGACGCCGGCGTGAAAGTGCTCCTGTTGGAAGCGGGCGGCAAAGACTCGCATCCGCTGATCCATATCCCGCTCGGTGTCGGCAAAGTTTACAAGAAGCGGATGTTCGATTGGGGCTATGACAGCGAGCCCGAACCGAATCTGCAGTCGCGTAAAGTGGATGCCATGCGCGGGAAAGTGCTCGGTGGCTCTTCCTCCGTCAACGTGATGGGTTATTCGCGTGGCTCGGCAACCGACTATGACCGCTGGTCGCGCACCGCACCGGGCTGGTCCTATAAAGAAGTGCTGCCTTACTTCAAAAAGGCCGAAACCTTCGAGGACGGCCCGAGCGAAACGCGCGGCGGCGAGGGTCCGCTTGGCGTGAGCTGGTCGCGCACAACCGATCCGATTTTCGATTCCTGGCGCAAGGCCGCCGTTGCCGCCGGATACAAAATCAATCCCAACCTTACCGGCGGCGATCCGGAAGGCTTCGGCACCAACCAGTGGACCGTCCGCAACGGACGGCGTTCTTCTACGGCAAATGCTTATTTGCGTCCGGTAATGAAGCGCAAAAATCTCACCGTGCAGACCCATGCGCATGTCACGCGCGTCGTGCTTGAGGGAACGCGCGCAAGAGGCGTGGAGTATGTCCGGAACGGCCAGACGATTTCGGCAACGGCAGGCAGGGACGTCATTCTTTCCGGCGGCACGTTCAACACGCCGCAGCTTCTGATGTTGTCCGGTATCGGGCCGTCCGCGCACCTGAACGAACTGGGTATCAAGATCGCCGCCGATCTTCCGGTCGGAGAAAATCTGCAGGACCATCTCACCGTCGTGAATTTCTATCGCCGGAACGATCAGGGCGAGATGCACCGTGAGTTACGCGCCGACCGCATGGCGTTCCACATGCTGCGCGCTTGGCTGTTCCGCAGCGGATTCGCGACCAGAATCCCCACGGGCTTTCTCGGCTTCGTCAAAACGCAAACCGGGCTTAGCGAGCCGGATATCCTTCTTCTTTTCCTGGTTACGCCGCCTTACGCTGGCCTCTGGTATCCGGGCCGTCCCTATCAGGACGCGTTCGGCGTTCGGCCGGTGCTGCTGCATCCGAAAAGCCGCGGCAGGATTTTGCTGCGCTCGGCAAATCCGATGGACCACATGCGAATCCATTACAATTTCTTTTCGGAGCCAGAAGACATCGCGACCCTGCGCACGGGCTTCAAGCGCGGCCGCGATCTTGCTCGCGAAGCGGCGATGAATTTTCACCGGGGTGTCGAGACGACGCCGGGCGAGAAAGTGCAGAGCGACGCCGAGATCGACGATTACATTCGCCGCACCGCGCTTACGATGCATCATCCCTGCGGTACCTGCAAAATGGGTGAGGACAGCGCGGCCGTGATCGACCGAAACATGCGCGTTCGCGGGATCGAAGGACTCCGCGTCGTGGATGCATCGGTCATGCCCGACCTGGTGTCCGGCTCGATCAACGCCTGCGTGATCATGATTGCTGAGAAGGCGGCGGATATTATCCGGGGAAAGAAGCTTCATTCCTGACGGGCAGGCGAGCCAAACCGCCCTGTATTTCCAACGCCGCCCGAACTATCTTCTGCGGAGTCGCCATTTTCCGGATATCAATGTAACAGTGAAGCGACGGCGGCAATGCAATGACCTACCCAATTTCTCTCCAGAATAAAGTCGCTCTTATTATCGGTGGCAGCGGCGGTATCGGTGCCGCTACGGCAAAATGCTTTGCGGTCGAGGGCGCGCGTGTGATCGTCACCCATCGCGACGATGCCGCGAAAGCCGCGGCCGCAGAGCAATTAATAAAAACATTCGCGGGCGATGGGCATGCTGCATACGCGGTGGACGTTGCGAATACCAACACCCTTATCAAGCTGCGTGACGGCATCGCGTCAAAGTATGGCCGGCTCGATATACTCGTGAATACAGCGGGCTTCACGAAGCCTGTGCCGCACGCAGATCTGGAAGCGCTCGACGACGCACTGATCGACCGCATGTTCGCCGTGAACTGGCGCGGACAATTCGCGGCAATCCGGACTTTTGCGCCGATGCTGAAGGCATCCGGCAACGGTCTTGTGGTTTCCGTTTCGTCGATTGCAGGAGCGACCGGCGCAGGATCGTCGATCGCGTATTGCGCGACAAAAGCCGGCATTGACGTCATGACGAAATCGCTTGCCCGCGCGCTGGCTCCGGAAATCAGGGTGGTCGGTGTTTCTCCAGGGGTCGTCGATACGGGTTTCGTTCCCGGGCGCGGCGCGGACTTCAACGCGAAGACCGGCGCGACCACCCCACTCAAGCGCGTCGCGACCGCGGATGATGTCGCTTACGCAATTCTCGCTTGCGCAACCCACATGGGTTTTTCGACCGGCTCGAACATCGTCGTGGACGGCGGACGGATGCTTTAGCGGGTCAGTGTTTCGCTGCCGCCGTAGATGCTCGCACGACAAGCGATGGACTCAATACGACCCGTTTAACGGCGGCCTCCGGTTCCTGAATTCTTGCAATCATCAGTCTTGCGGCGTCGTGCCCCATTTCGCGCGGACCGATGCGGATCGTTGTGAGTGGCGGCTCGACCATATCGGCAAGCGGCATGTCATTATGGCCGACCACTGAAATATCGCGCGGGCAGGAGAGTCCGGCTGCGGCAATCGCGCGGTAGACGCCGAGCGCAAGCAGATCGTTTGCCGCTGCGATCGCAGTAAGTTTTGGATTGTCTTTCAGAAGTTGCGCGGCGGCGATTTCTCCGGCCTCACGTTCGTAAGCTGAGGCTTCGACGATCGCTTGGGGCGAATATTTCAGATCGTATGCCGCCATTGCATCCTCAAAACCAAAACGGCGCAGGTATCCGGTCGAAATATCTGCGGGGCCTGCGACATGGCCGATATGCCGGTGACCCAATTCGATCAGGTGCCGGACAGCGAGCCGCATCCCGGCGCGATCATCGGTAACGACCGAAGAGACGCGATCGCTTTCGTCCGCACGGTTGACGAGTACGACAGGCAGCCCTTCGCGCAAGCATTCCTTGAGGATCGGATCGTCGCGGCGAACGGTTGCAAGCACGAGACCGTCGACACGCCGCGCCATCAACTCGCCGACCAGCGCACTCTGACGTTTCCGGTCCTGCCCGCCGTCCGCAACGATGGTGGAGTAGCCAGCGGCACTCAGCGTTTCGGTGATCGCAGCGATGATCGGGGAGAACACGGGGTTTGCGATGTCGGGCACGATCACGCCCACGAGTTTCGAGCGGCGCGTACGCAAGCTCGCCGCAATCGGGTCGCGCCGGTAGCCGAGGTTGTCGGCCACGGCAGCGATTTTTGAGACCACGGCATCGGCGATTAAATGCCGCTTCGCCGGGTCGAGCGCGCGCGACGCGGTCGAGAGATGTACGCCTGCATTTTTCGCCACATCGCGAAGCGTGACCGATTGCAGCGAGATAGCGCGGCGTGGGGCCATGACTTGTCATTATCATGCAAACAGTTGCAGTCAACCTGTTGCATAACGCCGATAATTGACAGCTTATCTAGCCTAAAATATGCAAACGATTGCAGGAAAACGCCATGTTCATCGAGTCCGACAAAGAAGTAACGCCGGCTGTGCTGGCGGCGATGGAAAACACCACTGATCCCCGTTTCAAGGAGATCATCACCTCGCTGGTGCGGCACCTGCATGCTTTTGCGCGTGAGGTGAAGTTGACCGAACCGGAATGGGAACGCGGCATCGGCTATCTCGTTGGACTCGGCCAGCGCACGAACGATACGCATAACGAAGCGATCCTCGCTTCCGATGCGATCGGCCTGTCCACGCTCGTCTGCCTGATGAACAACGGGAAGGACGGCAACACGGAAACCGCCGCGGCATTGCTCGGACCCTTCTGGCGGATGAAGTCGCCTGTCACCGCGAACGGCGGCAGCATCGTGCGTTCGCAGACGCCGGGGCCCGCGCTCTTTGCCGATATTCAGGTGAAAGATGCGAAAGGCAATCCGATCTCCGGCGTCGAAGTCGATGTGTGGCAGGCGTCGCCGGTCGGCAAATACGAAAATCAGGACGAGACGCAAGCCGATATGAATTTGCGCGGCAAGTTCACGACGGGCGCAGATGGAAAATTCTCATTTCGATCGGTGAAGCCGGCAGGCTACCCGGTACCGACCGACGGCCCGGTCGGCGAACTGCTGCGTGCGCAGAAGCGGCATCCGTTCCGCCCGGCACATGTTCATTTTCTTTTGTTCAAGCCCGGCTTCAAGACGCTGGTGACTCAAGTCTTCGTCGATGACGATCCCAAGCTGGAATCGGATGCCGTGTTCGGTGTGACCAGGAAGCTCGTTGGCGATTTCAGAAAGCATACGGACAAAGCGCCTGCCGCGGACGTGAGCGGGGAGTGGTATTCGCTCAACTACACGTTCCACATGGAGCCGGGTGAGGCGGCGCTGCCCACGCCGCCGATCAAGTAGAGCTCCTGATGCGCGCGATGCTCCCAAAAACAATTATCACTTGCGCGGTCACGGGCAATCTCACGACAATCGAGCAGACGCCGCATTTGCCGGTAACGCCGGAGCAGATTTCCGAAGCATGTCTCGGCGCCGCTGAAGCAGGCGCAGCCGTCGTCCATATTCATGTGCGCGATCCGAAGACGGCGAAGCCGTCGATGGAGCTTGAATATTATCGCGATGTGATCGAACGCATCCGCACGAAGAATGCACAACTCGTGCTGAACGTTACGACTGGGCCTGGCGGACGCTTCGTTCCCTCCATTGAAGACCCGCGTGTCGCGGGTCCCGGTACGACTTTGATAGCACCCGAGAAGCGCGTCGAACATATCGCCGCCTTGAAACCTGACATCGCAACGCTCGATCTGAATACGATGAATTCCGGCAAGGAAGTCGTCATTAACACGCCGCGTAACGTGCGCGTCATGGCGGAGATCATCCGCGCCGCCGGGTCGAAGCCGGAAATCGAGTTGTTCGATTCCGGCGATATCGCGCTGATGCATGACATGCTCAAAGACGGCTCGCTCTCGGGACCGATCCTTTGTTCGGTCGTGATGGGTGTGAAATACGGTTTTCAACCTTCGCCCGAGACGCTGCTGTACGCGCGGAACTTATTGCCGTTGGACGCAACGTTCACCGGCATCGGCATCGGCCGCTTTGCTTTCCCCGCGGTTGCGCAAAGCTATCTCGCGGGCGGTCACGTGCGCGTTGGTCTTGAAGATTCCGTGATGATCGATAAGGGCAAGCTTGCTCCGTCGAACGCGGCGATGGTCGAAAAGGCGCGGCGCATTCTGGAAGATCTAGGAGGTCAGATCGCGACCGCAACAGAAGCGCGCGAGATTCTCGGCCTTTCAACCCGCTTAACCGCAGCCAAACGAATTGCATGAGTAAAAACAGAATGAGCGTTGCGGAAAAAACATCTCCTATTGCCGCTCAAGGGTACGCAGCGGATGCGCTGCGTGTGCACGAGAAAGCGGGCACGATCCAGAATGTGAAACTCGCAGTCGAAAAGGTTTCGCTGATCCGGGAACGCGACGATCAAGTGATCGTCGAAATCGCCGCGGCGGGCGTTAATCCTTCGGACGTGAAGGCCGCCATCGGCATGATGCCTTATGCGGTATGGCCGCGCACACCCGGCAGAGACTTCGCCGGAATCGTTGTCGAAGGCCCGGCGGCTCTGATCGGCAAGAAAGTTTTCGGCACGGGTGGCGACGTGGGCATTAGGCGCGACGGTACGCACGCCTCGCACGTTCTGCTTGACGCCGCAGCGATAACGGAAGCGCCTGCGAATATTTCGCTCGTCGAAGCTGCCGGGATCGGTGTTCCTTTTGTCACCGCCTGGGAAGGCTTTCGCCGCACCGGCATGCCGTCAAAGAACGACGTCGTACTCGTGATGGGCGCGAACGGGAAAGTCGGGCAGGCGGCAATTCAGATCGCAACCATGGCGGGAGCGCGAACGATCGGCGTCGTGCGGCGGGAGGAAGGCTATCGCGGCTTCGCGAGTGGGCCGGTCGAAATATTGAACGCTTCAGCCGTCGATGTCGGGCAAGCGGTGAAGGATATGACCGGCGGCAAGGGCGCGAACATTATCTTCAATACAGTGGGCGACCCATATTACCCGGCAGCGGCCAAGGCGCTTGCACTGATGGGTAAGCAGATCATGATTGCCGCGATCAACAAGGTGGTCGAGTTCGACATCTTTGCCTTCTATCGGGGCCGCCACACTTATTATGGTGTCGATACGCTGGCTTTCACTGCGGTCGAATCCGCAGAGCTGATGCGCGAGATGGCGCCGCATTTTGCGAGCGGAAAACTCAAGCCGTTTCCGATCGAAGATCGTTTCAAATTTCCGTTCAGCCGCGCGAAAGACGCTTACACCGAGGTGATCGGGTCGGCATTGCAGCGCGTCGTGCTGGTTCCGGATAAGTAAGCTCAAGAAAGAAAATCAAAACGCCTCAACAAGAAACAAACTCAGGGAGACAAGGCCATGGTTCCGCTTAATCGAAGAAAGTTCATAGGCATTACCGCTGCCGCCGGTTCGGCTGCGATGCTGCCCGCAAGTGCGTTCGCGCAGGCAAGTGAGGTCAAGATCGGCATCGGCTTCGGCGTCGGCTTCTTGCCGACGTTTATTCTTCGCGAGTTGAAACTCGTCGAGAAGCACGCGAAGGCAGCCGGACTCGACATCAAGGCCGACTACCAGCGCTTTTCTGGTTCCGGCGCGATGCAGGATGCGGTGCTCTCCGGCTCTGTCGACATTGGTGTCTATGGTCCGCAGGCAATGCTGATTGCTTGGGAAAAAGCCAAAGGCACGCCACAGCAGATCATCGGCATTTCCGGCGTGACCACGCAGCCGCTGGTACTCATCACCAATCAGGAAGGCGTGAAGGGCTTGAAAGATTTCAAGCCGACCGACCGCATTTCGATGCCCGCACTGGTTTCGCCGCAGATGTATGCGCTGCAGCTCGCTTCGGAAAAAGCGTTCGGCGCAGGCCAGCACGACAAACTGCGTCAGCAGGTAGTGGCACTTCCGCATCCTGAATCGCTCGCGCAGATCACTTCAGGTGCAACCGAGGTGACGGCGTACTTCTCGTCCGCCCCGTTTACGCAGGTCGCGCTCAAGAATCCGAAGATCAAGCAAGTGCTGACCTCGACCGACGCTTTCGGCGGCAAAGCCTCCTTCCTCGTGGCCGGCGCTACCAAGCGCTATCTCGACGCCAATCCGAAAATCGCCGAAGTGTTCGCGAAGGCGATTGCCGAAGCTTCGGATCTCATCCGGAAGGACCCCAAGCAGGCGACCGAAATCTATCTCAAAGTCGAACCGCAGAAGGCGCTCGATGCAGCAGCGGTCGAAGCGATCGTGAAGGATCTGAAGGATGACTTCGGCACCTCCGTGCATGGCATCAAGACCAGCGCGGACTTCATGGGACGCATCGGCCAATTGAAGTCACCGCCTGCGAAATGGCAGGAGGCTTTTGTGCCTTCGCTCCACAACACCAAAAGCGACTAAGCTAAGCTATCGGGACGAGGCCTTTCCGCCGTCATGGCGGGAAGGCCCATTTTACAGGGTATAATGAACGCGACGCAGGAAGTAACCGACGCGCCTATCGTCCGCGTCGAGGATGTAACGCTGCAATATAAAACGCCGGACCATCTGGTGACGGCGACTTATAAGGTGAGCTTCGACATCCATCGCGCCGAGCGCTTTGTCATGCTCGGTCCGTCGGGCTGCGGAAAATCGACAATCCTGAAATCCATCGCAGGCTTTCATCCTCCTGCCGGCGGCACGATCCGGCTTAAAGGCCAGCAGATCAGATCGCCCGGCCCCGACCGCATGATGGTGTTTCAGGAATTCGATCAGCTGATGCCGTGGAAGACCGTACTCGGCAACATCATGATGCCGATGCTGTCGAACGGTGTTGCTTCCGCAGAAGCGAAAGAGCGCGCACACGAAGTCATCGGCAAAGTGAATCTCACAAAATTTGCCGATGTTTATCCGCATATGCTCTCGGGTGGCATGAAACAACGTGCTGCAATCGCGCGCGCAATGGCGATGAAGCCAGACGTTCTTCTAATGGACGAACCTTACGCGGCGCTGGACGCGCTGACGCGGCGCAAGATGCAGGACGAGTTGCTGCAGCTTTGGGACGACATTCGCTTTACGCTGATTTTCGTGACGCATTCGATTGAAGAAGCTGCGATCGTGGGATCGCGCATTCTGGTGCTCACACCGCATCCGGGGCAGGTGCTCGCCGAGCTGAACAGCCCCGGGTTCAACCCCGAGCAACGTGACGGTCCCGAATTCGGTGCGCTCTGCAAGCGCATCCATCACATGTTGTTCGGCGACGGAGCGAAGCAGTGAAGCCGGTCTTCACAAAGCCATCGCCCCCGAAGCGTCCGGAGTTCGAAAGAGCCGCCGCAGCGCCGGCGAATTTCGGCGATGCCGCAAGACCGCTTTCGTTCTGGGAGCGCCTTTGGAACAACGGCGCGTTTCGCAAGACCGTAATCCTGCTGATCCTTATTCTCGCGTGGGAAGCCTATGGCCGCTACATGGCCGCGCGCGGCAACGTGCTTTCCTTCCCGACATTCACCGCCACTGTCGAAGCACTCTATAGCGGCATCGTATCCGGCGTAATTCCGCAGCGCTTATTCGTGACGTTGCAGGTGTTGGTGATCGGCTACGCGATTGGAATATTCCTTGCGGCGGTCGTCACCACGATTGCGGTATCGACGCGCATCGGCACCGACTTCCTTTCCATTATGACCGCGATGTTCAATCCGCTGCCGGCAATTGCATTGCTGCCGGTCGCGCTGTTGTGGTTCGGATTGGGTACGCCGTCGCTCGTGTTCGTGATCGTAAATTCGGTGCTGTGGGCGGTAGCGCTGAACGCCCATACCGGATTTCTTGCGGTCTCCGAAACACTGCGCATGGCAGGCCAGACATTTGGGCTTCGCGGCCTTCGCTATGTATTGCGAATTCTCATTCCCGCGGCATTTCCCGCGATTCTCGCGGGCCTCAAGATCGGCTGGGCCTTCGCCTGGCGAACGTTGATCGCAGCCGAACTTGTATTCGGCGTGTCGTCGGGGCGGGGCGGGTTGGGCTGGTTCATCTTCGAGAACCGCAACATGCTCGACACGGCCTCCGTATTCGCGGGCTTGCTGACGGTGATGGCGGTCGGCCTCTTCGTGGAAGGCATCATCTTTCGCGGCATTGAGAAACGAACGGTTCGCCGCTGGGGCATGCAGCGCGGATAGCACAGGTTATTTCGTACTGATACAAACGAAAGGAACGCTCCGCGCCAGGCGTTCTTGACGAATAAGCGCCGCTTCTCCTAACACCGTTATCGGATGGAGAGCGTGCAATGAAGATCGTAAATTTTGAAACTCGCGACGGGATACGCTTTGGCGTCATTGACGGCCAATGCGTAGTCGACGCTGGCGCGCTGGATTCCTCGTTCGCGCACGAATTGGGCGCTTTCATCCGCGGCGGTGGCAATTTCACCGCATTGAAAAGCGCTGTAGCGAAAGCGCCGTCTTCTGCGCGCTTGCGTCTGGATCAAATAAAGCTCGCGCTTCCGGTTCAGTCGCCGGGAAAAATTATTTGCCTGGGGCTCAACTATCTCGATCACGTCAAAGAAGGAAAATACAAGGACGACATACCGAAATTTCAGTCGATTTTCTTTCGCGTGGCGACTTCGTTCGCGCCGCTAGGAGCGCCGCTGCTCCGGCCAAAGAAATCAATCCAGTTCGATTATGAGGCCGAGTTGGTCGTCGTTATCGGAAAGACTGCGAAGCATCTGACCTTGGAAAATGCGGCAGACTGCATCGCCGGTTATACTTGCGGCATGGAAGGCACGATCCGGGAGTATCAGCGCCACACGACGCAGTGGGGCATGGGCAAAAACTTCGATAGCACCGGGAGTTACGGCCCCTGGATGGTGACTGCCGACGAACTGCCGCGGGGAGGCAAGGGTCTCAAGATCGAAAGCCGCCTAAACGGCACCACCATGCAGAGTTCAAATACGGATCACTTCATGTTCCCCGTTGCGGAGTCGCTGGTCTATCTTACCGAAGGCATGACGCTTGAACCGGGTGACCTCATTTTCACCGGCACGCCCTCCGGCGTCGGTCACGCTCGCAAACCCGATCCGGTATGGATGAAGAGCGGCGACCAAATCGAGGTCGAGATCGAGGGCGTCGGCTTGCTGCGCAACAAAATTACCGACGAGTTATAAGGTCACGCTGGAATGGAAGAAGCACCGACAAGCGATCTGAGCGTGCGGAAAAAGCGGCTTCGCTTCCGCGCGTGGCAGCGCGGCACGCGCGAAATGGATCTCGTGCTTGGCCGCTTCGTCGATGCGCACGTCGAAATGCTGACCGGCGAAGAGGTATCGACGCTGGAAGCGCTGATGGAAGCGCCCGATCCGGAACTCTATCTCTGGGTTGCAGGTACTGCCGAAGTACCGCACCAATTCGACACGCCGGTGTTCCGAAAGATCGTCGCTTTCCATAAGAACGGTCCGCAATAAACACCCTGCTTGCTCGGGCGTAGTCCCAAGCAAGAAGTGTCGATGCGCTTTCCTGGTCTGAAGAGATTTCGCATGTATCAATAAGTGATACACTAAATCTAATATTGACCTGAGCCGTTTCGCAATCGTATCTTTTTCCCGTTCAACGAGCGCGCTTGAAAAAGCGGAGAAGGATTTTTGTTCGAATGAAGCACGCCAACAAAATTGCGATCGTGACCGGCGCCGCGCAAGGGATCGGTTTCGCCTGCGCCGAGCGTTTGCACAAAGAAGGTGCCACGGTCTGGCTTGGCGATTTGCAGGCAGACAAGGTCGCTGAAGCTGCGGCGAAGCTCGATCCGTCCGGCAAGACCGCATTTTCCATGGCTTGCGACGTTTCCAAGCGCGCGAATGTCGCGGCACTTGTAGCGGCCGCAGTCGAAAAGCACGGCCGGCTCGACATCATGGTCAACAATGCCGGCATCACCGTTTCCAAGACCGTGCTCGAACTCACGGATGAGGATTATGAGCGCGTGATCGGCGTGAACCTGAACGGCACGTTCTACGGAACGCAGGAAGCAAGCCGCGTCATGGTCAAGCAGGGCGGCGGCTCGATCGTGAATATGTCGTCCATGCAGGCGATCCTGACGATCCCGACCAACGTGCCCTACGGAATATCGAAGGCCGGCATCAACCAGATGTCGCGCATTTTCGCGGTAGCGCTTGCCAATCAGAATGTGCGCGTAAACGCGGTCGGCCCGGGCACCATCCTTACGCCGATGACGCGCAAGGGTGTGCTGTCCAACGAAGAATCCTATCGCCGCATTCTTTCGCGCACGCCGATGGGCCGTTGCGGCGAGCCGGATGAAGTCGCAAGCGTCGTCTCGTTCCTAGCAAGCGATGACGCGTCCTACGTGACGGGGCAGGTACTTTACATCGACGGCGGACGCATGCCGCTCAACTACACCGTTCCGGTCGACGAAGCACAGGTAAAGAAGGGTTCGGGAGCATGACGATCACGCGCATTGGCGCCGGGCCACGCATGAGCAAGGCCACGCACACAGACAGCATGGTTTTCACCTGCGGTGAGGTCGCGACCGACAAGACCAAGGATGCCTTCGGGCAGACGGTCGAGATTCTGTCCCAGCTTGATGCTTCGCTGACCGCAGCGGGCTCCGACAAGACGAAAATCCTGAGCGCGACCGTGTGGCTCGCCGACATCAAGGACTTCGCAGAAATGAATCGCGCATGGGATGCGTGGGTGCCGGCCGGCAACACGCCGGCGCGGGCGACTGTGGAAGCGAAGCTCGTTTCGGCAACGGCGAAAGTCGAAATCGCCGTGATCGCGCTGCGCTAGGTTGCGAGAAATGCCGCAAGCGGAAAGCGACAGCGCATTGGCCATCCAGATGGTCAAGGTTTGCAAATGGTACGGAGAGTACCAGGCGCTGCATGACGTAGATCTAGACGTCCGCCGCGGCGAGCGCATCGTGATCTGCGGGCCTTCCGGTTCGGGTAAATCGACGCTGATCCGCTGCATCAATCAGCTCGAGGAACATCAGAGCGGCACCATCACCGTCGGCGGCATCGAGCTGAACAAGAACAGCCGCAACGTACAGGCCATCCGCCGCGAAGTCGGCATGGTGTTTCAGAGCTTTAATCTTTTTCCGCATCTGAGTGTTCTGGAAAATTGCATGCTTGCGCCGGTGAAGGTGCGCCGCATGAGCCATCGCGACGCGGAAGAACACGCAATGAAATATCTCACGCGCGTTCGCATTCCCGAGCAGGCGAAGAAATATCCCGGTCAGCTTTCCGGCGGGCAGCAGCAGCGCGTCGCCATCGCGCGCGCCCTGGCCATGAGTCCGAAGGTCATGCTGTTCGACGAGCCTACCTCCGCGCTCGATCCGGAAATGGTCAAGGAAGTGCTCGACACGATGATCGAACTTGCGAACGACGGCATGACCATGATCTGCGTGACGCATGAAATGAGTTTTGCGCGTCAGGTCGCGAACCGTGTCGTGTTTATGGATGCCGGGCGCATCGTCGAGGAAGCGCCGCCTGAAACATTCTTCTCCAACCCGCGCCACGAGCGCACCCGGAGTTTTCTAAGCCAGGTTCTTTGACCGAGCGTTCGCCGTTGTGCGCGCTCCGGGGAGCAATACGTGATCAATAAGTCCGAGACTGAAAAGCCGCAGGTGATGACGACCGCCGAAGCGGTGACCGCGCAACTCATCCGCAACGGCATCGATACGATCTATGCCTTGCCCGGCGTGCAGAACGATTATCTATTCGACGCGTTTTCAGGCGTCAGCGAAAAGCTCCGCATCGTTCATACGCGCCACGAGCAGGGCGCGGCATATATGGCGCTTGGTGCGGCACTTGCGACAGGCAAACCGCAGGTATTTGCCGTTGCACCGGGTCCCGGCATTCTCAATGCGACCGCAGCGATCTGTACCGCCTATGCCTTGAATGCACCGGTACTCGCGCTCACCGGCCAGATTGCGTCGAACGCGATCGGACGCGGGCTTGGTCTGCTACATGAAATTCCGGACCAACTTGGTGTATTGCGCTCACTGACGAAATGGGCCGCGCGCATTCATGCGCCCTACGAAGGGCCGGCGAGGGTGAACGATGCTTTCACCCAGATGCAAAGCGGACGTCCGCGGCCGGTTGCGTTGGAGTGCGCGCCGGATGTCTGGCCGCAACGCGCGCCGGTGTCGTTGTTGCCGGCCGCTGATGTTCTGAAAATGCCGATCGACGCCGACGCGGTGAAAGCAGCGGCAAAGCTGCTCGCCGGCGCGTCACGTCCGTTGATCATCGTCGGCGGTGGCGCGCTGGGCGCGAGCGCACCGCTGCGCGAAGTCGCGGAGATTCTTCAGGCACCTGTTTCCAGCCATCGTACCGGGCGGGGCGCTTTGGACAGCCGTCATCCGTTGAGTGTGAACAGCGCCATCGGACACCGCTTATGGCGCGATGCCGATGTCGTGCTGGCGGTCGGCACACGTCTGCAGTTGCAGCAGTTGCAATGGGGTCTCGACGACAAGATCAAGATCGTGCGGATCGATGCCGACGCGGACGAACTCAATCGCGTGCGGTCGGCGAATGTAGGAATTGTCGGCGATGCGAGCGAAGCACTGAGCGCACTCGCCGTCGAACTCGGAAAAGTTATCGAAAAGAAGCCCTCGCGCACAGAGGAACTGCAAACAGTTCGTGCGCTTTCGGATGCGGACTGGAGCCAGTGCAAGCCGCAGATCGCTTTCCTTGACGCGATCCGTGCCGAATTGCCGGAGAATGGTATTTTCATCGATGAACTGACGCAGCTCGGATATGTGAGCCGTCTTTCATTCCCGATTTACAAGCCGCGCACCTTCATTACGCCCGGCTATCAGGGAACGTTGGGCTGGGGTCTTGCGACCGCGTTAGGCGCGAAGGCGGCAATGCCCGATACGCCGGTCGTTGCTGTGAGCGGCGACGGCGGCTTCATGTTCAACGTGCAGGAGCTTGCGACTGCGGTCCAGCATCGCATTCCCATCGTAGTTGTACTGATGAACGATGGTGCGTTCGGTAATGTGCTGCGCACGCAGAACGAAGATTTCGGAAACCGGTTGATTGCGACCGATCTTCGCAATCCGGATTTCCTGAAACTGGCGGAAAGCTTTGGCGCGCTCGGATTGCGCGCAAAAACGCCAGACGAATTACGCAACGCCGTGCGTCAGGGTTTGAGTTCCGGTCAGCCGACCGTGATCGAAGTGCCGGTCGGACCCATGCCAAGCCCTTGGAATGTGTTGCGCTTCGCGCGATCGCGTCCCTGACTCGAGAGAATGAATTTGCGTTTGCTATCGCCGCGCATTTTTTATGCGCGCAGCGCACAATTCTTGCTCTCACTTTTCAGAATGAGTGCGTATCATAATATGATACGAAATATTCTATATTGACCAGCGTCTATGTAATCGTATTACATTACGCATGTGCTGGAGTGTCAGCGCACGGCAACGGAGGGGTGTGAAGATGAAATTCAATGTCGCTCTAGTCTCGGGTTTCGTAGCGCTCGGCGCGCTTTCGCAGCCGGCGTGGGGACAGCAGGGCTCAACGCTTGAAACGATCAAGAAGCGCGACGCTCTGCAATGCAGTTCGATTTCCGGTGGTTCGCCGGGCTTCTTCGAACTGGACGACAAGGGCCGCTGGTTCGGATTCGACTCCGATATGTGCCGCGCGATCGCGACCGCTATTCTCGGCACGCCGGATAAAGCCAACTACGTCGCCGTGAGCTGGCCGCAGCGCTTTCCCGCGCTTCAGTCCGGCAACATCGATATCATCGTGAACCATACGAGCTGGACACTGCAGCGCAATTCGTCGCTCGGCTTCCAGTTCACGCTGCCTTACTTTTTCGGCGGCACGCAGTTCATGGTCAAGAAGAGCGCGAATATCTCAAGCGCAACGCAGTTGAACGGCGCGACGATCTGCGTTCCGGCAGGCACGACCACCGAGCGCATCACGGCCGACTATCTGACCTCGAAGAAAGTGCAGTTCAAGATGCTGCCGTTCGAGAAAACCGAAGACGCGCGCTCCGCTTATATCGCCGGCCGTTGCGATGCGATCGTCGGCTGGGGCCCGACGCTTTCAGTATTCGGTGCGCGCCGCCAGAACGACAAAGATCCGAACGTCGTGCTGCCGGAAATCCTGACCAACGAACCGGTTTCCGCGGTCGTCCGCCAAGGTGACGAGAAGTTCCTGATCCTCGTGAACTGGGTGATCAGCGCTCTGATCGAAGCCGAAGAACTCGGCATCAACAGCACCAACGTCGAAACGATGAAGGATGACCCGAATCCGCGCATCGCGCGCCTGATGGGCAAGTTGCCCGGTCTCGGCAAGGGTATCGGCCTTCGCGACACATGGGCGTATGATGTGATCAAGAACGTCGGCAACTACAGCGAGATTTTCGAGCGCAACCTCGGCGAGAAGTCTCCGTATAAGCTGAAGCGCGGCTTGACGAACCTCTGGAACAACGGGGGCGTTCTCTACGCACCAGTGTTCGACTAAGGCAAAGGAATGCGCACCATACGGGACTGCGTTTGATGTTGAGTATGGTGCGCAACCTTTGGTCCAGTAACCCGCGGCTGCGCCGGTATCTGCTGCAGGGTTTGTTTCTCGCCGCGGTGTTCGGCGTCATCGCGGGCTCGATTACCAACATCTACTTCAACGTCGTGCGTCAGGGCATGGCCTATGGCTGGGATTTTCTCTGGCGTGCGACCAGCTGGCAGCTCTCGGTTTCGATTTTCTCTCAGAGTCTGAGCGATCCCTACTGGTGGACCATCCTCATGGGGGTGGTGAATACGCTGGTGCTTGGCTTGCTCTGCATCGCGGTCGCAACCGTGATCGGGAGCGTTATCGGTTTGCTCCGTTTGTCGAGCAATCTGGTCATGCGCACCGCGACCACGGTTTACGTTGACGTCATTCGCAACGTGCCGGTCATTCTCCAGATCTATTTCTGGTACGAAGTATGCCGGCATGCGCCGATCGAGCGTCAGGCGATTTCCATTGGCGGCACGTTTTTCGTCAGCAATCGCGGCTTCTATTTTCCGGCAGTCGAAATCGCGCCGGGTCAGGGAATTTATCTGCTCGGCGCGGCGATTCTTCTCGCGAACCTCGCGTGGCTTGCCGTCCGTCTGCGCCGGCTGGAACTGTTGCTGATCGGCGTGCTCGCCGTGATCGGATATTTCGTCTGGCAGGGCAGTCCGGTATCGCTGCAGGTACCCGCGATGCAGGGCTTCAGCTTTCGCGGCGGTCATCGCGTGGCGGTTGAATTCCTCGCGCTGTTCCTTGCGATCACGCTTTATTCGAGCGCCTATGTCGCCGAAATCGTGCGCGGCGGTTTGCTCGCGGTCGACAAGGGACAGATCGAAGCGGCCCGCGCGCTCGGCTTGCGGCCGATAACGGTGAACTGGAATGTACGCTTGCCGCTCGCGATGCGGAGCGCATTGCCGCCGCTGAGCAATCAATTTCTCATCACCATGAAAGTGACGTCGCTCGGGGCTGCGATAGGCTACGCCGATTTCTTCTCCGTCGTTTCGACGAGCATCACGCATGCCGGGCAAACGATCGAACTGCTTTTGATTCTGATGGCCGGCTATCTCGTCATCAACTACGCGATTGCGCAGATCATGCAGTTCATCAATCGCCGTCTGGCGATTAAGACGAACAACCCGGAACAGATTTCGTGGCTTCGCCGCGCAATCAGGCAATGGCGCGGCCAGAGCAAGCCCGCGTATTGATCCATGCAAAGAGTAATCAAACCATCGTTGCGGGAGCAGTTGTTCGGATCGCCGGGCAACACACTCGTTACGTTGTTGTTCTCCAGCATCATGATCCTGGCTCTCAGCTATGTGGTGCGCTGGGCATTTATCGACAGCCTCTGGACCGAAACTTATGACGGACAATGCGCCACGGTTTCCGGCGCGTGCTGGTCGGTCATTCAGGCGCGCTACCGGCTGATCCTGTTCGGCACTTATCCCTATGAAGAACATTGGCGGCCCGCGCTCGCGTGTCTTGTCGCGCTCGGCATGGTCGCGCTCACCTGCATGCCGGTCTCCTGGACGGGAAGGCGGTTGATTGCGATCTGGCTTTGCGGCACAACGATCTTCATTGTGATGATGCTTGGCGGCGTATTCGGCTTGCGGCTCGTCACCACGGAAAAATGGGGTGGTCTCGCGCTGACACTTTATGTGTATCTCGCCACGATCGTGATCGGCGTGCCGCTCGGGATTTTATTTGCGCTGGCGCGGAAGTCAGATCTGCCTGCAATCCGCTACGTTGTGACGACGCTGATCGATTTTGTGCGCTCGATCCCGATCCTTACCGTAGTTTTCTGCGCGGCACTCTTTGCGCCCTTCGTCGTTCCGAACTGGCTCAATCCCGACACGCTTCATCGCGTGATCGCGGGCTTCGCCGTCTTCTTCGCCTGTTACTACGCGATGATCGTGACCGGCGGCATTCAGGCGGTGCCGCAAGGCCAGTATGATGCCGCAGACGCTTTAGGATTGAACTACTGGCAGAGCCAATCGCGCATCGTGTTGCCGCAGGCGCTGCGTATCGCTTTGCCCGCCACCATCAATCACATGGTCATCACGCTCAAGGAAACGTCGGTGCTGGTGATCGTCGGCATGTTCGAATTGACGGCGTCCGGCAACGCCGCATTTCAAACCGGCAAATGGCAGGAATATTACATCGAAGTCTACATCTTCGTTTCGCTGATCTACTTCACGCTGACCTATACGCTTTCGCGCTACGGCGCCTATCTCGAACAAAAAATGCGCGTCGCCGATCGCTAAAGTCGCGCGCGAAAAACTCCAAGGGGACTACCGATGTCGCAACAGAAAACAGTAATCGTCACCGCCGCGAGCCGCGGTATCGGCGGCGGAATCACGCGCACGCTGGCCGCGAAGGGCTGGCGTATGGTTCTTATGTCGACGTCGGACGAATGCGAGAAGATCGCGGCTGAAGTTGGCGGGTTTGCGCGTCGCGGCTCTGTTACCGAGGCGGCCGATCTGAAAGCACTTGTCGATCTTGCGATGGAAAAAACCGGCCGTGTCGATGCGGTTGTTGCGAACACAGGTCACGGTCCGGGATTGACCGATGTGAAGGTGGGGCCTGCCTATGGCCCGGACTCGCCGGGTCATCTGCTCGATATCGATGATGCGGATTGGTACGCAGCACTCGACATGTACGTGATGAACGTGATCCGCCTTGCCCGTCTCGTGACGCCGATCATGATGAAGCAGGGCGGTGGCGCGATTGTCGCTATCTCTTCAAAGATCGCAGTGGAGCCGAAAGCGACGTATCCGACGAGCGTGCTGCGCCTCGGCTTGCATGCCTTCGCGAAGCTTTATGCAGATCGCTATGGGCGCGCAAATATTCGCATGAATTGCTTGCTGCCGGGTCTTGTCGAGAACTGGCCGGTGCCGCCCGCAGCGCTGGAATCTCTTCCTTACGGACGCGCAGTCAAGCTCAACGAAATTGCCGAGACAGTTGCCTTCCTGATTTCGGATGCCGCCGGCGGCATTACCGGACAGAGCATTCTTGTCGATGGCGGTTCTGCGCGCGGCGTGCGCTGAGTTCTCAGCCAAGCATCACAGGCATCTCCTATGTATAGCGACGTTCAACTGCATATTGCGGGTAAGTGGTGCTCCGGCGCTTCGGGCGAAACACTGCCCATCTTGAATCCTGCGACCGGCGAAACGATCGGCAGGCTTGCGAAGGTCGAAAAGGCCGATCTGGCACGCGCGGTTTCGGCAATTGAGAAAGGCTTCGAAGTCTGGAAGCAGGTGCCTGCGTTCGAGCGCTATAAAATTCTGCGGAAGGCGGCTGACCTGTTGCGAAGCCGCGTCGATGAGATCGCGCGCAACATGACGCTCGAGCAGGGCAAGCCGCTCGCCGAAGCGAAAGCCGAAGCGGGAGCGGCACCCGAGATCGTCGATTGGTTCGCGGAAGAAGCGCGCCGTACTTATGGTCGCGTCATCCCGGCGCGAGCGGCGGACGTGCACCAGTGGGTGATCAAGGAACCGGTTGGGCCGGTCGCGGCGTTCACGCCGTGGAATTTCCCGATCAATCAGGCAGTACGCAAAGTATCTGCAGCGTTGGCTTCCGGCTGCTCGATTATCCTGAAGGGACCGGAAGAAACACCGGCTTCCTGCGCAGCACTCGTACAGGCCTATGTCGATGCGGGCGTGCCGGAAGGCGTCGTGCAACTTGTCTACGGCGTGCCGTCGGAAATTTCCGAATATCTGATTGCCGATCCTGTCATCAGAAAAATCACGTTTACGGGCTCGACGCCGGTCGGCAAGCATCTTGCGATGCTGGCGGGCAAGCACATGAAGCGCATTACGATGGAGCTTGGCGGTCATTCGCCGGTGATCGTTTGCGAGGACGCCAATCTCGATCAGGCCTTGCAACGGCTCTCCTCGGCAAAGTTTCGTAATGCTGCGCAGATCTGCACATCGCCGACGCGCTTTCTAGTGCATGAGAAGGTCTACGACACCTTCCTCGAAGGCTTCGTGGATGTGGCAAAGAATCTGAAACTAGGCGACGGCCTCGACCCCGATACGCGCATGGGACCGCTTGCGAATGATCGCCGCGTGCAGGCGATGGAAATGTTGGTGGCCGACGCAGCCGGCAAGGGCGCGAAGGTCGTGACCGGAGGCAAGCGCACGGGCAACCGAGGAAATTTCTTCGAGCCTACCGTTTTGACGGAAGTACCGCTCGAAGCGCGCATCATGCATGAAGAACCGTTCGGGCCGGTCGTGCCGGTCGCGCGCTATAGTGATCTCGACGCCGCGCTGACCGAAGCGAACCGTCTGCCGTACGGGCTTGCCGCGTACGCCTACACGCAATCAGCGAAGACCATCGCGAAGCTGAGCGCGGGCTTTCAAAGCGGGATGGTGTCGATCAACCATCATGGATTGGCTTTGCCCGAAGCGCCGTTCGGCGGCGTGAAGGACTCCGGCTACGGATCGGAAGGCGGTCCGGAAGCGATGGAGGCCTACCTCAACACCAAATTTGTAACGGCTGCCTTGTCCTGAGGCACATGTATCCGTCTGTACCATTAAGGAAAACAGGCTGATATTAGTGTATCGAATAGTGAACTGGTATAGTTTCGATGTTGTCTTCGTTCGATTCATGTAGTGCGCAATGAGCAGTACACTCGCCAAAGGTCTTCGCGTTCTCGAGGCGCTTGCCGCGTCGGATTCCGCGCGCGGAATTTCCGAATTTGCACGGGAACTCAAGCTCGACAAAAGCGCGGTGCAGCGCATTTTTCAGACGCTCGCTGCCGAGGGCTACATCGAAAAGGATGCCGGCTCGAGCCAGTACAAGCCGACGCTTCGCTTGTGGGAATTAGGCTCCGTTGTCATCGGCCGCAACGAAACGCGGCGCCTGCTGCATCCCATTCTGCGTTACGCCGCGAAAACGTCGGGCCTTACGGTATACTTTGCCTGGGCGGATTTTCCGGACGTGATTTATCTCGACAAGGTGGAAGGCGAAAAAGGGCGGCCAAACTCTTCCGACCCCGGCCACCGAATTCCGCTGCATGTTGCCGCGTCAGGCCGCGCAATTCTTGCCTTTCTAGATCAGCAGCATCTGCCGAAAATCGAGAAAGCGATTGAGAAGCAGGGTGAGTTCGAAGCGGATTATACGAAACGGCTGCGGGCTGACCTGAAAGTAATTCAGCAGCGTCTCTACGCCTGCACCGAGCGCGGATCGACGTCGCGCATCAACAGTGTCGCCGCGCCGGTCTGGGGACCGGCTTCGGCTTTGCCGGTGGGCTCAATTGTTTTGACGAGCGATTCCGCGACGTTGCCGCACGCCGATTTCGAACGCATCGGTGCACTGGCCGTATCGACGGGCGAGCAGGCGACCAGAATGCTCGGCGGCAGCTACCCGATCGCCATCAACGACGCGCCGTAAGTTCTGGGTCCACGCTATTGCGGAGCGAGTTAGTGCGGCGTGCCGGGGCCGTATGCAGCCGCGCGCCAGCAGCGCTGAAAGCCGCAACATTTGCTCTGCACGCGAGTAAAAAATGCTCGACACTCAATTATAGATCGTATTACAATATATTGTATCAATAATTGATATATCCCGGACCCTTTCGTTACCGGGAAATGCAGGTGGGGAAGAAGCCGAATGAGTGACGCATTGCCGTTAGGTGCGTGGGAATTGCCGGAAGAACTCACGCTTCTGAGAGACACCGTCGCTCGCTTCATGCGCGAGGAAGTGCGCCCCATCGAAGAGAAACAGCCGCACGACTGCTACGAACTTCCCCAAGCCGAACTCGAATCCTTGCAGCAGAAGGCGAAGGCGCTGGGTCTGTGGTGTCTTGCGTCGCCGGCAGAGCATGGCGGCGGCGGGCTTGGTTTGCTCTCGCAGGTTCTCGTTGCGGAAGAAGCGGCGAAGTGCCGGATGGGCGCTTACGTTCCCGCCTGCGGTGCATTCGGAATCGATCCCCCGAGCGTGATCTGGCTCGGCAATGCGCAGCAGATCGAAAAATATGGCGTCGCCGGAATCAAGCGCGGCAAGAAATCCTTCGTCGCGATTTCGGAGGCGTCGGGTGGTGCGGATCCTGCGCGCTCGATCGCAACGCGCGCACGCCGCGACGGCAACGATTATATCCTGAACGGCACCAAGATGTGGATCACTGCCGCGGACAAGGCGGAATGGGGTCTCGTCTTCGCACGAACCGGTGACGAGGGAGATCGCGGCGGCATCAGCTGCTTCATCGTCGACCGCAACGTTCCGGGTCTGAAGATTCGTCCAATTCCTGTTATTCGTTCTTATGAGCCGTTCGAGGTTCATTTCGAGAATGTAAGAATTCCGGTCGAGAACCGGCTTGGTGCCGAAGGCGAAGGCTTTCAGGTTTGCCAGAAGTGGCTTGTGCATGCGCGTGTGCCTTACGCGGCGGGCGTCATCGGTGTCGCGCAGGAAGCGCTACGCCTCGCGGTCGATTGGGTTCGTCAGCGCAAAACATTCAAGTCGCATCTGTCGGACAAGCAGGCGGTGCAGTGGATGATCGCCGACTCCGAAATGGAATTGCAGGCCGCGCGTCTGCTGACCTATCAGGCGGCATGGCGCGCCGATCTCGGTCACGACATCAAGATCGAAGCGTCGATTGCGAAAGTCACCGCGACTGAAACCGCAGGCCGCGTGATCGATCGCTGCGTGCAGATGTTCGGCGCGCTTGGCGTATCGAAGGAATTGCCGCTGGAGCGCTGGTATCGCGAAATGCGCATCAAGCGGATCGGCGAGGGTCCATCCGAAGTTCACCGCATGGTGGTGGCGCGCCATGTGCTCAGCGGCAAAAGCTGACGCGGCGAGGAGAGCACTATGGCAATCGATTTCGAACTGAATGAAGGTGTCGCGCTCATCACGATAAACCGGCCGGAGCGCAGCAATGCGCTCGATGCCGAGCACTATGCGGCGCTGTCGGATGCATGGAAGCGCGTCCGCGACGACGCGGCGATCAATGTCGCGGTGATCACCGGAGCAGGCGAGAAGACGTTCTGTGCCGGCGCCGATCTCAAGTCATGGGTTGGCCGCGAAGTTGAACTCGCCGAACTCTGGCTCACGCAGCAAGGCCAGCTACTCAACCGCGGACTGGAAATCTGGAAGCCGGTGATCGCGGCGGTGAACGGTGCCTGCGTCGGCGGTGGCATGACGTTGCTTCTCGCAACCGACATTAGGGTCGCGGCAGAGAATGCGGTGTTCAGTCTGGCCGAAGTGAGGCGCGGCATCATCGCGGCAAACGGCGGCACGCAGCGCATCATGCAGCAACTGCCTTATGCGATTGCGATGGAAATGCTGCTCACCGGCGACAAGATCGATGCAGCGACCGCGCTTCGCTGGGGCCTGATCAACAAAGTGGTTCCGCAAAACGGATTGCGCGATGCCGCGCTCGAATACGCGCACCGGATTGCGAAGAACGCACCGCTTGCGCTGCAGGCTGCCAAGGAACTCGCATTGCGCTCGCGCGACATGGATCTGCCGACTGGGCTTCGCATGGAGCAGCTGGTCAACCGGATTCTGCATCACTCCGAAGACACGAAGATTGCGAAGGAAGCTTTCGCCAACAAGCAGCAACCGAAATTCAAGGGCCGCTAAGACGCAAAGCCAATGACCGCAGCATCGAAGCCAGACCTCCCGCTTTCCGGAATCCGCGTGCTCGATCTCACGCAGATTTACAACGGGCCTTACGCGACGTTCCTGATGGCGATGGCGGGCGCGGATGTCATCAAGGTGGAGCCGCCGGGAGGCGAGTTCCTCCGCCGCCGTGACGCGCGAAGTGGAGCAGGCGTTCCTTTTGCAATGCTGAACGCGAACAAGCGTTCGATCTCGCTCAATCTCAAATCCGAACGCGGCCGCGACCTGTTTCTCGATCTGGTGCGCTCGGCGGATGTGGTCGCGGAGAATTACGCACCCGGCGTCATGGATCGGCTTGGGCTCGGTTATGACGCGGTGAGCGCGATCAATCCGAAAGTGATTTACGCTTCAGGCAGCGGCTACGGCATCGACGGTCCTTATCGCGACTATCCCGCGATGGACCTCACCGTGCAGGCGATGTCAGGCGTGATGAGCATCACCGGTTTCACCGAGAACGCGCCGGTGAAGTCCGGTGCCGCGCTCTGCGACTTCTTCGGCGGCGTGCATCTTTATGGCGCGATCGTCACCGGACTTTTGCGCCGTGAACGCATCGGCAAAGGTGCGCGCATCGATGTCGCAATGCTGGAGGCGGTTTATCCGTCGCTCGCATCGAGCATCGGTATGACCTACGGCCAGCGTAACGACATTCCGCTGCGCACGGGCAATCGGCACGGCGGTCTCTCGCTCTGTCCCTACAATGTTTATCCGACCGCCGACGGCTTTATCGCGATCATCTGCAATAGCGACAAGCACTGGCTTGGATTGCTGAGCGCGATGGGGCGCGATGATCTCAAGGCGTCGCCCGACTTTTTGACGATGCGCGATCGCGTAAAGAATATGGCGCAAGTCGACGACATGGTCGGCGCCTGGACCGCAACCTTCCCGAAACAGAAACTGTTCGATCACCTGATTTCACATCGCGTGCCCTGTGCGCCGGTGCGCGACCTGCATGAAGTGCTGAAAGACCGCCACATGCACGAGCGCGGAACGCTCCTCGAAATCGATCATCCGGAATACGGGCCGATTACAGTTTCGCGAAGCCCGCTGCATTTCGTTGGACTTCCGCAGGCAGAATATCAGCCGAGCCCGTCTTATGCCGCGCACAATTACGACGTTCTGCGCGATCTTCTGAATCTCGATTCCGCGCAAGTCGACGCGCTCCAAAAAGACGGAGTGGTGTGAGATGCAGGCGAGAGCAGTGATCGCAGGCGTCGGCCACACGGCGTACGGAAAGCATCCGGGGCGCGACCGCGTCTCGCTGATCGTGGAAGCGTGCCGGAATGCGCTGCTGGACGCGAAAATCGAAAAGGATCGCGTTGACGGCGTTCTCGTGAAGATGGCGAATGCCGAGCCTTCTATTCTCTACGGTCAGAAGGTTGCCGAGGCACTCGGAATTCGACCGAAGATCGGTGGCTCGCTCGATCAGGGCGGGGCTGCCAACATCGCGCTGATCAGCTACGCGGCCCTCGCGATCGAAGCCGGGATGATGGAAATCGCGATCGTCTGCTACGGCGACACGCCACGCACCGGCAGCCGTAAGGTGTATCAGCGTCCGCGCGGCGACGACGCCGTCTATGGATTTTACTCGACCGCAGCCGGGTATGCGCTGCTTCATCAGCGTTATCGGCAAGAACATAAAATTCCCGACGAGCATTTTGGTGCCGTCGCCGTGCAGTGCCGTGCCAACGGCGCGAAGAATCCAAACGCGCATCTCCGTCAGGCGATCACGTTAGATGAATACATGGCGTCGCCCTTTGTCGTCGAGCCGCTACGCCGCGACGATTGCTGCCTTCTGTCCGATGGCGCGGCTGCCGTGATCGTGATGTCGGAAGCCAAGGCAAAGGAACTCGGCATCGCGCAGGCAGTGCCCGTGCTTGGCTTCGGTCAGGCGCAAGAGTCGTGGGATATTCAGTATCGGCCTTCGCTCACGCGCACCGTCGCGTCGCAGTCAGCGGATGGCGCATTCAAAATGGCGAAGCTCACGCATGCCGATATCGGCGTTGCGCAGCTCTACGACTGCTTCACGGTCACGCCGCTCATCACGCTTGAAGACTACGGTTTCTGCAAAACGGGGCAGGCGGGTGCATTTGCAGCCGAAGGCGGCATCGCGCTCGACGGCAAGTTGCCTCTCAACACGAGCGGCGGCCTGCTTTCGGAAACCGGCACGCCCGGATTGCAACTCGTCATCGAAGGCGTGCGTCAGATGCGCGGCGACGCCAATCTTCAGATCGGCGGAAGGAAGGCCTGCATTGTGAGCAATCAGGGCGGCACGATGCATACCCACGCGACTCTGATCCTTGGAAGGGCGGCATGAGCTTTCCCGAACCCGAGATCGCACCGCTGAACAAGCCGTACTGGGACGGATTGAAGGAAGGCGAACTCCGTTTTCAGCGCTGCAAGAGCTGTGGCCATTGCTGGCTGCCCGCGCGCGAAAGCTGCCCGAAATGTTTGGCCGCCGATTCCGAATGGCGCCCATCGAGCGGACGTGGAAAAATTCTGAGCTGGGTCGTCTATCACACCGCCTACCACGATGCCTTCGCGGATCGCGTTCCTTATGACGTGACGCTTGTGGAACTCGAGGAGGGGCCGCGGTTGCTGACGAACATCGTGAACGGCGAACGCGGCGCAAAGCTGCGCATCGATGCCCTCGTAAATCTTGCCATCGAGCATGAGGGCGAGCTTGCGCTCGCCCGGTTCAAACTAACCGACGCATAAGCAAGGAAGCGAAGTGCAATGACTGCGAGTGTTCCGGAATTTATTGTGCAGAACGGCGAGTTCATTCCATATGAATCGGCGGTCGTGCACATCATGTCGCCCGCGGTGAAGTACGGCTTGTCGGTCTTCGAAGGCTTGCGCGCATACAAAAGCGAGCAAGACGGAAAGGTCTACGTGTTTCGGCTGCAGGAACATACCGAGCGCCTGTTCCAGTCGATGAAGCTTTTGCGGTTCGAGCCGACGTTCTCCGCCGAGGAGATCAACAACAATACGGTCGAACTGCTGCGCCGCGTCGGCGTGCAGTCTGCAGCGCATATCCGCACGATCGCTTACATCGACGGCAAAGGCGAACAGCAGGCACGCAAGCCGATCAGCTATTCGATTTCCGTGCTCGAGAAAGCGCGCAAGGCCAACACCAGCGAAGGCATTCGCTGTCAGGTCAGTTCCTGGACGCGCATCGACGACACCAGCATGCCGCCACGTATCAAATGCGGCGGCAACTACGTCAACGGTCGTCTCGCCCGCTTCCAGGCGATTCAGGACGGCTACGACGAAGCAATCCAACTCAACACCGCGGGCAAAGTTGCCGAAGCACCGGGAGCCTGCTTGTTCTCCGTGCGGCGCGGCGTCGTTTCGACACCTGACGTGGCGAGCGGAATTCTCGAAGGCATTACGCGCGACTCCGTCATTCAGATCGCGGCGAGCAACGGATTGACCGTGCAGGAACGGCAGATCGAAAAGACCGAGCTTTATGCGGCGGACGAAGTATTTCTCACAGGCTCCGCGCTCGAGCTTGTGCCCGTCGTGGAAATCGACGGCATCAAGATCGGTAGCGGCAAGCGCGGACCGATCACTGAGAAATTGCAGCAGGGATATTTCGAGGCTGTCGGCGGCACTTATGGCCGCGAGCGGGGATGGCTCACGCCCATACCTGGAAAGTGACGATGGCCTATACCGAAGAAATCGCACGGCTGAAGTCTGGTGAGCGCATCGATCCGGTCGAATTGGCGGATCTCGTGTCTGCCGTTCTGCGGGCGACGGGCATCCCGGCGTCGGAAGCGGAAGTATCAGCCGGCATTCTGGTCGATACGCAAATCCACGGTATCGACTCTCACGGCATCGCACATCTTCCGATTTATGTTCGCCGACTGATGGATGGCGCGATCGCGACTAACCCCGAAATCAAGGTCACGCAGAACGGTGCGGTCGCGGTGATGGACGGCGGCAATGGTCTCGGTGTCCTGATCGCACGGCAGGCGATCGAACAGGCGTGCGATCTCGCGCTACAATACGGGATCGGGTCCTGCGCCGTTCGCAACGGCAATCATTTTGGCGCAGCCCTCCCGCTCGTCGGATACGCGGCAAAAGCCGGTTTCGTTTCGCTTTGCTTCTCGAATGCCGCGCCGACCATGGCGCCGTGGAACGGACGCGATGCGATCCTGGGCACCAATCCGCTTGCCGCGGCGTTTCCGCGCGAAAACGATGAGCCGATTATTATCGATATGGCGACGAGCGCGGTCGCACGCGGGCGCATACGCAAGGCCGCGCGCGCGGGAGAATCCATTCCGCTCGACTGGGCGCTTGATGAGTCCGGCAACCCAACGAGCGATGCAAACGCGGCGCTGAAGGGAACAGTGCAGCCGCTTGCGGGTGCAAAAGGTTACGCGCTCACGCTTGCGGTCGAGCTCCTCGCGACCATGCTCTCCGGCGGGCGTTCCGGCTTTGACGTACTGAACCCGCACGATAAGACCGTGGCACCGGCTGGCGTCAGCCATCTGTTTATCGCATTCGATCCGAAGAAGTTCGCGGGCCAAAGCGCCGCTGAAGAAGTTGTCGAGCGCCTTGCGGCGAAAATCGGTGGCAGCGCGCCTCGCGAAAAGAACGCGCCGCGTTTGCCAGGGTCGCGTGCGAATGCAGCGGCAACGGAGCGTTGGAAGGACGGGATACCTCTGACAGTGGATATCCTCGCAGCGCTGCAGGAAGCAGCAGTGTTGTCGTCGCAAAAGAAGCCGTCAGCTTAAAGCCGGGAGTGAGATCGTTGGCCTTTCAAATTGCAATCGACGTGGGCGGCACTTTTACCGACGGCGTTCTGCTAGACGATTCGACGGACACGATCTGGGTAGCGAAGGCACTGACGACACCGTCCGCGCCCGACGACGCCATCGTTGAGGTCGTCGAAATGCTGCTCGCGCAAAAGCCGGCTGACAAAACGAATGTTGCGCGCGTCGTCCACGGCACGACCTTGATCACGAACACGCTCATCGAGCGCAAGGGCACGAAGACCGCACTCGTCGTCACGCGCGGTACCGAGGACACTTTGGATATTCGCCGCGAGATGCGTTACGACACGTACGATCTTTCGAGCACGTATCCCGAGCCACTGGTTCCCTCCGAACTGCGTTTTCCGGTCAACGAACGCATCGGGCCGGACGGATCGGTTTGGGACCCGCTTCCACGCAAGGCGCTTGAAGCACTTGGCCGGAAGATTGCGAAATCCGATATCCAGGCCGTCGCGATCTGCTTTCTCCATGCCTGTGTCGACGGCAAGCATGAGCGGGAAGCGGCTGCGATTCTGCGCAAGTTTGCGCCGAAGTGCAGCTTCGCGGTTTCCTCCGAAGTCGCGAATGAAGTCGGCGAATTCGAACGCATGTCGACTGTCACGGCCAACGCTTATGTGCAGCCGATCGTCGAGCACTACCTCGGCGCGTTAAGCGGACGGCTGAAGAAAGTAGGGGCAGGAGAGCGCCTCGACATCATGGTGTCGAACGGCGGCTTCACGAAAGCCGAGCTTGCGGCGCGCACACCGATCCATCTTCTGGAATCCGGGCCTGCAGGCGGCGTCTTGAGCGCGATCAATTGCGCTTCGTTGGAAGGTGTCGATCGTGCGCTCGCCTTCGACATGGGCGGTACGACTGCTAAATCCTGCGTGACGGTGGGCGGCACACCCGCGATCACGCACACTTTCGAATTTGCGCGCGTTCGACGCTTCAAGAAGGGAAGCGGACATCCCGCGGTGTCGCCGAGTATCGATCTGATCGAAATCGGAGCTGGCGGCGGAAGTATCGCGAGATTGAGTCCGCTCGGTCTCCTGCAGGTCGGACCGGAAAGCTCCGGCTCCGAGCCGGGTCCCGCCTGTTACGGGCTGGGTGGCGAAGATCCGACAGTGACCGACGCGGATCTGGTGCTTGGCTATCTCGATGCCGACGATTTTCTCGGCGGCAAGATGAAGCTCGACGAAGGCAAGGCGCGTAATGCGCTCGCGAAGCTCGGCAAGAAGCTCGGGCTTTCCGGCGACGAAACCGCGCGCGGCATCCATGAGATCGTCAGCGAAAACATGGCGGCGGCAGCACGCACGCACATCGCGGAAAAAGGATATGACGCGCGCACGTTTACGCTGGTCGCGACCGGTGGCGCCGGGCCTGTGCACGCAATCGACGTCGCGCGGCGTCTGCGCATTTCGAAAATCCTTTGCCCGATCGCATCGGGCGTCGGTTCCTGTCTCGGCTTTCTTGCGGCACCCGCGCGTTCCGACCGCTCATGGTCGCGCATAGAGATCGTGGACAGTCTCAATCTCAAGCAACTCGTCGCAAGACTTGGCGAAGCACGCGTGACCATTGCCGGCGATCTCCAGCAGGCGAACGTATCGTCAAAAGACATTGTCTGGCGCACGGCTGCAGAGATGCGCTATCTCGGTCAGGGAGCGAGCGTGGAAGTCAATTTCGGAACCGACGCGCCGGAAAGTCTCTCGCGCGAGAAACTGAAAAGCGCTTTCGAAGCAAGCTACGCCAAGCTTTACGGCAGTGTCGTGCCGAGCGGCGTTCCCGAAGTCGTGACCTGGCGCGTATCCGGGCAATCGAACCGCACACAACGCCGCTACGCGTTTCCGGAAAAGAAGGATACGCCGCCGTCGGCAAAGCCGCGTGGGGAGCGGGAAATCTATTTGCCGACAGAGAAGCGAAACAAGCGCGTGCCGGTCTATGACCGCTACACGCTCGCTCCCGGTGCGCGCTTTGCAGGCCCCGCGATCATCCGCGAGCCGGAGTCGACGCTCGTGATCGGACACAATGCGAAGATCGAAGTGTTGAAGAGCGGCACCGTGCAGGTCGATCTGGAGAACGTCGCATGAGCAAGAACCGCAATCAGATCGATCCGATCACGCTCGAGATCTTGTGGACGCGCATCATCAGCACGGTCGATGAAGCGGCGGCGGTCTTTCTGCGTACGTCGTTTTCGACGCTGGTACGCGAAGCGAACGACTACGCGGTCGTGCTCACCGATCGCAAGGGGCGCAATATCGCGCAATCTTCGCAAAGCATTCCGTCTTTCATTTGCACCATGCCGGTGACGATCCGGAAATTCATCGAAGAATTCGGGATCGAGAATATGGGCGAAGGGGATGCGTTCATTACGAACGATCCCTGGATCGGGACCGGGCATCTGAACGACGCCAATCTTGCGATGCCTATTTTTCATAAAGGCGAAGTGATCGGTTTCGCAGGCGTTGTCAGCCACTTACCTGATGTCGGCGGCCGGCTGCGTAATCCCGCGAACCGCGAACTGTTCGAGGAAGGCTTGCAGATTCCGCCGATCCGGATTCTCGACGGCGGCAAACCGAACGACATCCTGATTCAACTCATACGCTCCAACGTTCGCGTGCCTGACGAGACGATGGGTGACATCTGGGCGCAAATCGCCTGCTGCAAATCGCTGGGCGAGCGGCTCTCGAAACTCATCGAAGAGACCGGCATCGACATCGACGAATTTGCGAACGAGATCATTGGGCGCACCGGCAAAGCGATGCGTGACGCGATCACGACAATCCCGGATGGGACGTATCGCTACGCGATCGAAAATGACGGCCCGGCGGAAATGCCGGGCGGCGTAGTCCGCATTCAGTGCGCGGTAACGATCAAGGGCGACAAGATCTCGGTCGATTACGCCGGATCGAGCGAACAGGTAAGCCTCGCGATCAATACGGTCGCGAATTACACCTTCGCGTATAGCGCCTACGGACTGAAAGCTTTGCTTGCGCCCTGGATTCCGAACAACGAAGGAAGCTTCCAGGCGATGGAGATAACGGCGCCCGAGGGTTCGATTCTGAACCCCACGCGGCCGGCGCCATGTGGCGCGCGCGGCATGATCGGCCATTTGTTGCCACCCGCGATTTTGGGCGCGCTCGCAAAGGTGCTGCCGGATCGCGTCCAGGCTGCACCGGGTTCGCCGTCGAACAACGTGCAGCTCGCAAGCCTGCGCGGAAACGTCCGCTATGCGGTCAATGCGTTCATCGGCGCGGGACAGGGAGCGAGTGCCGGCATGGATGGCACTTCCGCCATCAGCTTTCCGAGCAATCTCTCAAACACGCCGATCGAGGTACTGGAGTCGCAGGCACCGATCCGGGTGACGGACCGGAGTATCCGCCGCAATTCCGGTGGCGCCGGTGCGCGCCGCGGCGGCGACGGCATTCGCTTCGCCTTCGAGATGTACGGCGAAAGCCCTGCGATCGGTTCGTTCATGATCAATCGAGTGCGGCGCGCGGCACCCGGTCTGAAAGGCGGTGCCGATGGGGCGCCTGCGGTTTTCCGCATCAACAACAAGAATATCGAAGCGTCGGGCCAGTACATCCTCCGCAAAGGCGACAGCGTCATCATCGAAACTGGTGGCGGAGGTGGCTTCGGCGCGCCGAAAAAGAAAACTGCGGCGAAACGCAAAAAAGCGGTCAAGCAAGCAAAGAAGAAAAGCTCACGCAGATGAATCCCTGCATCATTACTGTTGCGATTACCGGTTCCGTGCCGCGCAAGAAGGATACGCCTGCAGTTCCGGTAACGGTTGCCGAGCAGATCGAATCCACGCACGAGGCATTCGAGGCCGGTGCTACGGTTGCGCATATTCACGTGCGGGACGATCAGGAAAATTCATCATCCGATCCGGATCGCTTTGCCGCTGTGCAGGAAGGAATCGACAAGTTCTGCCCGGGCATGATCGTGCAATTCTCGACCGGTGCACGCGGCCGCAAACTCGAGGAACGTGGCGGCATGTTGCCTCATCGTCCAGACATGGCTTCGCTCGCAACCGGTTCGGTGAATTTTCCGACTTTCGTGAACGAGAACCCGCCGGATTTCATCCGTGGTCTCGCAAGGACGATGCTGGACTACGACATCAAGCCCGAATGCGAGCTGTTCGATCTCGCGATGCTTTATAATGTCGGCGATCTCGTGCAGGAGGGCTTGCTGAAGAAACCGCCGCATGTGCAGTTCGTGCTGGGCATCAAGAACGCGCTGCCCGCGCGCCGCGAGATTCTAGAATTCGAGATCGCACAACTGAAGAAGATTCTGCCGGACGCGACATGGGGAGCGGCGGGACTTGGCCGCCATCAATTAGAAGTAAATCACTGGGCGCTTGAACTCGGTGGCCATTGCCGCACTGGGCTTGAGGACAACATTCGTTTCGATAAGGACAGGCTTGCAAAGAGCAATGCCGAGCTTGTCGCGCGTGTTGCTGCACTGTGCGCTCAATATGGAAGGCGTCCAGCAACGGCTGCTGAAGCGCGCAAGATATTGGGGCTGCGGCCTAGCCGTATCTAGCGGTACAGCAATAAGTTAGTGGTCAGCGGTGCGGGGCGTCCAAAGCGTCCGCATCCGGCGCCATATTGCGCGACCATAAGCCCTCCGCCTCGCAGGAATGCGGGCAAGGATATCCGCCATCAGCCCGATCCCGCGGTCCAGCGAATAGGCACTGCGAATAAGAGCAATGCCTTGCTTCGAGCGTTCAGACCAAAGTTGCTCGTCGCTGTACAATTCGATGATTTTATTCACGTACTCGTCAACGTTTCTTGCGACGGAAATATTCAGGCCGTCCTGAAGTCCCATTCCTTCCGCCGCGATTTCGGACGCAACGCAAGGCACGCCTTCGCCAAGACTGGATACAACTTTGCCTTTCGCGCCTGCTCCAAAGCGGAGTGGGGCGATCGTCAGTCGTATTTTAGAGAAGAAGATTTGCAGGTTATCGACATAGCCGACGAAATGAACATTAGGATCTGTGCGAGAAGACCAGTGCGCCGGCAGCCTAGATCCCGCTACTAAGAGCCGGATATCCGGGCGTCTCGTATATAACGCTGGCCATACAGACGAAAGAAAGAACTCAACCGCGTCTACGTTGGGAAAATGATCGTAGCCGCCCAGAAACGCGATGTCCTTACGTTCTACGAACGCAGGAATGGGGCCGTCGTCGAACTCGCGGATCAACGGCACGAGAAAACGTTCCGGTCCAAGCCGAGAGCACGCAGGATATCTCTCTCATAAGCCGATACGACGATCGACGCGTCCGCATTCGCGATGGAATTTAATTCCGACCGCTTGATCGCTTCCGCCTGCAGCAGCAGATCAGGGTTGTTCGTAACCGCGGCCTCTCGCTCTACTCGAATATGGTAGAGGTCGACGGTATTGAAGATGATTTTCGCAGACGGACACTGTTTGCGGATAGCGCCGAGCAATGCATCCGCGACGTGGAAACGGGAAAGAAACGCGACCGAGATCACGCTCGCGTGCTGCATTAAGTATTCTTCGTGCGAATTGTAGTTCTTGCTTGTCAGACAATGCACGCCAAGCGAACTCAGTGCTTCGCGGTAGCGCCGTACATCGCTGGTCTCTTCGGCCGAAAATTCGGAAATGGCGAGGTAATGAACCTCAAAGCCCAAAGCCTGAAAGATTTTAATGAACGAGATTTGGTCGGCAGCGCCTGAATTCTGGTCAGCTCTTGGAAGCTCGTAATCCGCCATCAATACGATGGGCTTCTGTGGCGAAACGGGACGTGGGGCAAAGGAGGTCGGCATTTTGGATTTCGGGCGACCGCCTTTTTTGAAAACACCATTTAAGTACGGGGCCGCAACGTTTTACGCGGCGCGACCGGTAAATCTACGTATAGCAGGCCGCCTTTGCGTTCGTGAAATTCAATAAATGCATTGCTCACTGATGTGGCGCGGGCAGGCGAGTGCTGCCAATATATTTCGCTTAAATGACGCCCTATCACGTTGTATAATTCATAGGTAATACCGCACCGGAGGAGGGCTTCCGCTTCAGCCTGTTTGTTGTTCATGCGTAATGTAGTTTGGCGAATTTCAGCGAAGGAAGTTTTTCGCGGCACAAGTGTCTGCTCCGTTTGGCTCAACAGGAGTGGCATGTAGCAAATGGTGCCTCCGTCAACTTCCAGGCCGTCTTACGCAACGCCTGTCAGAAAACTGACCGCGCTGCGGCTCCCGCAACTCGCGGGAAAAACGTTTCTTGATCTCGGATGTGAAGGCGGCTTTTTCTGCGGTGCCGCGCTGGCAGCCGGTGCTTCGCGCGTTGTCGGTCTGAGCGGCAACGCAGGTGAAATAGCGCAGTCCCGCGAAGCATTTCCCGATGCTGAATTCATCCATGCCGAATGGGAAACATTTCTTGCGAAGCGAGAAGATACCTTCGACGTAATCCTCTGTGCGTCGCTATTGCACAACGCGTCGGACCAGGAGAACGCACTTCGGCTGATGCTTTCACGGCTGGATCAGGACGGAGTCCTCGTGCTCGAATGCGGACTCGTGCCGCGAGCGAACGGTTCGGACAGGTTGGCGAGACAGCAGCCTTACTGCGAGAAGCAATATTTCTCGGCGCAATCGATGATTCAATTTCTCAAGGAACAGAACGCTCATATCTATTTGAGCGCGCCTTCGATTGAACAGGCTGCGGGCAGGGCGGCGCCGCAACACGTTTTGCATATCCGCAAGACTCGTCCCGTTATTCTCGTAAATTTCGATAATCCTGGTACCGGAAAGTCGCAGCTGGCCAGCAGGCTCTCCGGATTTCAAAACGTAAATCTTGATTTGGTGGCAATGGACCTCGGCGCCGAGGAAATGGCGGTCGATCGGTTCTGGTTGGAACACGCCGCTTCAGGACGCGCGGGGTGGGCCGCGAGTTATATTTTTTCTGTCGTGCCGCCAAACCCCAAAGAGCCTCTTTATATCGACGGTTTTCTGCCCGAAGAAATAAGAAGGTTATTGCTATGCAAATTATCGGAGACGGGCGCGCTGGTTTATTCGCTCGGCCGGGATGGCGGTCCCATATTCCCGAAAGAGCCCGCTGTGATCGCGTGTGTGCAGAAACCGGACGGCGTACGCTTTATGGCGCGAGGTAATCACGGCCATGCCGATTTCCTGAAGGTGGCCGGACAGAAGCTCATTGTTGAGGGGTGGAGAAAATCCAGCTTAGCACAATTACCGCTCACGATGATTGCGGAAGATGACGAGTACCGCGGCGTGATTGTGGAAAATCCGGCAAGGCCCGATCTCAATGGGCGTGGAGAAGGTTTTATCGTAGAATTTAATTTACCCGATAAGATCAGAGTGCAAATGCGTGAAGGCTTTTACCCAAACTTCTGTGTTGTCAGCAGAAGCCGCGGCTATCATCAACTTGCGCATTGTCCGAAGATAGCGCCGGCTCAGGGCCTCTAATCGCTTTACTTCAACGCAACCCGTAATAATCGCGATAGTAGCCGGCGAGATTGTCCCAAGCCCGTTGTTCTGACCAACCCAGCTTGTCTGTATCGAGCGTGTGAGTATTCACGCGCGAAAGCGGTTCGGAAAAATCGGTCTGTTTCTTGAGTTCGACGTTGCAGGGGAGGCCAAGCCGGCTCGACATCGCTGCGGCAAAGCGGTTGCAGAATGCGCCGACTGTTTCCTGATAACCGATCGGCCCAAATAACTGATCTGCACGGGTTTGCAGTAGCTCTTCCGCGAAAGCACGATAGCTCAAACCAAGCAAGTCGACATGAATGTTGTCGCGTACATATTCAGGGGTGTTGATCGTGGCTGTGCCGCCCGCTTTCCATGTCGTCATCAGGAAATTACCTAGACGCGGCTCTTCGAAAGGCCCGAACGGATTGGCGATGGTGAACTTACCCAGCGTTATGCCCGCGCGGCGTGTCCAGAACCGCACCGCCTCATAGGTCATACCTTTCGACAAACCGTAAGGCGAAAACGCCTCCATCGGTTCGCTGCCGGTGCCGCTGTCGTATTCGAACACGCTGCCAGTCGCGATCACGGCTTTTAGGCCGCGAGCGCCGGCAAGCTCGACAATCTGGCGAAGGTTCTTCGTGTTCTCCCCGACGGCCGCGACATAGTCGAAGTCGATACTACGATAATCGGCAACACGCGCGGCATGGAGGCCTAGAACGTCGAAGGAGTCATTGCGAAGAATGTCTAGAAAACGGTCGTCGCCGAAACTTGTATTCTCAATGACGTTGGCAACTTCGGCGAGCGCGGCAGCGCGAGCAGCACGCACGCCTTCATATTCTTTCGCCGAGCTGCGGATGGGCGCGATTACGGTGTGACCGGCTTCATGCAGCTTTCGGGCAATCCAAAGCCCGCTGAACGAATTGCCGCCGGTCAGAAGGACTTTCACTTTACGCCTCGGAGGCGCTCAACCCCGTGAAACTCAGGGTCGAAGTCAGGCCACGCCGCGTCCTTCGGGGAAATTTCCTCGGGCTTGATCGGCCAGTCGATGTTGAATGCCGGATCGTTCCAGCGCACGCCACGCTCTTCTGCGGGCGCGTAAAGGCTGCTCACGAGGTAAAAGGCTTCGGTGTCGTCCGTGAGCGTCAGGATCGCGTGTGCGAAGCCGCGCGGCACGTACATCATCATGCGGTTCTCGGCCGTCAATTCAGCACCGAACCACTTTTTATAAGTAGGCGAATCCGGGCGTAGATCGACGATCGCATCCCACAGCGCACCGCGAACGCAGCGGACGACTTTCACTTCGGCAGCAGGCGCAAGCTGATAATGCAGGCCGCGCAGCGTGCCTTTCTTCGCCGAAAGCGAATTGTTCGCCTGCACGAAGCGCGTTTCCAGTCCGTCCTTCGCGAACTCCTGCTCGCAGAAGAAGCGCGCGAAGAACCCACGGTCGTCGCCACGCTTCTCGAGCTCAATGACGCGGGCATCCTGAACGGGGGTCTTATGGAAGATCATCGGCAGCCTTTATGCGTTCGCAGTCCACCGTAGTGCACTGGTAATGCGGCCATCGGCAATATGCGACTCCAGCATCTTGAGCCGGATGAACTTGGAGTTCCGGAAATTCTTGTCAGCGAAGTTCATGCTCCGAAGGCCGTCGATCAGCTTTCCGATCGATGTTTGCAGCGTCATCTGCGGCTGATGTTTCGGCGCGAGTTCGCGAAACAGCGAAAAATCGACCTGATAGGAGCGCTTGTCCGGCGGCGCGTCTTTGTTCACGCTTACTTTGGTTCCGGGCAGGGTGTTTGCGACAGCATTCGCCAGATCGAGAACCTTGTAGTTCCACTCGCTGCTGCCGGCATTGACCGTAAGAAAGCGTCCGCCGTTCTCAGCCTTGCGTGTAACCGCCCAGTCGATTGCGCGTGCCATGTCGCGCACGTCAATCAGCGGCCGCCAGGGACTACCGTCGGAAAGGACGGTGATTGTGCCATCGGCGAGCGCGCAGGCCGCGAAATCGTTCAGCACGAGATCGAGCCGCAACCGGTCGGACATGCCGCATGCCGTCGCAAATCGAAGACAAGTAACAGTCATGCCGCTCGTGCTTAAATCCTTGAGCGCGATCTCTGTATTCACTTTCGAACGCGCATAGGCAGTCTGCGGTGCAAGGTCGTCCGTTTCCTTGCGTGGGCCGCCCGGCGCAAATCCATAAACGCTGCAGGACGAAGCAAAGACGAAGTTCTTTGCACCTGCTTTCGCGGCGGCGGTGGCGATGTCGACGCTCGCCTGCTGGTTGATGTCGCGAGTTACGGCTTCGAACTTGTTTCCCATCGGATCGTTCGAAACGGCCGCAAGATGCACGACTGCGTCGACACCTTGCAGATGTTCCGGCGCGAGATCGCGCACATCGCCGAAGAGCTGCTCGTCGAGGAGGCGCTCGGGAAGCGTTGATGCCCCCGACAAGGCATGTGCAAAGAATGCGCTGTCATATCCGACGAGCGTTGCGTCGGGATAACTCTGACGAAGCTGGCGGACGACGAGCGGTCCCACGTAGCCTTGATTGCCGGTAATGAGAATTTTCATTGGGTACTTGGTCGAGAGGGAAAAAGGGTTGAAAAAGTGCGGCGTCGGTTACCAGGTCTTCCAGGGAGCCTTGCCCGATGCCCAGAGATCTTCGAGATGCTGCTTGTCGCGAAGCGTATCCATCGGCTGCCAGAAGCCATGATGAAAGTGCACGCCGAGCTGGCCGTCGGCGGCGAGACGCTCCATCGGTTCGCGTTCCCACACGGTCTCGTCGCCTTCGATATATTTCCCGACCTTCGGGCTCAGTACGAAGAAGCCGCCATTGATCCAACCGCCGTCGCCGGTCGGTTTTTCCTGAAAGCCGGTGACGACGTCGCCCTCATAGCGCAGAGCACCGAAACGACCGGGCGGCTGCGTTGCCGTCACGGTCGCGAGCTTCTTGCTCTCTTTATGTTTGGCAATGACGGCCCTGATATCGACGTCGCCGACACCGTCGCCGTAGGTGACACAAAAAGCTTCATCCTCCCCAATATAGGGGAGGACACGCTTGATGCGTCCGCCGATCATGGTGTCGACGCCGGTATCGACCAGCGTGACACGCCAGTCTTCCGCCGTAGCCTGATGTACGGTGCGCGAATTGTCCTGGAAATTGAACGTTACGTCACAGTGATGCAGGAAGTAATTCGCGAAATATTCCTTGATTACGTAGCCCTTGTAGCCGAGGCAGATGATGAAATCCTTCACGCCGTGGGCGCTGTAGATTTTCATGATGTGCCAGAGGATAGGCATGCCGCCGATTTCGACCATCGGCTTGGGTTTGGTCGCGGTTTCCTCCGAAATGCGGGTTCCCAAACCGCCCGCAAGCAAAACCGCCTTCACCAGAAAACCCTCCAAAAATCGGGAGAGAAATAGCCCGGATGGCCCATTGAATACAAGGCGGCGGGGGCTCTGCAGGTGCGCGTTTCGCTATATTGATACCGGCAGAGAAGTGGCGGCCGGCGTAGCGGCTATTCTATAGCTTGATATAAAGAGCGCTGGCCAAACCCGGCCTATTCGTGGTTTGCATGGATCAGTACCGTACGAGTTCAGTGACGCACATATAAAATGAAGCAAGTAGCGCGCGCATTCCGCTCCTTTTTTACCGGCATCGGATACCTACTCTGGGACATCTATATGTTCCTGGAGTTTATACTTGTTATTGCGCCGATCGAGTTCTTCATGCGGCTCTGGTACCGGCTCAACCCGGCCGTCTACATCAGGTCGCAGCGCATCAAGGCGGTGCACGAAGGCGGGCGCACTAAAGCCGACGACGTTTTCTATATCTTCGCGCTCTATACGAAGACGGCGCTTCCGACCTTCACCAAGAATTTCATCAATGCGGTCAATCGCGCCGGGCACAATCTCGTCATTGTGTCCCACGCCAATCTCTCCGATAGCCTCAGAAAAGATATGCTCGCCGATTGCCATCTGTTGATCGAGCGCAAGGGGCTGGGCCGCGACTTCGGCGCTTATAAAGACGGCGTTCACACGCTGCTCGAGAAGTATCCAGACGCGCAACGCATCGTGTTCTCGAACGACAGCTGCTTCTTCATGGAGCACGCGCTCGACAAACTGATCGGCGATCTGAACGGGCCGCAAGATTTCATCGGCGTCACGGAAGTATTCCAGTTTCACTACCACGTGCAGTCGTTCCTGATTTCGTTCGGCCGGAATGCGATCGTGAGCCCCGCGTTCGCGAAATTCTGGCGGAAGTACAAGCCGATCACCACGCGCCGCTGGGCGATCCATCAGGGCGAACTCGAACTCACGCGCCAGATGACTAATGCCGGTTTCCGGCCGCATATTCTTTATCAGGCGGCCGAACTCGCAAATCGCTTACGGGAATGCACCGTCAGGCAAGCGATGGAATCCGTGCGCCTGATGCCGGTCGCGTTCCGCGAGCCGCTGTTCGAAACCTTCAGCGATCATACCGACGGCAGGGCGGAACCCTCGACCTTGCAGGCGGTGTCGTTCGGCATTGAAAGAACGGTCGCCCATATTCCGGGGCTCCCGCCGCGCGGCGATCCGTTGGCGACCATCAACGAAGTGTCGAACACGCTCAAGGGCTGGAGCGCAGGCATTTTCATGAATGAGCTGATCGAAATCATCGCTGACAGCAACCAGATGCATGCGGCGGGATTTCTCTTCATCAGGCATCTTGGGATGCCGATGTTCAAGCGGGATATCTTCTATCGGGGCATTTACACCCTTGAAGATGTCTACGAGTTCCTGACCAATCTCGGCGAGCCGATGCGCGACGAAATCATGAGCGATCTCCGACGCGCGGGCAGCGGCGAACTGAACAAGGGCCTCTGGAAAATTATGTATCGGCACGGCTCGATCTGAGCGGTGCCTAAATCGCTAGCCTGGTGATGCGAAGGTCAGTCGTCTTTCTGCAGGATTGCGCAGAACTCGTTCCAGCGAACGGGTGTGTCGTAAACACGGATCGGTTTTAGTTTCGTCAATCCGCGGTCATGCAGAGCATTAAAGATTGAGCGGAATGATTTCGGCGTAAGGAATAGAGAGTGAACGTCGATATATGCGCCGTTCGCATCCTCAAAGATTTTTTCAGCTCGTACAATGCGCTCGGGATCGTTGGGCTTCTCGCCGTTGTCTCTTTCCCAGTGACGGACTGGCTCGTTGTGGGTCGTCAGCGCGAGATGCTTGATGACGTTCTGCTTAGAATGAACGGTTCGCTTTTCGATATGACTCTGCAAAACGTCCTCTAAGGTCGACTCCTCAATATAATGGTCAAAGCAATAGCGTTTGTCGGGCACAATGACGAAGTAGCATCCGCCGTCAGTAAGGATGTTTTCGACCTGTTGTAGATGGCGAACAACGTCAGGTTGGTGCTCAATGCAGTGGCTGCTGACGACGCAGTCGAATTTCTGATCGACAACATTCAGGTCGCCCGTGGGTGAAACGAAATCGATATCGGGGATATTTTTCGCTTTGAGAACGGTGATGTTCTCTCTCTGAATCCGTTCCGCAAGTCCAGCACGGTCCATCACATCGAAATATTTAACGTTGCGGCTTCGGAGTACGGGTTGCGCAAAAGGACCAATTTCCAAAATTGATTTGTAACGCGACAGCAGCGGAATAAAATTATTGCGCGGCACAGCTCTCGACGCCAATCGGCCCTCGGATCTTCCGTATTTCTCGTAGTGATCAACAAGATGTTCATCACTCAAATAACGCAGATCGCGATGACGTTTGCGATAGAACGCCCCGTCGAATTCCGGAGGAAAGTCACCTTGGCGAAAAAACGAACTGAGTAGAGTGCCGACGCCCATTCCTAGGCTCCGGATACACACTTCACGACGACAGCGGACTGGTTCATTGCGAAGTTCTAACAGTGCGGCAGCAAACCTCCAAATAGCCGCTCAGAGCTTGGCGATACGCACTTAAGGTGCGACTATCGTATTCAATACGAGGAGCGGCAATGTGGTGGTGGACTAAAAGAGTGGGACTGTCGCAGCGAGTTGCGGGCCATATTGACGAAGCGGATTGCTTCCATATTGCGGGCTGGGTGACGCTTGAAGGCGGCGAAACCGTCGTATCGGTTGAGGTAGACGGAAAAGAAGTTGCCCGCTTTAAACCCTCGATAAGTCGCGCTGATCTTGATCTGGCCGTAGGGCCAGGCAAGGCGCTTGGCTTCGATCACGTTTACGAAGAGCCGCTTGCCGACAGGGCGACCGTAACGGTCAGGGCACAGGTCGCACATCAAGTCGGTAACTCTGTTGTCGTCAAGGCGGAGCCGGAAGAGGATTATCAGAATATCGGCGATGGCCTGACTACAGAACTGCCTCCGCCGAATCTTATCTTTACCGTTGTCGGCCATAGACGCCGTCGCGAATATGCGGTCAATCGTGTACCGCCGGTGCGGGACATTTTATCGAGACTATCGGAGGTTTCGGTCGGCCCGTCTGATTTAGAGACAATTCTCGATTTCGGCTGTGGTGCGGGCCGCATCCTTGCAGGATGGGAAAACCTCAAGGGCCCGCAAACAAAACTGCTCGGCTGCGACATCAACCCGAAGCTGATTGAATTTACGCAGCGTGCAATTCCGTTTGCGAAGACATTTGTTTCGGATTACAGCCCGCCGCTGGCTATTGATAGCGAAAGCGTTGATCTGGTGTACGCTGCATCAGTATTTACGCATTTGGATGAAAAAGCCGCGCAGGATTGGGCGAACGAGTTTCATCGCATACTCCGGTCTGGCGGCCTCGCCCTAGTTTCCTTCCATGGCCCCGCATACGAAAGCGAACTGGGAAAAATCTCCAAGCAGGGACTGAAGGAACTTCGCAAGCGTGGGTTCTATATGTACACGCATAACGCCGCTAACAAACCGACGCCGGGCGCAAACGACCACGCCACGTTCATAAAACCCGATTACTTCGAAAAGCTATTCCGCAGTTTCAATTTAATCAGCATCAAGACGAGCAAAGGTTTTATGTCGAGGCATGACGTAGCGCTGCTACGAAAGAAATAATTCACTGGCTCAGGCTGCGTGATCGCGGACAAGAATTGCCAGGCCCACGCCTGCGCCCCATAGCATCAAGCAAATTATTGTGATCGCCGATAGAATCCACCAGCGCTTCGGATAAAGCGCTTCTTCGGCAAGACCCGGCTGCAGGAACGTCGTGAGATAGACCTGCTTGGATTCTACTTCGAGGCGCGCGCGCTCGAGTGCGGCAGCGGCTGCAACATACTGCTTCTGCGCGAAATCCTGTTCCAGCTTCAAACGATCGAACGAACTGATGCTTTCGGCAAGAGTAGAGTCTTTCGATCCGGTCGTGCTCGTCATTTTCTGCTCGATCAGCCGGATCTGCTCGCGGGCCGCGCGAATACGGGCTTCCAGCACACGCAGCTGCGGCGCGCTTTCCGATACCGTAGTTTTCTGCGCCTCATATTCGCTTTCCATACGGACGAGTTCGAGCCGCATCTCGCCGATCATTTTCGTGAAGGCTTCGGTCGATTGCGTCGGGTCGAGGACGCGCTCCTTGTCGCGCAGATCGCGCATCTGGCGAATCTTGTCCTGAAGAATGCGCTCCGCAATCACGAGTTCATTCTGTGCGAGTCTGAGCGCGTCGGCGCGCGAGCGTTCTGAGAGTTCGTTCACGAGCGCTTCGCTCGCGTAAATGATGGCCTGTGCGATGGCCTGCGAATCCTGCGGCGTGAAGGCGCGCACGAGCACCGTAATGATGCCCGACATCCGGTCGGTTGAAACATCGACCTGCCACCACCAGAACTTCACCAATCGTTCCGTCGAGCGGCTCGGATTGAAGCCGAATAGCCAGTCGGCTTTGCCGCCGCTTTGATTGGAAAACTTCTGGCGAAGATTAAGTCTTTCGTTAAGTAACTCAACCAGCCCGCGGCTCTGAATATAGTCGGCGACAATCGCTGCGTCTTGCAGCCTCATCTGGGAGGCCGAGCCGGTCAGCATGGAGATCGGGTCCATCGCCAGATTTTGCTCGCCGCCGCGGACCGCAAATCTCACTTCGGTGCTGTACTGATCTGAAGCGAACACCGCCAGATAGAGCGCTGCCGCGGCAATCGGCAACAAGACGGCGCCGAAAAAAGAAAGAATGATGCCGATGCCGAACGGCTTCATCGGCCGTCCGCGCGAATCCTTGAAGACTCCGAGCCAGGCCTGCGTAGGCCGGCGGGCTTCGCGGGCCATGTTTTTCAGCTCACGCGAAATGCGCTCGGCTTCGGCGAGGCCGGCCGCGCTTCTATCGACGCCGAGGATTTCGACGGTCTTGCCTCTGGATTTCTTCTCGGCGGTAGGCATCGGGCTCACATATTCAGACGGCGATAGGTTTCGATCGCGTCGTCCACGTTTGCAAAGTGATGCAACTCTCCGCCTGCCAGCACAAGGGCCTGATCGCAGTAGGTCTTGATGGAGTCCATCGAATGCGAAACCATGATGAGGTCGGAGTTTTTCTTGCGCTTTTCGAACTCGTAGCGGCAGCGCGCCTGAAACCTGGCATCACCCACCGCCATCACTTCGTCAATCAGGTAGCACTCGAAGCTGATCGCCATGGAAAGCCCGAACGCGACACGCTGGATCATGCCCGAAGAATAGGTCTTCACCGCCGCGTCCATGTAAGGGCCGATTTCGGCGAATTCCTCCACGAAATCCGTTACTTCCCTGACACTTTCACCATAGGCACGTGCAATAAACGAAAGGTTGTCGCGGCCCGTCATGTTCGGGTGCAGGCCGCCTGCGAAGCCCATGGGCCAGGAGACGCGTGCCGTGCGCCGGATGCGTCCGCGATTGGGCAATTCGGTGCCCGCGAGAATGCGCATCAGAGTCGATTTTCCGGCGCCGTTGATGCCGAGAATTCCGTAACTGCATCCGGCGCGAAAATTAAAGCTCACCTCGCGAAGCACGATCTTCTTGAGGCGCTTTACGCGGTAGAATTTATGAACGTCTGTGAGCTCGAGCATGGCGTCAATGAATCTGCAGGATGTAGCCGCGCACCAGGCGCTCGAGAATAAGACCGAACGCTAGCAAAGCAGTGCACACGCCGAGCAAATATTGTTTGTCGAGGAGTCCATAGCTGTAACCGTCGTAGTAAGCGGACCGCAGCCATTCGACGGAATGAAATAGCGGATTGAAGGACATGTAATATTGAATGTGGCTGGGCAGCGAATTGGGCAGGAAAAATGCGCCACAGGTAAGCCACATGAGAATCAGCGACGCAACGGTCACAAAAATAAAGAAGCGTGCGAACTTGTAGAGCACCGCGCTGATGAAGCCGATCGAGAAGGCCAGATAGATCGTCGCGAAGATCGCAAGCAGCGCTTCATCGGGTTGCGTCGGATAAAATTCGACATCCGCAATCCAGAGCGAGAAGCAAAACAGCACGACGACCCAGAACGCGGTGATCGTTTCCAGAATTGCACGCGCGACGATGATGTCGAGCGATTTGACGACCGGAAAATGCAGCAGCGGCTCGTTCACGACGAGCGAGATCATGATCCATCGCGCCGGATAGAGACAAAGAATGTAGGGCAGGAGTCCGGTCGCAAAGAAGATCGGCGCACTCGTTCCGATGGGAGCGACCCGCCGAAGTCCCGCATAAAAGATCATTAGGATCAGGAGATGGGACAGCGGCCACAGGATCGAAATGACATAGCCGAAAAACAGGCGGCCAAATCGCGTGCGCATGTCGCGAAGCATCAGTGCGCCGATTACGCGACACTGCGTGAGCAGTGCGTCAGCGTATAGCGCTTTCGTGCTCATGCGCGTCCCTGTTGTCGGATGTGGCGGGCCCGGTTTCCTCCGGCAGTGCGTCGAGATCGAAGCCCAAATCCGGGTTCTCGAGCGCCCGGCGGAGTGCTGTTTCGACAAAGCCGAATAGTTTCACATCAAGCGAAACGAGCGCTCGCGCCATCTTGAGCTGCTTCAGTTCATCCACAAGCGCTTGCGCCGCGCTCACGGTCGCCGGAGCTTTTTCCGGAGCCAGGTCGGCACCCAGAAGAGTTTGCAGCGAGCTTCTGAAGCTCGAATATTGCGTGCGTATGCCGACGACACTCATTCCCGCGAGCTTCGCAAGCGCGAACTCCACGTGTTCGGTTCTCGGAATCTCGTCAATGCCGCAAGCGAGCGAGCGCGTCAGCGGATTGGCAATCTCGTCCATTTGCCGGTCGTTCAACTGGGCAAATGCTTCGTTGAGCGTCGCCGGATTTCCGAAATCGATGCGCCGCGCAACGATGCCGTAATTGTCGAGACCGCTCAGATATTGCCGGAATCGATCGGCGTTATTGGCCTGCATGGCGTAACGAACGAACAGGAGCCGTTCGGCAAGTTCCTCGTACGGATCGCGAAGCAGCGCTACGATCTTGTACTGCCATTGTTTCAAAACATGTTCGTAACGCGAGATATTAAGCCGGCCTGAAACAGCAAGCGATTGCGCCCGGGGATTGTTCAGGAGTCCGAACATGGTTTCGTACGGAAACCGCTCGATACCACCGTAGTAAAGCTGGAATGCGTCATTCCACGCGGCTTCGGTCGCCGCATGAGGCATGGCCTGCATTTCGAAACGAAGCACGCGATGCGGAACGTGATGATCCGGCTTGTAGTCGCGATGAATTAGGATGCCCGTATGGGAATCCCGAATTTCCAGATCGTCGAAGCCGCGAAGCTCCGGGACTGTTTGCCGTGTGATTTTGAAACCGACTTGCCCGGTGTGGTGCACGCCGGCGGCCTTCACATCGAGCCGCAAGTCGTTCGATTCCAGATCGATTTGCGCGCCGTCTGGTGTCTTGATGGATATCTGCGGCAACGTCGATGGATTGTCAGGAGTAATCCAGGCGACGATCGCGCGATCAGTTTTGTCTACGTCGAACATCATGGCGCGGCTCAGCCTCCCATGTGATCGCGAATGGAAGCGACCACCAGGCTAATCATGCTCCAGATGACGAGACACAATGCGAAAATGAGGATCGTGCCGATGATCGGCCGCGGATATTTGTTTTCCTCCGGCTGCGTCGGGCGAACGACCGTAACCAGATAAAGCTGCTGCTTCTCGGATTCGAGGCGCGCCCGCTCTAGGCTCGCCTGCGAAAGTTCGAGGAGTTTCTCTGCAAACATGCTGCGCAGCTTGAGATCTTCATAGTCGGAAAGCTGTGATGCGGCGGTTTCAAGCCCCTTCACGTGTCCAGTGAGGCGCGATTGCAGCGACTTGATCTGGTTGTCGATGGCATCGATCTGCGTGGTGATATAGCGGACCGACGGCGAGTCCGCTGCCATCATGTTGAGCAGCGTAACCTTGTTCGCTTCGAGCGCGATCTTTTCGCGCGAAAGCGTGGCGAGGGTCGCGCTGATGGAGCTCGCACTCTGCACCGGGTCGATGGTGTTCGAGCTGGTGCGAAAGCTCAGTAGCGCCGCGCGCATCGTTGCGAGGCGTTGCAATGCACGCTGCACTTCGGCTTCCGCGCGCGCGTAGGAGTCGGCGCGGGCACGGACGGAAATTTCGTTCACCAGCGCTTCGCTGCGCTTGATAATCTCTTCGGCGAGGTTTTGCGCTTCGTTTTTTGAGAACGCATGCACGCGGAGCGTCAGCACGCTCGACTGCGTATCGAGTACGACCGTCACCTTGCGGCGCCAATAATAGAGCGCGTCTTCGAGACTGGAGGAAAGGCTGAAGCGCGACAGCCAGTCGGTTTGGCTCTGCGAGTATAACTTGTTGATCGTGGCTTTGCCGCCGAGGTCGTCGATGAGGGTGCGGCTGCGGATATAGTCCGCGACGATGTAGGCGTCCTGCGAGGTCGCCTTGGTGCCGGTAAGGCTCGTCATCATCGCGATGGAGTCGAGCGCGCCTGCCATCGGCGTCTCGGATTTTCGGACGGCGAACCGCGCTTCGGACTCGTATTGCGGGGAGGCGATCAGCAGGAGGTAGAGGAACGAGATCGCGGCAGGCAGGCAAACGCAAATGATAAACGTAGTCACGAGCGGTCCGACGCGGCGGCTCAATTCCACAGCCGAAACCGCGGTATTGCGCGCTACGTCCAGGTACCGGCCGCTGG